>Ga0315279_10001827_pt1 | contig 33985 bp, 27 predicted proteins | sample YL17G06_20_MG_FD_203694 | JGI IMG/M metagenome (GOLD analysis project Ga0315279, IMG submission 203694) | Sediment microbial communities from Yellowstone Lake, YNP, Wyoming, USA - YL17G06_20 | ecosystem: Environmental > Aquatic > Freshwater > Lake > Sediment | place: USA: Wyoming | collected...
TGCTGCCAGGGAGAAGGGGGCCCAATTGTGACAATGCATCCTTGATTTGCCGGATGCGGGCAAAATCATCAGGCATAGTTGTCTTCTTCCGATAGCTAATTTATTGCTATCGGAAATATAGTACAAATAAAAGGCCCTGTCAATACTTATTTTGAAAAAAGTGGCCCCAAATCGGGAATGCGCCCTTATGATTATGAACAAACTGACCGCTATTTTTAATCCCGAAGTATTTCAGGGACGGGGAAAGAGGCATAGCTACTTTGAAGGCTGGTACTTTAAGGTAGTAAACGCATCAGAAACAAAAGCATACGCCTTTATTCCCGGAATCGCTCTGGATGAAGCCGGCAACCGGCAGTCCTTTATTCAGGTGTTGGATGGGAAAAAACGATTATCGCACTATCACAAATTCGATATACATTCCTTTGTTGCAGCTCCGGGCGCATTTACGATAGCCATTGGAGACAATCATTTTTCCCATGATTCCATCAATCTCAATGTACCGGGACTGAAAGGCATTCTGCATTTCAAAGACGGTATCCGCTGGCCGTCGCATTGGTATTCGCCGGGAATAATGGGCCCTTTTTCATTTGTACCGTTCATGGAGTGTTATCATGGGATCGTCAGTATGGATCATGCGGTTTTTGGCCGGTTGGAGATCGAGGATGAGATAATCGATTTTGATAATGGTCGTGGCTACATCGAAAAAGACTGGGGGCGTTCGTTTCCCAGCGCGTATGTATGGATGCAATCGAACCATTTCACCGCTCCCGGGATTTCTCTCAAGGCTTCGGTTGCAAAAATACCCTGGATCGGGAAATCTTTTACCGGCTTTATTGCCGGGCTTTGGGTTAATGACCGGCTGCTTCAGTTTACAACGTACAACTGGTCTTCGGTGCGGAAATTAAGTATCGATTCCAGCAGGATTGAGCTCATTCTTGCCAATACAAAGCATTCTTTGGAAATCATTGTTTCACGCGATGCAGCCACATCTCTGGCTTCACCGATCCGGGGTTTCATGAATGGGAGGATTGAAGAAAGCATGACTTCACGCGTGGAGGTGTCCGTAACCGACAAAAAGACCGGACGCGCTATTTTTCGGGATTGCGGCCGCAACGCGGCGATTGAAGTTGCGGGAAGCATCAGTGAAATACTGCATCCATTCAAGGATGGAGCAAAATAATGTTCGCGGAATGCAACGGATGGAAAGTATCGTTCCTCATCATTCCGGCTTGTTCTTTTTTTATGAAAGCGGAGCCGTTGCCGTGGATTGACAGTTCGAAATAATTGCTCACGCACTCACCGCACGCGGCGATTGTATATTGGCAGTCATCACCGCCTTGAACTCATCGATGAATTTCCGCATGTCCCGGACCAGCACCGCCTGCGGATTGCAGCGGAGCACCATACCGTCGAGATACATGAGACTCTTGATAATCGGATACATTCCCCGCTCAAAAACCATCCCGCTGTTGACCCCGAGTTTGATGGTTTCCATCATTCGTTTGGTAAGACTGACCTGCGAAACGGTCGCGTTGGTAAAATCTTTGTACAGGACCAGGAACTTCTCCTTGAACCGCCCATAGGTTGTCCCCTCTATCCCGCGATCAGCCATCGAATTAAGGGCTTGCGCGCAAGCGTCGTATTCATAGGCGGAAAGGGCGTCAAAAAAGCGAAAAAGCCCGCGTCGCATTGTATCGCCCACGCGGCTTATGGCGCCGGTATCGATAAACGCAAATTTTCCATCCGGCATTCGAATAATATTTCCCGGATGAATGTCGCCATGAAAAGTGCCGATGCAAAAAACAAAGAACCCGTGAATATGGAAAAGATCGAGCAGTTCGTCGTATGAAAGTTTTCGCCTGGCAAGCAGCTCGTCGAACGTTTCGCCGGCCACAAACCCGGTGACCATATGCCGTTCGCCGGAAAGCTCCCGGTAAATTTTAGGAAAATATAGCCGGGACAGATTAAACTGCGCGGATTGATCTTCTGTAATGCGCCTGAGAATGTCCTGACCAGCCGCCTCTTTGCGCAAATCGAGCTCATCGAGCGTGCCCTGTTCAATGGTGTCAAGGATTCCCATGGGATCGGCGACTTTTGCGAGCTTGGGATAAAAAAAGAGCGCAAAACGGAGCATGGAACGCAATGACCGGACGTCCCTGGTAAACAACGCGATAAAATCGCGTTTTATCAATTTTACCACGACCGATTCGCCGCTTTTCAGTTCTGCACGATGCACCTGCCCAACCGATGCCGATGCCAACGGGCGTTCATCGATTGACACAAAATAATCCCGCCACGATGTATCTACCGTGGCATCGAGGAGGGTTTGAAAAGAAGCGGGGGCAAGAGAATCAGTATGACGATAGAGCTGAGCCAGATGTTTGCAATTCTGTTCGGGCAGAAAATCGAGCCGCAGCGCGTACGTCTGGCCGATTTTTACCGCTAGCAGCCCAAGGGATTCAATAAAAGCAATATCAGGCAGCCTGGGGCCGTATATCGTTCGTATCAATCGAATGAAATTAAACCAATTCATTACACCAATATACTTATTTTGATAACCTGGTTCAGCAACCTGCTTTGATGCACAAAAACAAGGAAGTATATGATTAAAAAGCATATTGCAATCATTGGCGCCGGGCCTGGTGGTTTAGCTGCCGGAATGATTCTTGCCAAGCGCGGCTACAACGTTTCCATTTTTGAAAAAGAGTCAATGGTTGGCGGTCGCAACGCGCCGATTTCCATGAATGGTTACACCTTTGATACCGGCCCCACGTTTTTAATGATGACCTTTGTCCTGCGCGAAATGTTCGAGGAAGCGGGGCGAAAGCTTGAAGAGTACTGCAAACTCATCCCGCTCGATCCCATGTATAAGCTCTCATTCAACGATTTTGATATTTTCCCGACCCCTGACCGCGGTGCATTGAAAAAGCAGATTGCCAGGCTTTTTCCCGGCAATGAGGCGGGTCTGGACCGGTTTCATGCACGTGAAAAAATCCGCTACGATAAAATGTATCCGTGCCTTAAAAAGGACTATTCCACGCTCAAAGAGATGTTGTGCGCTCCCCTGCTAAAGGCGCTGCCCCACCTTTCACTCGGCAGGAGCCTTATGGGTGTTCTGGGCAACTACTTTACCGAAGAAAAGCTGCGGATTTGTTTTACGTTCCAGGCCAAATATATCGGCATGTCGCCGTGGGAATGTCCTGCCGCGTTCGCCATCATGCCGTATATCGAGCACTCCATGGGAATAGACCATGTTATCGGCGGCTTGAGTAAAATCTCCGAAGCGATGGCAAAAGTAATCGGTGAACTTGGCGGCGAAATTCACCTGAACTCGCCGGCAAAAAAAGTGCTCGTTTCCGGACGCAATGCAACGGGCGTTGAGCTTGCAACAGGCGAAATCATCAAGGCCGACAGCGTGGTCATCAATGCCGACTTCGGCCATGCCATGAGCACGCTTTTCGATCCCGGTGTGATACGGAAGTGGTCGCCGCAAAAATTGCGCGATAAAAAATATTCCTGCTCGACATTCATGCTGTATCTGGGTGTTGACAAAAAGTACAATGAACCGCATCACAACATTATCTTTGCAAATGATTACAAGGAAAACGTAAAAGACATTATTACCCGGGAGAAGCTCTCTGAAGACATGTCGGTATATGTGCGTAACGCAAGCATCAACGACCCGACCCTGGCGCCCAGCGGCCACTCCGCGCTGTATGTCCTGGTTCCCACGACCAACATGCATAGCGACATCAGCTGGGACGCAATTGCAACAAAGTCCTACCGGGACAAGGTCATCAAGCGGATCATGGAACGTACCTCCATGAAGGATCTTGAAAAACACATTACCTGCGAAAAAGTCATCACTCCGGCAGACTGGCAGAATGAACGGTCGCTGTTTTTAGGCGCGACGTTTAATCTGGGGCACACGATTACGCAGATGCTCTACCTGCGGCCCCGCAACAAGTTTGAAGAGGTCAACCATTGCTATCTGGTCGGCGGCGGGACGCATCCGGGCTCCGGACTACCCACGATTTATGAGTCAGCGAGAATTTCAGCGAATTTGATTGATAAATACGAACTATAGCGGCAGTGGTCATGAGATCATTGGAGCAATTTTTGATGCAAGCCAGTGAGGATCTCCCCCATGGCGCAACGGCAATACATGGGGGCGCTTCGGTTCAAGACAGAAGCGAAATGAAACAGGAATAGGGATTCAATCGGGCCGGTTTTTCCGGCATGGCGATCCTCTCCTGCATCCCCTCAATGATCCCCCGCACCGCATCCGCTGTTTGCTGCGCCGTGGGATTGTCGCCCAATAATCGCCGCTCCTGCATTTCCCGCACTGTCACCGGTTTGCCGAAAGTCACGGTCGGTTCTCGGCCTTTGAAAGCGCGGCGGGGCAGTTTCCCTGCCGGCCAGATGTCGAAGGTGTTTCGGATGCGCACCGGCACCACGGCCGCGTCGGTTTGCAGCATGAGCGCGCCCACGCCCGATTTGAACGGCCCCATGGCGCCGGTGCGCGTGCGCGTGCCTTCGGGAAAAATCACGAAACAGCAGCCCGCGCGCATCACGGCCAGAGAAATCGCCATGGCCTCGGCAACGTCGCCCATGCGTTCGACGGGAATCATGTTGCAGTGCAACAGGAACGATCCGAGTACCGGCGTCCGCGCCAGCTCTTTTTTGCCGATGGTAAATGTGCGCCGGCGCAAAGGCCAGGGAAGCGCGCCAATGACAAATGCGATATCAAGCAGGCTTTCGTGGTTGGCGGCGATTATCAGCGGCCGATCGGTCCGCAGGTTTTCCTCGCCGGTAACCCGCGCGCGCCAGAGCCAACGGCCGATCCGCATTCCGGCGCTGGGGACATATCGGTACAGCATGCCGCCCCTGGGCCGGATGGTCTGCCGGCTTGACTGCTCGGCAAGGCGTCGGCGCGTTGGCGCGGCATCGGCCTGCTTGCCGGATTTTTTCGTATCTCGCACGCAGGCGACAGCATCGCCGATGGTTTCAATTTTCTGCTGGAGTTCCTGCGGAATCACGATGCCGAACGATTCTTCGATTTCGCAGATCAGCTCGATCCGTTTCAGGGAATCGATGCCGCAATCGAATTCGAGGTGCGAGCGTGGTGTTGCAGCCCCGACGCTCGTTGACGGAGAAAGGCGTGCGATAATTCCCATTATCCGCGCGAATTCTTCCGATTGCGCATCGGCACTCTCGACAAACGAGAGCCGGACGGCCCTGCGCGCCGCTGCCGCGTCCTGCCGCAACGCATCGTATATGCGGCGCAGCTCCGGCTTAATGATTTTCCTTGTTGTGGTGCGAGGGAGAGGCTGCGTGCTGACCACGAAGGCGCCGATTTTCTTATAGCTCGGAAGATGACTGTCCAGGCGTCGAAGTTCATCACGAAGCAGGCCTTGCAGTGTTTCGAGCGGATATTTTTTGCGCAATTCTCTGGATGGCACGATGACGGCGCCTACGATCTCCCGGCCCGATTCCACAACGCCGATGACGCCGATCTCTTCGATGAGCGCGGAGGCGCCGTACCATTCCTCCAGTTCATCGGGATAGACGTTCTTTCCTGTGTCAAGTACGATAACGTCCTTGCAGCGGCCGGTAAGGTAGAGAAACCCGTCATGCGACAGGCGGCCCAGATCGCCGGTGTGAAACCATCCCCGGGAGTCGAACACGACGCTGGTCGCTTTGGCATTGCGGTGATAGCCGCTGAACACCGTGGCCCCGCGAAAACAGACTTCTCCGATGCCGGATTCGTTGGGGGCATCGATCCTGATTTCATTGTCCTCGAGCACCGGGCCCACGGATCCCCGGCGCGGATCGTCGCGCGGGCAAAGCGTGATCGGCCCGAACGTTTCGGTAAGCCCATAGCCTTCGACGATATCAAAACCCATGCGCCGGAATCCAACGAACTCTTTCTTCTTCAGTGATGAGCCGCCGGAGATGACAAGGCGCAAACGTCCGCCGAACCCCGCATGCACCGGGGAAAAAAGCCTGCGCCGGAATTCCTGCCCCAATAGCGGTCCCAGTATCGTCGACAGTGCAGTAAGCAGGCCGAAAACCGCGCGCACGGCCGGTCCTCTGGACCGTACCGCGCGCTCGATATTCGCATAAAGCAATTCCAGCAATTGCGGCACGGCGGTAAGGATGGTTATCCGCTGTTCGCGCAGGGCCTCAAGAATCAGCGGGCCCTTCATTTCGGGCACGAAGACCGTCTGCAAGCCCATGCAGAGCGTGGCGACCACGCAGCCGGCGCAGCCGAACACATGGTGCAGGGGCAATACGGCGATCATGACGTCCTCGGGCCGGATGCGCATGCGCGGGGCGCCATGCAGCGACACGGCGGTCAGGTTCCGCTGCACCAGCACCGATCCCCTGGCCTTGCCCGTAGTGCCGGATGTAAATATGATCGAAAGGGGGTCGTCCGGCGCGAACGATCCCGACAACGCATCGCGCGCATCGTTTCCTTCGTCAAGCAGGTCGGCCCACGGCACGCAGCCGGCGGCATCGGAAGGGTCGAGCGATGCGATCAGGGCGATTTGCGCATGGCGCGTTTGAAGGTCGCGAAACAGCGGGGCGAACACCGGCGCGCAGAAAACCGCGCGGGATTCGGTCAACCGGATGATTTCGGAGATCTCTTCGCGGGGCAGGTTCGGATCCATGGGCACCGTGCAGCCGCCGGCGCAGATGATCGCCTGATGGGCGATCACCCATTCGGGCGCATTGGGCCCGATGATCGCGGCATTGACGCCGCGCGCAATGCCCCGCGCGGCCAGGGCGGAAGCGAGCCGGTTGAGATCGCGGTGGAAATCGCCGAACGTCCAGGTTTGCCAGACCGCGCCCCGCTTGATGGAAAGGCAGGGTTTATCGCGATGCCGCTCAACGGAATCGCGCAGGAGATCGACGTATACCGGGGGGTTCATTGTATTGAAAATATTTTGTGGGCAGCCGGGTAATACGCCGCTCATCCGTCCGACAATAAAGATACTATAAAAGAGAATGTCCAATGTCCAGCAAAGAATGTCCAACGCCCAAGGTACTGCCCTGCAATGCCGCGCAGGCGGTCCAGCCGTCGATTATAGATGAAATGCCTGATGAATTAATGCGCTATCGTGCTGAAACTTGGCAATTGGATATTCTTTGCTGGACATTGGACATTCGACTTGGAAGCTATCCGGGAATGATCTGAGAACGCAGGAGTGTTCTGCACGCGAAATCTTGGGCAGCGGCCCTACATGACCGACGCGGGCAGATAGATGGAAAATACTGCGCCGTGAGCGACCCGGCTTTCAACGCGGACCCATCCGTTCAGCTGCCGGACGATCCGGTTGACCACCGCCAGCCCCAGCCCGGAACCGCCCACATCCAGTTTGGTCGTAAAGAACGGTTCGAATATTTTTTCCTGCATATCTTCGGAAATGCCCTTGCCGGTGTCCGACACCGACAGCACGGCGTAGGACCCGGTGCGGGCGCTGGGTCCGAATGCCGATTCATCGGAGATCGACGCATTATTCGTTGCAATAGTGATAGATCCGCCGTTCTCAATGGCATCACGCGCATTGATCGTCAGATTCAGAATTATCTGCTCGATTTTCGCCGCGTCGGCCATGACCGTCCAGAGCGCGGAATCCAGAGCGAATTTCATCGAAATTCCAGGCCCGATAAGACGGCGGAGAACCTCCTGCATTTTTTCGACGATCCGGTTGATAGAAAGCGGCTTGAGCTCCGCGCCATGCTTGCGGCTGAAATCGAGTATCTGATGTGTCAATTCGCCCGCGCGGTCGGTCGTGAGCTGCAGCTGCCGGAGGTTTTCATGGGCAGGATGCTCGGCGTCCAGGTCCAGCATCGCAAGGCTGGCAAACCCTTTGATGGCCGCCAGAAGGTTGTTGAAATCATGGGCAATCCCCGAAGCCAGCGTTCCCACGGCTTCGAGCTTCTGCGCCTCAAAGAGCCGGGTCTGCATTTTTTCAAGCTCGTCCGCCGCCTTTCTGCGCTCCGTCGTATCCCGGGAGATCCCCATGACCGCCCATACTTCCCCGGATTCATTGGCAATCGGAACGACCTGGGTTTCAAGCCAGGCGGTCTGATCACCCCGCACCATCATATCTTCGGCTGAATAGCCTTTTCCTGATGCGAACGCGCGCTCAACGCCTTTGCGATACCGCGCAGCCACATCCGGACGGAAGACCATATCGAGCTGCTTGCCGATCACCGATGCAGGCGCTTCTCCCAACAATCGGGCTGCGATTTTATTGATGTAAACAATATGGAAATTTCTATCAATGATAAAGATATAATCCAATGCCGACTCGGCCAGGATCCGGTAGAGATCGGAGGACTGCTGAGCGGTGTTTATGGGATCCATGAGCGTGATCCTGGGGATTTGATGTTCTTTAGGATGATACCGTTGTTGCGCCTGATCGTCAAATTATAAAATATATCCAAGCTTCTCTGTATTAATAGACACATCCGTCGGTCGTCCAGGGCATCCAATTTCCATTTGGAAGCCGGTGCCAACGCGACATATATTGCTATATCAAGCGCTTGTCCGATATCCGCGGTTGGCATAATGATTGCACTATAGGTCTCTCCAACAATCCGAAAAAGAAGGGAGCATCCCATGATCTCAAAAAAGATCGAAAAAGCCTTGAATGGCCAGATCAACAATGAAATGTATTCAGCCTATCTCTATATGTCCATGTCATCCCATGCCATGAACGTAGGGCTGAAGGGCTTTGCCAACTGGTTCATGGTGCAGTACCATGAGGAGATGTTGCACGCCATGAAAATGTTCGAGTTCATCACGCGCCGCGGCGGCAAAGTCGCTCTTGGCGCCATCAAGGAGCCGCCGCTGGAATGGAAATCACCCCTTGACATGTTCGAGAAGACCCTTGAACACGAGCAATTCATCACAAAATGCATCAACGAACTTACCGATCTGGCCATTGCCGAGAAGGACCATGCATCCCAGGTTTTCCTCCAATGGTATGTCAACGAGCAGGTGGAGGAAGAAGAGAACGATCATGATATCATCGCCCAGCTCAAGCTTGCTAAAGATAATGTTCAGGGCATCATGATGATCGACGCTCAACTGGCTGCGCGCATGACCACCGTGCCCACGGATTTCAGCAAAGGCGTGGAAGCGGCGCTCAAGGCGAATGCCGGACCGGCCGCATAAAACAAACCAGCAACCACCTGCCAACATAAAGGAGCGCCCATGATAAAAGCCATAATCGCAGCCGTGATCGCGGGATTCGCATTTGGAGCCTTTGCCGGGGATTCGACGGTGACGCAGGGGAAAACGATCTCCGCCGGCAAATTCACCTTTGCCTATTCAAGCGACGGCGCGAACCTGATCGCTTCCGTGTCGGCGCCCGTGGCCGGATGGATCGCGGTGGGCTTCAATCCCACATCGGTGATGAAGCAGGCCAATATGATCGTCGGGTATATGAATGGCACGACCGGGGTGGTCGTGGACCAGTACGGCGACGGCATGTTCAGCCACAAACCCGATACCGCATTGGGTGGAAAGAACGATATCATTCTGAGTTCCGTCACTCGGGACAAGGGCACTACCACCATGACATTCACCATCCCTCTTGACAGCGGCGATAAGTACGATTCGAAGCTCATAGCCGGAGAAAATGTAAAGCTGATCTTCGCGGCAGGGAAAACCGATGATATAGCCAAAAAGCATAGCATGAAAGCTACCGCGACGATCAAACTGTAGAAGATTGAGGGAGTTCACGAGTTTAGGAGTTCAGAGATTCAAGAGTTGGAATGCGAGGGGCGGCCTCATCCTGGTTAGCGTGCGAAAATCCGGAATTCAATAATCCAAAGGAGCCATCATGATCGAAAAGAAACAGGTCTACAAATGTGATGTATGCGGCAATCTCGTCGAATCCCTATGGGACGGCACGCCCGATATCTCCTGTTGCGGCAAGCCCATGCGCAAACTCGATCCCAACACCACCGATGCGGCAAAAGAAAAGCATGTGCCGGTCATCGAGCGGAACGGCAATGTCGTGAAAGTCAAAGTCGGTTCCACCCCCCACCCCATGGAAGCCAAACATTATATTCTGTTTATCGAACTGCTGGTGGGCGACAAGGTCTATCGTCACGATTTTAATAAAGGCGATACTGTTGCCGAAGCGACATTCCTGGTGGACGGCAGCGGACCCATGGTCGCGCGGGAATTTTGCAATCTCCACGGGTTCTGGGAGACTAAATAGGATTTTTCCCATCAACAGCCCTACACGGAGGTGCCCTGTGCAGAAATATGTCTGTAACGCATGCGGTTATATCTATGATCCGGCAATCGGCGATCCGGACGGCGGCATCGCGCCGGGCACGCCATTCGAAAAGATCCCCGACTCGTGGGTCTGCCCGCAATGCGGGGTTTCCAAATCGGAATTTTCGCCGGCATAGCGACCGGCTTTGGCGGCGATGTCCGCCTTGAAAAAGCCGGATGCCCCGCAATCCCATGCCCAATCCCACGGCAATCGTCATCCTGGGCGCATCGGGCGATCTTGCCACAAACAAGCTGATCCCGGCGCTCTCGCGCCTGCATGCACGCGGCATGCTCTGTGCCGATTGCCTCGTTGTGGGCTCGGGCCGCACAGCATTCACCGATGAAGAGTTCCGCGCCCGGTTCAAAATAACGCCCCAATTCGGCCAGCGGCTCTTGTATCATGCCGGCACGGCCGGCTTGAAGCAGTATCTCGACGCCAGGGGCCCTTTCCGCACGATAATCTTCTTCATGGCTCTGCCGCCCGCGGAGTATGCGCAGAAGGCGCAGGAGCTCAGGCGCGAAGGATTTGGGGCCGAGGCCCGGTTGATCGTCGAAAAACCATTCGGCAATGATTACGATTCCGCGCGCGCGCTGAACGCAGAACTTGCCGCATGCTTCAGCGAGAAGCAGATTTTCCGCATCGACCATTACCTTGCCAAAGAGGCGGTGCAGAACGTCCTTGTATTCCGTTTTGCAAACTCGCTTTTCGAACCGGTATGGAACAGCCATTATATCGAATCGATCCAGATCAATGCATTCGAAACCGTCGGCGTGGCCGACCGGGGCGCCTATTTTGACCATGCAGGGATCCTGCGCGATATGGTGCAGAACCATCTGATGCAGCTCCTCTGCCTTCTGACCATGGAGGCGCCGGTATCGTTGAGCGCCGAGGACATCCGCGCGCAGAAAATCGCCGTGCTCAAGGCGCTGAAAATCGACCAATGCCTGCGCGGGCAATACCGGGGGTACCGGCAGGAAAAAAACATCCGTCCCGAGTCGACGACCGAGACCTATGCGGAATTGCAATGCGCCATCAACACCATGCGCTGGAGCGGAACGCCGGTATTCATCCGCACGGGCAAATCGCTCAATCGCAAAGGCACCGAAATCGGCGTGATATTCCGTCCGCTCCCCCACATTCTGTTTAATGAATCGGGCGGATTGAAGCAGAACCGGATCATTTTCAAGATCCAGCCGTCCGAAGGGATCATCCTGGATCTGTCGAGCAAAGTCCCCGGCGGAGAGATGCGCATCGCGCAAACCACCATGGCCTTCTGCTATCGTGACGCTTTCGCCGACGAGGTCCCCGAAGCGTACCAGAAGCTGTTGCAGGACGCGATAGCCGGCGACCGGACGCTCTTCGTGGGCGCCGAAGAAACGGAAATGGCCTGGAAGACGCTGGGACCGGTACTTGACGCAGGCGAAATCATCACCTACGAACCCGGCATTGCTCCCCCGGCGCAATTCTGTCCGGACTGGATCAACTTTGAAGAGTACCAATCGGCGTGCTGACCAACGCCTCGAGCGCCTGCTTAATGATCTGTATCGCAGATACCATCGACCGGAATATCTGGCGCTTGATCCCCTCGTGTGCGTCCGACGATTCAGCGACGCCCGCCGGATCGAAGCGGCAGGACTCATTGCCGCGCTCCTCTCCTATGGCCGGGTGGAGCGGATTATCCATTCGGTCAATACGATCTTCGCGCGCGCGCAGAACGATCCACGATCCTTCGCGCTCGATACTTCATGGGAAGAGAAGCGCCGCGCGCTTGCCGGGTTCAAGCACCGGTTCAACAGCGGTGACGATATCGCAATGCTGCTGGAGGCCCTGAAGATCGTCATCGACATTCGCGGGTCGCTGGAACACCTTTTTTCGGACGCGTTGCGAAAGACCGGATCACTGCGCCAAGCGGCGACCGGCTTTTCATCAGCCATCCGGGATGCTGCGCGACAAACGCATCGTTCTGCGCGTCCATCATTCGAATACCTGCTGCCCTGCCCCAAGCGGGGAAGCGCGTGTAAAAGGCTCAATATGTATTTTAGGTGGATGGTGCGGCCGGATGACGGCATAGACTGCGGCGCCTGGCCGTCAATCAAACCGGCGGTGCTGGTAATGCCGGTCGATACGCACGTGGCGCAGATCGCGCGCACCATCGGACTCTCGCACCGCGCCTCGGCCGACTGGGCGATGGCCGAGGAAATTACGGGCCGGCTTCGGACGTTCGATCCAGCCGATCCGGTGCGATACGATTTTTCGTTATGCCGGTATGGGATGCTTAAAAGCCGGACCGCCGGGAATACGGCATGCGCGCGATGATCATCATTTTCCGGAGACCATCCTATGGCTTCAGCAAATCGCGAGATGCATGAGTTCAAAGGCCTTGCCATCAACTCCGGCAAGGTAATGGCCCGGGTCTGCCTTTATTCCGCGGAAAAATATCATTTAGTCAAAGATTTCACGCTGGAATCCCCGCAGGAAATCACCAGAGACATTTCGCGTTTTGATTCCGCCCTGGCCGCGTGTTCCAACGAACTCGAAAGGGTCGCCGCCGATGTCGCGATAAACGTCGGCAAAAATGAATCCGAAATCTTTATCGCCCATAAGCATGTGTTGAATGACCATAGCGTGGTCGCTGCAATTAAAAAGGCCGTAAATACCGATAAAAAAAACCTTGAATGGGCCATTACCGACGTTTTCAGCGCCTATGAGGAAAAATTTGCGACGCTCGACAACGAGTATCTGCGCGACCGGTCATCCGATTTCGGCGAAATCAAGCGCCGGCTCCTCAATCATCTGTACGATACGCGCCCCGGCTTTGTATGTCACAACCAGGCCCATTGCACCCGCGGCAAAGACCGCATCATCGTTGCCGAGGAGATGACCGCCGAGATGATGGTGCATATGAAGCTCGAAAATGTGCTGGGCATCGTGACTGAAAAAGGCGGGATAACTTCGCATGCCGCCATCATAGCCCGCTCATTGGGCATTCCCGCGGTTTCGGGCATACGCGGAATTTTCGATCATGTCATTTGCGGCACCCATCTTTTTGTGGATGGCGATAAAGGCATTGTTATAACCAACCCCACCGAGGAACTCAAGCGCGCGAATATTCCCGCCGAACCCGCGGACCGGAACGAGGTCTGCCTGCTGGTGTCGCCGCCGGGAATGCAGGTGATGGCTAATACCAGCCATCTGGATGATGTCAAGCTTGCCGCCACGATGCATGCCGACGGTATCGGGCTGTTCCGCACCGAAATCCGTTTCATGCAGGCCGAACGGCTCCTCTCCGCCGACGAACAATACGACTATTACGCCGAGGCCGTCCGTTGCATGGGCGACCGGCCGGTCACGTTCCGCCTGCTGGATGTGGGCGGCGACAAAGAGCTGCCGTTTCTACGCATCAGGAAAGAGTCCAATCCATTCCTCGGATGGCGCGGCGCACGCTTCCTGCTTGCAAACGAGGATATTTTTGCAAGTCAAGTTCGCGCACTTGTGCGTCTGAGCCGGCACACCGTGGCGAATATTCTGATACCTATGATCATCGATGCGGCGCAATGCCGCACGTTGATCGATGCGATCAGGGGGATCATGGCCACGGAACCGGCACATGCGGACCGCGTGCGTATCGGCGTCATGTTCGAAGTTCCCAGCGCATGTCTCCAGGCCGCGGAAATATTGAAATGCGTCGATTTCGGGAGCATCGGAAGCAACGATCTGATCCAATACCTTTTTGCCGTGGACCGCAATAATGATATGGTGTCGCAGGATTATGATCCCGAGCATCCCGTATTATGGTCCCTGCTTCAAAACCTCCAGCGCGATGCAGCGGCAGCAGGCAAGCCGCTTTCCATCTGTGGCGAAATGGCCGGCCGCGAAGGCATGGTCAGCCGCCTTATCGATACGGGAATCACGACGCTTTCGGTGAGTCCCCGCCTGATCCCGCGCGTCCGCAGTGAAATGACCCAAAAGGCCGGCGCGACGGTATGAAGGGGCGGCTGCTTTTTCTCGATGCAGGCGCCGCTTGCGCCGCCCCGATTGCCGCGGCCTTGTTGCAGCATTGCAAACCGGAATCCATCGAGATCGTCAGCGCGGCCGCCGGTTCCGCGGTGATTTCCCCGGCGCTGGCAAAGTCCGCGGCCGCGGAAGGCATTGCGGTCTTCGCTGCGCCATGCGGGAATATTGACGCAATCAAAAACGATGTTTTTGATTGCGTCATCTGGATCACCGGCGACCAGAAGGACGCGGCCCCGCTCCTGCCGGGCCCTCCGATCATCATCCGCTGGCAGGTGGATTCGCTTCCCCCGGAACCGTCCGCCGAGGAGTGCCGGCAGTTCATTGCCGCAATCCGCGAAAAGGCGAACGCCTTGCACCGCGACGGCTATCTGGCCGCGTTGCTTTCCCATAAACGCACCATCAACAGCATCATGGGCAGCCTGCCGGTGGGCGTGGTGGCGCACGATATGGACCGCACGATCGTCTACTTTTCGCCCCAGGCCGAGCGCATCACCGGCTTTTCCGCCTCCGACGTAATCGGCCGCGACTGCCATACTGTCTTTACGCCCGGTTTATGCGGCGATCAATGCCATTTCTGCGACGGCGCGCCGGCCGACCGATTTTCCCATCTGTCGTATTCCTCGTCTTTCCTCACCCGCGACGGCCAGCGCCGGGAACTTGACATGTCGGTTGTGCCGCTGCTGGATGAAAACGAGACACAGATCGGGGTATTGGCGTCCTTCGCGGACCAGACGGCGCTGCACCGGCTTGAACGGGAAGTGGAAGCGACAACCCAGTTCGCCGGCATCATCGGCCAGGACCACGCGATGCAGCTCATTTACGATACGATCCGCGACCTGGCGCAATGCGATTTTTCCGTGGTCATTTCGGGCGAAAGCGGCACGGGCAAGGAGCTCATCGCCCATGCCATCCATGCCGAAAGCCCGCGCAAGAACAATCTGTTCGTGCCGGTCAATTGCGGCGCGCTCCCGGAAGGCACGCTGGAAAGCGAACTTTTCGGTCATGTCAAGGGCGCATTCACCGGCGCCATCCGGGACAAAAAAGGCCGTTTTGAGCTGGCGCATAAAGGGACCCTTTTTTTAGATGAAGCGGCGGAGCTGTCCCAGCCAATGCAGGTGAAGCTTTTGCGTGTGCTCCAGGAGGGGACCTTTGAGCCCGTTGGCGGAGAAAAAACCATCACCGTGGATGTACGCATCATCTGCGCCACGAACAAAGACCTCAAGGAGCGCGTGCGCACCGGCGAGTTTCGCGAAGATCTCTATTACCGGCTGGCCGTAGTGCCCATCCACGTGCCTCCGTTGCGCGAGCGGCGCAACGATATCTCGATCCTGGCCGACCATTTCCTGGAAAAATTCTCCGCGCGTTTGGGACGCACCGGTATCGAATTTTCCGATGCGACACGGTCGCTGCTCATGTCCTATGCCTGGCCGGGTAATGTGCGCCAGCTGCAGAATGCGATCCAATTCGCGCTGATTAAAAGCCGGGGTGTGCGCATCGAAGTCGCCCATTTGCCCCCGGAAATCACGCAAGGCCTTATTCTGCCATCACAACCCGGTGAAGATGCTCCGGCAAAAGCCGGCCGCAAGCCAAAATTGACGGAAGAGATCGTGACGTCGGCGCTCCGGCGCACCGCCGGCAACAAGGCCAGGGCCGCACGCATGCTTGGCGTGGGAAGGGCGACGCTCTACAATTTCCTGGCCGAAAATCCGCATCTGGAGAAACTCGGGGCGGCATAGCCGGTCGATGCATGATGGCATACAATCAGGCGATGGATGAGGAATCCACGCAGACGGCGGCGTTGGGCAGCGCGACAGCTCTATTTTCCATGCTTTTCCGCGCGTTCCGCGGGGCCATTCCCCTTCCCATAATTCCCCGCCGTAAACAACGGAACATTGTTCCCATTAACGTTCTCCTTATTCAACAGCACCCGCGTGGAATCGCCGCGGGTCTCCTTTACCAGCACGCTGTACCAGGTATTGCAGAAGTTCGTCTGGTGCGCACCGGCAAGGGTGAAATCGGCGTTCTGCACGATGAATTGCGGCGTATCCTTTTTATCCGGGCACGCGGAATAATTCAGGAACCCCAGAATTTCGGTCATCCCACCCGTGCAGGTGGCGGAGATCGCCACACCCTCGTCCTTCCAACCGAAGATGCGGACGGTCCCGGCCTTGACAATCAGCATAGAGCCTTCGCTCCCTTCGGCGTCGTACTGCCATGCCCAGGCGTGCGCTTTCGGATTGTCCACCGTCAGCGGACACACCACGTCGACCACGAAAACGTCACCCGTTCCCTCGGCCCGTATCTCCGAAAGCAGGATGGACTCGCAGATCACGGTCCGTTTCGTGCGGCAGATCAATGGAAAGGCCGTCAAATTTGTCGCAAGCTTGTGCAGCTTGACGACCGGCGCAACGCCGTCGATCACCACCAGCGCTCCTTTGCCCTTGATGGACCCGCCGGTACCGATCATGTGCCGGATAGTCCCTCGCACATACACGGTGTCGTCGATCATGAATTCAGGTTTGCGCAGCGGAATGCAGACCGTCGTCTTCGCGGGATCGTCGATGGCCGCCTGCAGCGCCTGCGCGTCGGTCCTGCCCGCTTTCAGATAATCCGTGATCACGGCCCATTTTGCGGTGTCGCTCTCCCACACCGGTTCCGGAGGGCGCTTGACCGGCAGGTCCAGCGATTTGCGCGGCGCGCCAAAAAGGCTTGCGGCGGGCAGGGAGACGTATTCGTCAATCACGCGGCCGGTTGGCGCGGCGATTTTCGACGAACAGGCGATTGCCTTCCGATAGCCTTCGGCGACAATGGATCGCGCGAAAATATAGGCGCCGCTGTCCACCATGATGGCCGGTTTATCGGCCGCGCCGCCTGTCAGCCGGGCATTGACCAGCACCATGTCGGCGCCGTGCCGGTTGATGACCGCGGGCACCGCGTTCCTGCTGAAAAGGCTGTCGATGAAGAGCGGGTTCGAGGCATTATATATGCCGCATTCCGTCTGATTTTCCAGCGAAATTTCCGTAAGGGTCACGGAATTGAGCGGGCAGGATTTGATCCCATAGCGGAATCCCCTGATATACACGCGGCGCGAACCCGACGGTCCCTGTTCATCCGCGCCAAGGTCCAGCCCGATCTCCCCTTTGCCGTCTTCGGAAATAATGTCAACGTCCGACATCCACGACTCATTATTCCCATACCAGAAAATGCCGCGAGCGCCCGGATTTCCCTTTCCGACATTCACGGTGATATTAAACACGCCGCGATTAAAGCATTGCGCCACGCCGCTGCCGGTAAAGAGGACCGGCTTTGAATTGGCGGGATCGGTAAAAGTGCTGTCTTTGAGCCGGATCACCGCGCCTTTTCGGCTCTGTCCCATGAGGTGCGGGCCGATCGTATAGGGCGGGACCTTGAACTTGACGGTGTTCGACACAAGGTAGGTGCCGTTGGGAAGATAGACAATCGGCATTCCCCATTCATAGCGAACGTCTTCGACATGGTTGATGGCCTTTTGCAGCCCCTGGGTGGCATCGGTCTTTCCGGTCCTGTCGGCATTGTACGGCGCTTGCGTGACGTCAATTACCCTGGCGCCCGGGGGAAAGACGATGTTTTCCGCGTTTGATTGGAAAAGCACGCAGGCGATGATGATTGAGATGGTGCGCATGGGTCCTCCGTGATGGTATCAGGTGAATTCGATGATTTCCGCGATTCAGGCCGATTCACTTCCTGACCGGTCATTGGTTTCAAAGCCTTCATGGACATTCAAAACGAATGTGGAAATTTAATTCATCGGAGTTTGGGGATGCAATGGAGGAGTGGCTTCGGCTCCGCTCAGCCACCGGCGCCAAGCAAAAAGCCCGCTCGTCGGGCCATCCGACAACCGGGCTTTTTCTATTACATTATAAAGCCAGTTACGGCTTGATCATGAACATCGGCGATGTGTTGAAAATTGCCTGAGGGTGGTCATAATCTATAATTTTAATGATCACCGAATCGCTGATGGGATTGAAAACGTCCGCCATCGGATCCGGCATGGCCATTGGATTGGTGATTTTAAACTTCCATGTCCCTACATATTTTCCATTGGTTACAACATACGGCCAGGCAACATAGGGATAGCCACCGTAGCAGTCCTTGCCTACCATTCCGGAATCTCTAAACATCATCCAGCATACTATATTTGTAAGCCACTTCGAAAAGGTACTCCCGCCATCAATTGACATCTTAAAATAGGCCTTCTGGCCGGCAGGCGCGGGATTAAAATTCCATGTCACCGTCACGCTGTCGCCTACATGGAAGATCTGGCCTGCGGTCGGCTGCGTGATTTGATACACTGGACCACCCACATAGGGCCACAGTATGCTGTCGATTTGATTGATAGCAATAGACGTAGTGGAGCCGGATTTAAGGTGCAAAATAAAATTGGTCTGGTTGGTTGAAATTGTGACGCTATCCAGGCGCGAGAGCGACGTTGTATCCGTCGTACCATTATGCTGGTAAATTTTCATCATTCGCAGCGACTGGGCCTGTGAGGTGATGCAGGCAAGGACTATGAACAGACAAATACACTTCTTCATGGTGTTGTACTCCTTGAATCGGCTGAACAGGTGTTATCGTACGATGATTGTTGCGTTGAGCGTTGGATTCCGGTCAATGGAACCGATAATATGATAAACTCCCGGTGCAACGGGTCTACTGTTGGCATCCGTGCCATTCCAACTGAGCAGATGCTCTCCCGCGCCAAGTCGAGAGGCTGCCAGTTCCCGCACCTGTTTGCCTTCGCTGCTAAATACGCCTGCTTTCATGAATCCGGCTGATTTAAGACTGAAGATGATAGTCGCCGCGGATACATTATAAGAAATAACTGGCGCGTCTATGGAGGGTCTGTTGATTAAAAATCTTTTTACCTTTACTCCTGTAGTGAAAATCGCCTTTACGTTACCGACCGTTCCCCCGACCGGCCGCTGCACGACATCGTGGGTCGCGCCGGTGTCGAAATACATCATATAATCATCGTAGGTAATTTTATTTATTGATGAGAGTGCTATCGATGTCATCTGGGAGCCGGATTGGGTATAAACCCTCATCGAATCGGCCGCCAATGATGCGGAACTCATGGCAATCACGAACATACCAAGCATGCATAATGCTTTTCGCATGCCGCCTCCTTTTAGTTGATGGAAAAAATGCGTATTTTCCTTATTAATATACTAGATTTGTCCGGAATCGGCCAAAAAAAATCCGTGTTTAATAAAGCCACGCTGCAACTGCTCAGGGCTTTCTGGATTCATCATGCTCGTCATTCCGGCGAACGCCGGAATCCAGAATAAGCGCGCATCTGGATCCCGGTTTTCACCGGGATGACGCGGGAGAATACCTGAGCAGTTACGCCGCGTTTTTAAATGAATTTCATTCGTCTGCGCGACGCATCAGCATAGACGTTGCTTGCAACGTCTACTCTTGACGGCCAGATCGCCCCGCATACAACCGATATCCATTAGCGTATTTCTCCTTAACCGATTCCAACTGTGCGGGAAAATTGTGCGACATCGTCGCATTAAAGCAGGAATCGGCCCGGCCGGTATCGCGGCTTCGCAGCAACACCATGCATCGCCGCATGCCCAGATAGAATTTCTGCAGCGCGAACCAATCGGCCACCTGTGCGGTATCATGCGCGCACATCGTGCAAATGCGCGTGTTGGTAATGTCTTCAACTCCGGAGCAGGTCTTCTGTATCGCATCCACCAGCAGGTCCAGAGAATCGAGGTAGAGCAGCGCCTCGCTGGGCATTCCGCAGAGCGAGGCCCAGGAACTCAGATACAGCATGAGATTGCCTTCGTGGAATGCATCGCGCTCGTATCCCACCACTTCCCCGTTTTCGACGATCCTCCATCGATTATAGGTATTTCGCATTTCATCATATACCTGCTTGATCGGCGGCCATAAGGCGCTGGTCCATTGGTCCTCCCTGAACGGACGCTCTGACAAAGACGTCATGATGGTCCTGTTCCCGCGATGGATTCCGGGCCTTTCGGGTTCGGTGGATTCAAGCACCTGGCCGTCATGGATGAAGGGATTCATAATCGTGACGGTGCGTCCGTTGAAATAGCAGTGCACCGCACCGAACATGTGGGCCAGCCAATGGACAAGCGAGAAATATGTTTTCCGATCAAATCCTTGTGCGGCGCCGTTCGTCGTTACCTGGATATAAGCATACCCGAGTTCATACAGGGTCATGCCGGCGATCATGGCGGGCGGGTTGCTGGTGGGAGAGAAATAGACCACGATATCGCTGGGGCCTTTCGCTATCTCGCTGACCAGACAATCACCCATGAGCAGTTGGCCATAGGAGGGCATTTGCTCGATGTCCCGGGAATAGAGTGTATCGATCGTAAACGAAATGCCCGCCCATGACTGGAAAACCGTGCTTGCTTTTTCGAACAATCCTGTTATTGACGTTCGCCACGCTGGATCAGATGCAATCGCCGGATCGACAATGGCTTTGATATGGACCGTACAGCAGGGGCCGTTGTTACGCAGCGGGGATGCGCACGCGCAGGCAAAGCAGATCGCTGCAATCACCATGAGCCGGAAAAAAGAAAAACACCGCACCCGCGAAAACTCCTCGGTCATAGGGAATTTATGCCGCATTCAGCTTAAGATGGCAGTTTAAAAGCATACAATCAAAATGGGAAAAATGCAATTTGTATTACGGAATGGCGGGAGCGGCATGCCTTGGGTTGTTCATGAAATCCGAATCATCTCCATACGAAAGCCGGGTCACCTGCCTTCGCGAAAATCGCTTTGGCACGGCAAGCGTGACCCGGCCTTCCATAATCTCAACGCCCTATGCTCCCAAGACCGCCTGCCGCGCGACGACCGCCGGATTTTCCCCTTCATGGATCGGCCGCAACAGCATCGTAAACGCGAACTCCTCCGGCTTCAGCACATACCGCGGCAAAGGTCCGGGCCCGCAGCTTGCCGAACCCAGGCCGCGCTGCCCATGGTCCAGATGCAGCGTGATCTCGTTGCGCATGGGCAATTCGCCATCATGTTTCGCCGCTTCGCAATCCGCATCGCTGTAGCGGTGCGCCGAAAACATGAGCGTCGGCGCGCCCGCAAACAGCAGTCCCGCGCCTTTATCGTCAGTCAACGCCACCCAGCGCGTATCGCAATGGTTGCCGTTTTCCTGCGGCCGCACATAGGGCGTATGCAGCTTTTCAACCGGGGACCGGAACACATCGATATGGCCGGCCAACCGGCTGTCGGGATAGGACTCCCCCGGGCCGCGGCCATACCAGGTGACCGTGCCGCAAACTGCCGGCAGCGCAAACACCAGGCCGATGCGCGGCAATTCGGGCACGTCTCCGCGCGGGGACCCGGAAACGTCCATGCGCACCGATCCGTCGGCCGCGATCGCGTTGCGATACGCGCACACGAATGCGCATTCGCGTCCCGGCGAGCCGATGAATGATTTCACATCGATGCGAATTCCATTGCCATCCGCCCGTTCGAGGGACACATGGTCGATCCGATGCTGCATGATATGCAGCCCTTTTCCGCGCCAGCCATTGACAACGTGCATATCGTTGTCGATATACGGCCGCCAGAACGTAAGCCGCGGGCCGCTGCGCAGCAGTTCCAGGCCGCCGCTTTTCAGCGATGCAATGGTCCCGCGCACCCGGTCGAACAGCAGCGAAAAATCGCGACCGTCAATCCTGATTTCCGCAGCGGATTCCCGAACCCGCAATTCCGCGGGCGCTCCCGCGCTTTTCCGGATGGGGGCCGCCGCCGCGACCGGCAGCGGGAATTGCGCATGCGCAACCTCATGGCCGCGCGCGGCCCACGGCAGGTCGCGGTTGAGGCGGAACCGCAGGTTCAGCCAATATTCCGTTCCGCCGGTTTTGTCCGCAGGCGCGCGATACGGAATGCGAAGTGTCTTTGCCGTGCGCGCCGGAATACCGGTCAGCGGCGCTATGCCGCTTTCCAGCACCGCGCCATCAGCCTTGATTTCCCATGCGAGAGTCAGATGATCGAGATTGATGAAATCGTAGCGGTTGCGTATGCGGATTTCCCCGCTCTTCGGATCGAAGGCCTCCGCCACCACCGGCTCTATGCAGGCCCGGAATTCCACCAATGCCGGTGACGGCGTGCGGTCCGGGAAGAAAAGTCCGTTGCAGACGAATGCGCCGTCATTGGGTTCATCGCCGAAATCGCCGCCATAGGCATAGCGCCAGGCGCTGTCGCCTGTTTTCTGGCGCAATGCCTGGTCGATGAAATCCCACACGAACCCGCCTTGCAAAATGTCGTAATGCCAGAATGCGTCCCAATATTCCCTGAAGGCGCCGGCGCCGTTGCCCATGGAGTGCAGATATTCGCACAGGATCAGCGGCTTTTCGGCAAGTTTCGCGCATGACAAGGTCTTGCCCCAGTGGTCGATGCTCCCTTCACGTTCGGCGATTTGCCTGATCCTGTCAACCGGCCAGTACATGGGGCCCACGATATCGGCCACTTCAAGCCCCAGGTCCGGTTCATAATGGATGGGCCGCGACGCGTCGCGCGAACGCACCCACGCGGCCATGGCCCTGTGGTTGTCGCCGAAGCCCGATTCATTGCCCAAAGACCAGATCACCACGCACGGATGGTTTTTTTCACGCTCCACCGTGCGTTTCACTCTGTCAAGATACATGGGCAGCCAGCGCGGGTCTTTACTCGCGCGTCCTATGTCGCCCGCATGCATGAATCCGCACGACTCCAGGTCGGTCTCGGCCAGCACGAAAATGCCGAATCGATCGCACAGATCGTAGAAGCGCGGATCATTGGGATAATGGGCCGTGCGCACGGCATTCATGTTGTTGCGCTTCATGAGCAGCGCGTCGGCGGCAAGGTCGTCGAACGACACGGCGCGTCCCTTGTCGGGATGAAAATCGTGGCGGTTGACGCCCTTGATCTTGATGGGCACGCCGTTGATGCGGAAAAGTCCGCCCGAAATCTCCACCGTCCGGAAGCCCATGCGGCAGGCGACGGTCTCCCGCGCCGATGCTGACCCGTGGTCCACGGTTAAAAGCAGCGTATACAGGTTCGGATCCTCGGCGGTCCAGTGCGCGGGCTGCAAAACGTCCGCCTGCATCTCGACCGTCCGCATACCGTGCGCCGGAATGTCCGCCGCGATATCGCGCATTAAAAGCGAGACCGACTTTCCCGCACCGTCAATCAGCCGGACGTTGAGCGCGCATCGCGCCGCATTCGCACTGATATTTCTGAGCGCGGCGCTAACGGAAAGCCGGCCGTTGCGGAATTCCGCGTCCAGAGGCGCGCGCGCGAAAAAGTCCCACACATGCACGGGCGCCTGCGCGGTCAGATAGACATCTCGGAAAATCCCCGATAGCCACCACATATTCTGGTCCTCAAGATAGCTCCCCGCGGACCATTGATAGACCTGCACCGCAATCGTATTAGCGCCCGCGCGCAGGCAGGAGGTGATATCGAACTCCGCGGTCAGCCGGCTGCCGGTGCTGTAGCCCGCGCGTGTGCCGTTGACCCAGACGAAAAAGGCCGAATCCACGCCGTCGAAATGAAGATACACGGCGCGGCCATCCCATTCGCGCGGAACATCAAAGGTACGGCGATAGGTACCGGTGGGGTTTTCCGAAGGCACACGCGGTTCGTCAATGGGAATGATCATCCGGTCATTGGTATAATGGGGATGCCCATACCCGTGCATCTGCCAATGTGACGGCACGGGAATTTCGGCCCATGCGCCATCGTCGAACGCAGGTTCCTGGAAGCCCTCCGGCGCAAGCAGCGGCGACGCCGCATAATGGAATTTCCATACACCGCTTAACTTCTGGAAATACGCGGAATCGTCACGCTCGCCGGCCAGCGCGCACCGGTCGTCGTGATACGGGATGAAATAGGCGCGCGGATCAAGCCGGTTTTCGTGCGCGACGTCGAAGCGCTGCAGATAATCGGCGGCCAGGTGCTCGGGAAGGCGAAGGGGCATGCGGCTTTCCTTTCGGACGGTTTTCCCGCGTTGAAGACAGCGAACCTATGAACATTCCCGCGGAATGCGGGATAAAATACATAATCGCTGCCGCGCGCTCCATGCGGCCGCCGGGAACCTTGTGCCGGATGATTGCGCATGCAATCTCCCATCCGTCCACCGCGCTTTTGGTATTTTATCAGCATGCGAATGCCGCACCGTATCCTCGCTCTCTGCGCGGCGCTCTGCTTTTGCGCCCAAAGCCAGCCGTGCGCGGATTATGCCTGCGACTCGCTGGTCCTGCGTTCGGTCCTTGATTCATGCAGGTTGGACGGCGTTGCCGTGACCACGGTATCCCAGAAATCCGGTGACCGGATCTTCTGGCTCCGGCTCTGCGGCTTCTCCACGACGTCAAGTAGCCTCCCCCGCTATCTCACCTTCCTGCCCGGATCCATCGGCAGGCTGACGGGGTTGCAGCACCTTGATCTCTCATTCAACCAGATGCTCCATTTGCCAAGGGAAATCGGGATGCTGCCGGATCTGCAATATCTCGATATTTCCTATAATCAGCTTACAATCCTGCCCGATAGCATCGGACAATGCAGCGCGCTCACGACATTGAACGCCACCGGAAACCAGCTCGATTCGGTCCCGCTATCCCTCGGTTCCTGCCGCAATCTTCAGGTACTGTCCCTTGCTGACAATTATCTGACGCGATTGCCCGACACGCTCTGTTCGATCCCGCGCCTGACCCAGTTTACCACGGCATTCAACCGGCTGACGGAATTGCCGCCGGGCATAGGCCGGATGTCCTCTTTACGCATGCTTTATGTCGATCACAACCGGCTGACAGCTTTGCCGTCTGCGATCGGTGATCTCAACAACCTGCGCAACCTCAGCGCCGGGTCCAATCTGCTGACCGATCTGCCGGCGCGGATCTGCAGCCTGACCGCGGTCACCTATTGCTATTTCGACAGCAATCGCATTTGCGATCCTTCGCCGGAGGCACACGCCTGGCTTGATGCGAATGCTGATGACATTAATGGACTCCGCGGCTCCCCGTGGCAAAGCCGGCAATTATGCGCCGGGATCGTGCGTTTTCCCGTGATTGCTCGCTTTCGCGCCTGCGCATCGGCTAATGTCGGACCGGCCTTTGATCTCATGGGCCGCCGCATCAACACTCCGTTCCGCGCGTCGTTCCCCGCGATTCGGCTGGAATTCCGGCGCGGAAGCGTTTCGTACCAGGTATCGCCGGGGGGATTATGCGACTGATTCTTTGCTGCTCCCTGGCCGCGAGCCTGCTTCTCGCATCATGTAAAAGCGGGACGGAAGGCCCGCTTTCGCCATTGTCCCGGCGGGCAGCGACTTCCGATTCATTCACGGTCGCCGCGATCCAGTCATATTCGGTTTTCGGCGAACCGGATTCCAACCGCGCGCGATTTGGCGCGCTCGCGGAGGAAGCGTCCCGGAACGGCGCGCAGGTGATCGTTCTTCCCGAAGCGGCAATCCCCGGCTATATGGATTTCACCATTGCCCGTGCCTGGTGCATCGACGGCTGGCGCGTCTTTCGCGGACTGACCGCCGCGGATGTCGCCGGCGTCGCCGAACCGGTTCCCGGGCCGTCAACCGCGTATTTCGCGGCCATCGCGTCCCGATACCATGTGTATATCGCGGTGCCTTTGATTGAGGTCGATCCTGCAAACCGCGAATATTTCAATACGGCGGTGGTGCTCGACACAACCGGTTCCATACTCCTGCATTACCGCAAGCTCAACCCATGGTTCTGGGCCGAGCGCGGCTGGGCCTCCAAGGGCGATCACGGCAATCCCTGGTTCGAATCTCCCTGGGGCCGCATGAGCGTGACCATCTGCTTTGATATCAATTTCGAACTGCCGCATCTAAAAGCGCTCGGTATCGAGCATCTGCTCTACCCTATCGCCTGGGTTGACGGTCAGGGCAGCGACTGGTTTTCGGTGCGTTTGCCCGCGTTGGCCGCCAGCAATCAGATGAATATCATCGGCGCCAACTGGAGTGTGCCCGACAGCTTTCCTGTGACCTGGTATGGATACGGGCAGAGTGTGATTGCTGATTGTCAAGGTATAGTCCTGGCGCATGTGTCAACGAACACCGGATCGGAAATCATCTATGCGCGCTTGGGAAGGCAGTGAAGAATTGGTGTAATGGGATAGCGGAGTGCTGGAGCAATGGAAAGACCAAAATGCGCTTTTCTTTCTGAGGGCGGAAGCGCGCCCTTTAAGGCATCTGTCCAGAATGTACATTTGCATAGGGGGGACTGCTCATCTGAGGAGCAATCTATGAATCCGAAGCATTGTACCCGACGTGATTTCCTGTCGCTGGTCTCCGGGACCGCCGCGGCAGCGGCGATATCCCCGGTCGCTCCCCTCTTTGCGGCGCCTTCCGCCCTCAAGACCGGGTATGCCTATACCGAACTCTTCACCAACTTCTATCAATCCCCCGAAGTGCCCGACCGCGTCATCTGGATCAATGAACGCCTGCGCGCAAGCGGTCTGGCGGCGGCATGCACTCCCATAGCCCCCTATGCAACACCCATGGAATATATCCAGAAGGAACATACAGCGGCGCATATTGCATTAATCGGGCAGATTCAGGCCGCCCAATATTATGTCCCCGTGGCGCCTATCGCCGAACTGGCCGTTGGCCATGTGATCGGCGCGGTACGGGATGTATGTGAGGGGAAAATCAAAAACGCATTCTGCAACATCCGCCCGCCCGGGCACCATGCGCTGGACGAGGGTTGGGCAGGCTATTGCTGTTATGCGAATATGGCCATTGCCGCGCGATATGCGCGCGAAATCCATAAGGTGCAGAAGATCCTGATTGTGGACTGGGACGCTCATCATGGTAACGGCACCCAGGGGCACCTTTGCGGCGATGCCGATACGCTCTTCTTTGACCTTTACGAATGGTCCATGAGCCCCAACCCCTGCAACGATTATACGTCCCGGGCGCCGGCGGATGTTTCAACAACGCTGGGCGATATGCGCGTCAACATCATCATGCCGTCCGGTTCGCGCAATGGGGAGTATCAGAGGCTTTTCGAAGAAAAGCTTGTCCCGCTTGCACAGCAATTCAAACCCGAGCTGGTCATGATTTCCTGCGGCTTCGACGCCAAGGCGCATGATACGCACAGTTCGACACTCTTGACAGCCCGTGGATACTCGCAGCTTACGCGCATATTGATGGACATTGCCGATGAATGGTGCGGCGGCAAGATCGTTTCCATGCTCGAAGGCGGGTATGCCGATAACAACACCAATTACGGGTCAACCACGTACTCGCCGACATTCATCGGCCTCGCGGCAGCAGCCCAGGCGCATGCCGCGACCTTGTCGACTGGGGAACTGCAGCCGGAAGATCCGTATTTCAGCGATGTGAAGGCCGCGCGCACCGGGGTGATTAGAATGACGCATGGTGACCCCTGCATCCGCGGCAGCGTCCTCCATGCTCCCGGCCACGACATCAGCAGCATCACCATAGCCGATGCGCATGGCCGAATAGCCTCGACCATCGACAAGCCCGATGCGCGCACGGATCTGCGCGATCTTCGCCTGCCGGCTGGTCACCTGCTGGTCACGGTGCATCAAATGGATGGCAGGACGACCGTTCTTCCCTATTGTCCGCATTTCCCTGCGCGATAATCCGGCCTTCCCGCAAACTCCGTTGATTCTGTTGACGACACCTCATGGTATATTGTATTTCAGTAGTCCCTTCCACCATGTCCCGGATCCATAAATGATCAATCCCCTTGTGCAATCCATCGAGGTCGCCAAAAAGCCGCTAATTGCCGCGATTGTGGCTTTTTGCGCAACTATTATACTGGGCTTCATCGACTATTATACCGGATGGGAACTCGGATTTTTCGTCTTCTATTTCTTCCCGATTCTCTTCTGTGCATGGTATACGAACTTTGCCGTCGCGGCGGCATTGTCCGTCTTCGCCGCGTTTGTCTGGTTTTTGGCGGACTTTTCCCTACCTCATCACTATTCGTCAATCGCCTACGCATTCTGGAACGGTTTTATCCGCCTTTTCGCGTTCTCGCTGATTGCATATTTTGCGTCGAAAACACGCATCCTTCTGATCCACGAGCAAAAAGTCAGCGCTGATTTACGGGACGCGATGGGGCAGATCCGGAGCCTGAAAGGATTGTTGCCCATCTGCGCTTCGTGCAAGAAGATCCGCAATGATAAAGGTTATTGGGAGCAGATCGAAGGCTATATTCGAGACCACTCCGACGCCGAGTTCACCCATGGCCTGTGCGAGGAATGCGCGCGAAAACTGTATCCCGAGGCCTTTAAAGGCAGCGGCCCTAAAATCCCATAGCGCGAACTTCCGTTCTTGATATCACCGTATTCATCCCTGGAGAAATAATGCCGAAATCCGCAAACCTTGAATCGCGCGTTGAATCCATCTTGAAATCCATGACGCTGGCCGAAAAGACCGCCCTGCTCTCCGGCTCGTCAACCATGGCGTCCGCGGGGAACGAACGTTTCGGGCTTCCTTCGCTGGTCATGACCGACGGCCCACATGGGGTGACGTCGCCGCCGGCAACCCGGTTTCCCAGCGGCGTTGCCCTGGCCGCGTCGTGGGACACGGAGCTGGTGAAGCAGGTGGGCGCGGCCATGGCCGAAGAGGTGATTGCCAAAGGGAAAGATATCCTGCTGGGCCCGTGCGTCAACATGGCGCGTCATCCCCTGGGCGGCCGCAATTTTGAAAGCATGGGGGAAGATCCCTGGCTGGCCGGCCGATTGGGCATCGCCTATGTCCTGGGGGTCCACAGCCGCGGCGCGGGCACGTCCCTCAAACATTATGCCTGCAACAACCAGGAAGACGACCGGCTGCGCGGGAGCGCCGAGGTTGACGAACGCACATTGCGCGAAATCTATCTGCCGCATTTTGAGATGATCGTCAAAGAGGCGCGGCCATGGACCGTCATGTGCTCCTACAACCGTATCAACGGGGTGTATGCCAGCCAGAACCGGCGCCTGTTGACCGATATTCTCAAGAATGAATGGGGATACGACGGCGTGGTGGTCTCCGACTGGGGCGCGAACCATACGATCGTTGACTCGGTGAAAAACGGCCTTGACCTGGAAATGCCGGGCCCGGCGCGGTATTACGGCAAATTGCTGATTGACGCGGTGATCAATCGCGAACTGGGCGAAGCGGACATCAATGCGGCCGCGCGGCGCATGATCCGGCTGGCATTGCGGTCCGGGCGGCCGCTTTCCGCTGCGGCGCGCAAACGCTGCGCGGCGAATTCCCCGGAGCACCAGGCGCTTTCGCGCCGGGCCGCCGAAGCCTCCATCACCCTGCTGAAAAACGACGATGCGCTGCTTCCCATCGATCTGCGCGCCGCGCGTTCCATTGCCGTGATCGGCCCCAACGCGACCATCATGCCGTGCGGAAGCGGGAGCTCGTGGTGCACGCCGCCGTATGTGGTGACGCCGCTTGATGGAATCAAGGCGCTCGTGGGGAAAAAGGCGAGGATCGAATACGCGCAGGGATGTCTGAATGATCCGAATGTGCCTGCTGTCAACGCATCCCTTCTGCGTGGGACCGATGGAAAGCGCCGTGGACTCACGGCGTTCTATTTCGATAATCCGGCGTTCGCCGGAAAACCGAAGGTCATCAGGCACGGCATGGTCCCGGATTTCACGCTGCATGGGCAGCCGCCCGTAAACGGCATCAACCGCCTGAATTTCTCCATTCGCTGGCAGGGGACCATTCGCGCGCCCGAATCCGGCGTCTTTCGCGTACGCGCGGCCTGCTGGGGAAATTGCCGCGTGGTGTTTGACGGCCGCCAGATCATCGATACGCGCACCCGGCGCATCGGCGGCCGATCATGGTTCGACGCCCAGTGGTTCGAGGATATTCCGCTTATCAAGGACCGTGCGTACGCCATCACCGCGGAATACATCAAAACGCAGAACGAGGAATCGTCGCATATGCGCTTGTCGTTCGGCAAGTCGTGCGATGCGGACCAGGACGCATCCATCCGCGCGGCCGCGGAACTGGCGCGGCGCTGCGATGTGGCGGTGGTCTGCGCGGGATTTCCCGGTTCGTGGGAGGGCGAAGCCAATGACCGGCCGCATATGGACCTTCCGGGCAGGCAGAATGATCTTATCACCGCTGTTGCCGCGGCCAATCCCAATGCCGTGGTCCTCGTCGTTGCCGGTTCGCCGGTCACCATGCCCTGGATCGACCGCGTGCCGGCGGTCCTTTATGCCTGGTACCCCGGCATGGAAGGCGGCGCCGCGCTTGCGCGCGTGATCACCGGCGCAGTCAACCCGTCGGGCAAGCTGCCGGTGACCCTGCCGAAGCGCTTGATTGACACCCCGGCATTTCTCACCTATACACCGGTGGACAACGCCATGGCATACGGCGAAGGCGTGTTCATGGGTTACCGCTGGTATGATGCGCGCGACATCGCGCCGCTCTTTCCATTCGGTCACGGTCTTTCGTACACCACGTTTGAATACGGCGCATTGCATGTTCCCAAAAAAGCGCAACGCGGACAACTGGTGCGCGCGGCCATCGAGATCAGGAATTCCGGAAAACGGGCGGGCGCGGAGGTCGTGCAGCTTTACGTGCGCGATATGGAATCCTCGCTCATCCGGCCCATGCGCGAGCTGAAGGGGTTCCGCAAGGTTTTCCTGAAGCCAGGGGAGCGCGCCGTAGTGGAATTCAAACTTGACGACAGGTCATTCGCGATGTACGATCCGGAATCCGGCCGATGGGTCGTGGAGCCGGGGGAATTCGTCATCGAGGCGGGCGGTTCGTCGCGGGAGATACAGGCGCGGGCCGTCGTGATGATGAAATAAGTGCGCTAATCCGATTAGCATCAAACCTGGAGTTCACTATGCCCGTCAAAGTCGCTTTTATCGGCGCCGGCAGCGTCGGTTTCACCCGCCGGCTTGTGCAAGACCTGCTGACCGTCCCGGAATTCACCGATATCAACCTTGCCTTCACCGATATCAGCAAAAAGAACCTGGACATGGTCTATCGCCTTTGCAAACGGGATATCGAAGCCAATGGAAAAAAGGCCGCGCTGGTCGCGACGCTCGATCGTCGTCAGGCATTAAAGGGCGCCAACTACGTTTTCAGCATGGTGCGCATCGGCGGACAGGACGCGTTCAAGACCGATATCGATATCCCCCTTGCCTACGGCGTCGACCAGTGCGTGGGCGATACGCTCTGCGCCGGCGGCATCATGTACGGCCAGCGCAATATCCCGCAAATTCTTGCTTTCTGCCGCGATCTGGCGGACGTGGCCGCGCCGGACTGCCTTTTCATGAACTACGCCAACCCCATGGCCATGAACACCTGGGCGGCAAACAAATGCGGCCATGGCGTGAACACGGTCGGGCTTTGCCACGGCGTGCAGCACGGCCATCATCAGATCGCCGAAGTACTGGGACTGCCGAAAAACGAAGTCGATATCGTCTGCGCGGGCATCAACCATCAGACCTGGTACATATCCGTCAAGCACCGCGGCGTGGACATGACAGGCAAACTCCTGGCCGCGTTCGAAAAGCACCCGAAATTTTCCAAACAGGAAAAGGTCCGCATCGACATGCTGCGCCGGTTCGGGTACTACAGCACCGAATCCAACGGCCATCTAAGCGAATACGTGGCCTGGTATCGCAAACGGCCCCGCGAGATCAGGCGCTGGATTGACATGGGCGATTGGATCAACGGCGAAACCGGCGGCTATCTTCGCATCTGCACCGAGGGCCGGCATTGGTTCGAGACCGAATTCCCCGCATGGCTCAAGGCGAAGCCTCCCGCATACCTGCCCGAAAATCGCAGCGAGGAACATGGCTCCTATATCATTGAATCCAATGAAACCGGCCGCGTTTACCGGGGACATTTCAATGTTGTCAATCGTGGCTGCATCACCAACCTGCCGGCCGACTGCATTATCGAAGCGCCGGGCTACGTGGACCGCAACGGCATCTCGACCCCGATCGTGGGCGATCTTCCTCCCGGCTGCGCGGCCGTGTGCAATCAGAGCATATCGGTGCAGCGGCTGGCCGTGGAAGCGGCCATGCGTGGCGACGATGAGCTGTTGCGCCAGGCCATGATGATGGACCCGCTCACCGGTGCGGTCTGCAATCCGCCCGAGATCTGGCAAATGGTTGACGAAATGCTGGTCGCCCAGGAGCAGTGGCTGCCGCAGTATGGCAAAGCGATTGCCGCGGCCAAGAAAAGAATGTCACGCGGCAATCTGCTTCCTACGAAAAAAGGCTGCAGGGGTGCGGCCAGGCGGCGGGAATGGAGATGATGCGGAATATTGTGGTTGGAAGATAAATCAGAATTATGCCTATCAGTTCTGTTTCAACATCAGCGCTAAATATATCCTCCTGGATGGCGCACTCTGGTTTTCTGGTTGTCAATTATAATAAGGCTGTTAGGCCATTGGGTGTCAGGAATCTCTAGAAGCAGCCTTGATAAGGCCAATTGCGTTTGCTCGATTGTCGTCGGCCATACCCGAAGACGAATAATGCCGGCGTGGCGCCCCAGGGGATAAAGCCGCGCATCAGCAAAATCTTCATCATAGGTCAGAATAATGGCCTTTTTGCTTTGCGCCCATTGATATAAAAAGTCATCCGGTTTGCCATCAAAGCCCAGATCCTTTACATGCTCGATATTCCATGCTGGCCGCTGCCCGCGTAACCATTCTGCAATCGCAACCGGAACATTCTGATCAATAAGAATTCGCATACCGCCATCAACCGTGAACCACTACCTGGTCTTCATCAATAACATTAACGGCATATTCCAGTGCTGCCTGGACCATCTCCTTTGTTAATTCAGGATACGCTGAGAGCACTTGCGCCAATGTATATCCACCGGCCATCATCCCCAGAATATTTTTAACCATAATGCGTGTGCCGCGGATTATCGGTTTTCCTGAGCAGATTTTTGGGTTTACTTCGATAAAGTCATTCATAGCAGCCATCCCTTCCGCTAAGCAGGTGTTTCATTACCTACTAGTATACAATATGCATTGTATTGATTGCAGATAATTTCTCAACGTCTTGCATCATCAAGCAACGCCTTTTGCCCATGAAATTTCCCTTCCCCATGCGGCCTTCCCACCGATCCCCGGTCCACCAGCGTGCAGGCGCCGGGAATGCCGCCCTCCCGATCGGCGCGCAGGGGAATGTCCCCGATAATGAGATGCGCCGCGATATATCCCAGTTGCGCGAACCCGAAATCGATCGTGGAAACCGGCAGTACCACGGCGTTCGGGGTGTTGTCAAATGAAATGATCGACAGGCGGGCGGGAACATCGATGCCGGCGGCCCGGCACCAGGAGTAATGTTCATGCGCCATGGCGTCATTGGAGGAAATAAGCGCGGTGACGCCGGCGTCCAGCAGCCCGGCCATCGAAGGCGTATGGTCGATGAAGCGCCTGCCGCGCGCGCGAAAACCGCCGGTTTCCCGGCGTTGTTGATTGATTTTTGCTACATATTCGTCGAAACGGGCATTAAACTTTGTAAATCGATCAAGGTCGTTATACACAGCGACATAAGTAATTGCCGAAATATAATAGCATAAAGTATACTATATGCATGACTATACGAATCGACGACCAAACGACGGCGCTCGTACTGCAAGACGAAATCAGAAGAAATGAAGA
>Ga0315279_10001828_pt1 | contig 33928 bp, 47 predicted proteins | sample YL17G06_20_MG_FD_203694 | JGI IMG/M metagenome (GOLD analysis project Ga0315279, IMG submission 203694) | Sediment microbial communities from Yellowstone Lake, YNP, Wyoming, USA - YL17G06_20 | ecosystem: Environmental > Aquatic > Freshwater > Lake > Sediment | place: USA: Wyoming | collected...
CATTCGTCATTCGTCATTCGTCATTCGTCATTCGTCATTCGTCATTCGTCATTCGTCATTCGTCATTCGTCATTCGTCATTCGTCATTCGTCATTCGTCATTCGTCATTCGTCATTCGTCATTCGTGCCCTTGATTCACTCGCTCTCCGCCTTTTATGGTAGCCGCTGTTTTGAACTCTTGGTATCCTCGGGCATGCGCCGCAAGCCGCCGATTGCCCCTTCCGCCCGGCTACCTTGGTTTACGCCTCTCGGCGTGGGAGTGCTCGCCTTTCTCCTCTACCTCCCTACTGTCGGCTATGACTTCACATTCGACGATGGTGTGATAGTCGAACGTAATCCTGCCGTGCAGGAGTGGGGGCATTGGAACCTCATTTTTTTCTCGGATTACTGGCCCGGGGCGCAATCAGCCTTGTACCGTCCACTTACGATCCTGTCATTTGCCCTGGAAAGATCGATTCACGGAAGCAGCCCTGCCGGCTTTCACCTGCTGAACGTGATTCTCCATTCTTTCGTTTCCGCACTAGTTTTGCTGATCGCGGCAGAGCTCATCGGCTCCGGATGGGCCGCGGTGCTGGCGGCCGCTCTTTTCGCTGTTCATCCTATCCATACCGAGGTAGTCAGCGGTGTGGTCGGTCGAGCGGAGTTGCTTTCGTCCGCTCTGGCGCTTTGGGCGTTTTGGGTTTACCTGCGAAGGATGCGCGGGGGAAAAGCGCCGCTCTCAACACTTGCGGTTGTGCTTCTTCTGTTTTTTCTTGCGCTGTGCGCAAAAGAAAACGTGATTGTCCTTCCCGCACTCTTGCTGCTGTGGGAACTGTCACGCCGCGGTGAGCAGACGAGGATGGGCGGACTCTTGAAGTTCGTACGGAATCCTGTTTTTCTTGGCTCGCTCGTCGCAGCCTCGCTCTTGCTGCTGCTGCGGACTGTTGTGATTGGAGGATTCCGAGCCTCCTTCTATACGAACCCTCCGTTTATGGAGAATCCTTTGTCCGCCGAGCCTGCATCCCTGCGGCTTCTCAACGCGATAATCAACCAGGCGCACGGACTCCGGCTGCACGTGTTCCCGCAGCCACTGATTGCCGACTACTCCTATCAGACACTCCAGATCCATTCCAGCTGGCTCACGCCGGGATTCCTGTTGATGGCTGTGCTCAGCGTTCTGGTCCTCGCTGTTTGGGCGCTTCGAGGCAAATCAGCGGGCAACCTTGCATTCGCATCCTCCTGGTATGTGCTCGCAATCCTTCCGGCGAGCAACATCCTGTTTACGCTGGGAACCATCTTCGGAGAGCGGCTCTATTACTTTCCTTCTGTGGGATTCTGCCTGTCTGCAGCCGTTTTGTGGAAAATGCTTGCGAATCGATATTTGCAGGGCTGGAAGGTTCCACAAGCGCCATCCGGCAGGTTCTTGTTGGGAGTCGCACTGGCTGTGCTCCTCGCTTTTGGCGCGCTCACATGGCTGCGCAATCCCGCATGGCAGAACGACCTCGCCCTGTTCACGGACACAGTGGCCAAGGCTCCGTCCAACGCAAAGGCGCGCTTGTGGCTGGGAGACACCCTGGTTCGCTCCGGCAACATAGCTGAAAGCGTTGCGGAGTATCGCAAGGCGCTAGAGATTTATCCGGAGTATGGAGCCGCGACTGCTAATATGGTGGTACCCCTGACTCGCCTTGGGCGGCTGGATGAGGCTATCGAGGCCGGAGAAAAAGCCCGAAAGCTCTTCCCACAGGAAAACGCAGTCATCCTGTACAACCTCGCGCTTGCCTACCTTAAGGCCGGCAGTCCGATTCGATTTTTGGAATACATCCAGAGAGTCCTGAAGATTGACCCGCAGAGCGACTCTGCGCAGTTCCAACTGGGAATGTATTACCTGCAACAGGAGGGAAACCGGCAGGAAGCTCGGAAACACTTCGCAGAAGCCCTCCGCCTGAATCCGAACTTGCCGCAGGCCGCGCTCATTCGAAGCTGGTTCACCGACCTCCATTAGCTGAGTGCAGCCACGACTTTGGGTTTCGCTTGTTGAATCTATAGGATTTCGTGCAATTAGTGTAATTCGCGGCTGTTTTTGATTCGCGTAATTTGCGGTAGAAAACAGAAGAGCCGCCTGCTAAGGCGGCTCTCTTAATTCCGGATTTGCTGAGAAGTGGTTACCTGGAGCTGGGAGAAGCCACGGCTGCCGCAACTCCCACACCGATGCCAACCGCAGCGGCTGCGCCGGCAACGATCCCTACAACTGCCGCCGTGCTTAGGCCCGCCGCCGCACCGCCCGCCGCAGCACCTGCCGCAGCTGCTGCACCTGCCGCAGCACCCGCTGCCGCAGCGCCTGCTGCTGCTGCCCCGGCACCGGCTGCAATGAGGGCCTCCTTGGTGCAGTCTGCAATCTTGTATTCATAGCTGCCCGAGTTCAGTTTCCAGGAGCCCTTGATAGTGATCACAGTCGCAATGTTGGTTGTGATCTGATAGGCCTCGCCGCCCGCCACGATGCACTTTCCTTTGAGTTCATCTGCCTGATAAGCCTTTAAGGAATCGGTCAAGGTTGTTCCGCCTTTAGTAACCGTGCCCTGACCGCCCTGATCTGTCGCCTGAAGCGGGTTGTTGGGGAAAACTTCCGTGCGCTCACCGCTAACCGTGTTCAGAGAGGCAAAGACGCCTTCATTCACCGTGAGCACAACCTGACCATTTCGGTTCAAGCCGAGCTCACCGACATGTGCGGAGTCTTTTCCGACGGCGGTTAAATTGTATTTGCCGGCATTGATCTGGACTTCTTCACCCTTCAGGAAATTGAAGCGGAGAAGCCCCTGGTTTGCCTGCACCACAAGCGTTTTTCCCTGGCGCGAGAAGGTCGCAGCGGCCTTCGTCATTTCAATCCGGCTTCCGCTGCTGAAATTGACGAGCGCCGGCACGCTTGTGGTAGCAACCCTGTCACCCGCAAAAACAGTCGTGCCTGTCGGTGCAACACTGCCACCCACGGTCACGGTTCCCGGCGTTACAATCGCACCTATCGGCGAGGCTACGACTGTTTCCGCCAAAGAGAAGGGGGCAGTCACGATAAGCGTGAGAAAGGAGAGAAAAATTGCCATAGTCTTCGTTGGTGCAGATCTCTTAATCATGTTTCCTCCCGTTGCTTGGACGCATTTGAAGCGCTGTTCACGGATGCGGGGAATAATGCGCCTATACTAAGGGCAATTGTAATTATCAACCATGGTCCTGTCAATGAGTATCTTGGGTTTTTCTTATGCCTGAAAGTCGTTCTGGGGACATGCGTTATGTCTTTTGGACACAGATAAATGCGGATCGGATCCGCGCAGCTCGGCGTCCGTCCGCATCCAATTTCAATTTAGCCGAATACCAAGTTGCTCTCTGAGCGAAGCGATCAAGTCCCTAATTCGCATTGATGTGCCGGTCTTGAAGATCCAGCTATTCAGTGATTTTTGTGTTTTCACACCAAGACTGGTTCATCTATAGTGAGGGCATGTCATTACTCAGGGTCGAGAAAGGCCTTATCATCCTGGATACAGGTACCCTCCCCCGCCGCATCATTTTCACCGTGATAATCCTGGCCTTGGTCACGCCCGCCATCTACCGAAGCTACCGGATCTTTCGGGCCGACCGCATCGTCAGGGCGGAACAAACCTTCGAGAGCTACAGCAGGGCCCTGCAATACGATCCTGCGAATGCGACGCTCTGGTGGCACCGCGGCCGCTTGCGTCATTATTCGGTCGGGGTGGTCGACATATCGCAGGCGATCAGTGATTATCAAAAGGCGCTCTCTCTTAACCCGCGACTCAGCCAGGCGTGGGTAGATCTCGCAGACTGCTACGAGCGAACCGAAAGATATGCCGATGCCGAAGAAGCTCTCAACAATGCTCTCGCGACTAATACCTACTCGCCAATTATGCGCTGGCAGGCAGGCAACTTTTTTCTGCGCCGCGGCAACCTGTCCCGAATGTACGAATGCTTCAAAATGGCCAGCGAGTACGATCCGGAGAAGCTCGGGATTGCCGTCGATATAGCGTGGAAAGTGGATACCGACCACACGGGCATCCTGCAGAAGCTCGTCCCGGACAAGCTGTCCGCAAATCTGCGCTATTTCGATTTCCTCGTCTCCCGCGACGAATTGGATCTTGCCCGTGCCGGCTGGGAACGCGTTCTGAAAAACGACATACCACCGGAGTCTGAATTCAAGGTTTCCTCGTCATTCGCTTGCATAGATCGTCTATTGGCCAAGAGCCGTGTCGAGGAGGCGGAGCGCATTTGGGACGAAGCTCTTCAGAAAGCCGGCAGCGGACTTCGCGACACGCGGATCGTGAAGGAAGAGCCTGGCGTCGGTGCATCCGGCTCTCCCGATCTGGTGTGGAACGGATCTTTCGAAAACGAGATTCTCCGAGGCGGCTTTGACTGGCGCTATCCCAACTTGCAGGACGTGCAGTTTCAGGTCGACTCGAATAACCGCATGGAAGGACTGAAATCTCTAAGAGTGACGTTTGGAAGCACGAACATCAGCTTCTCGCACCTGAGCCAGATCGTTCCGATTCCCAATCCCGGCAGCTATATTCTCGATTTCTATGTTCGCACAGAAGGCTTGACAACCGACCAGACGCCCTACGTGGCCATCCAGGGATACCCCGAAGGACCCGGGGCTTCGCTTCGCACGGACCGCTTTCCGGAGTCCACTCCGTGGAAAAAGATGTCCTTCCCGTTTGTGGTAAAGGAGAACTGCAGAGCGATCCAGCTGATCCTGCGGCGAGACCCCTCGTCCAAGTTCGACAATCAAATCAAGGGCTCTCTTTGGCTGGACGGGATGTCGATCCATGCTGCACCCGATGCCACGGGAACCGCCGCCGAGCACGGTGCTGCAGCCGGAAATTGAGCGAGTTTCTTTATGTTGATTGACCTCGGAGTGATTGGAGTCTTTTGTTTCGCGGCGCTGGCCTGGGGCTCGAACGAACCTTGGGCTATGGCATTCATTTCAATGGCCACACTCACTGCCCTTGCAAGCAAGACAATATGGGATTGCTGGCAAGGTAAAGTCCGGCTCTTGGCCGCGTGGGCGTTCGCTCCCCTTCTACTCTTTCTTGCATATGTTGGCTTGCAGCGCCTCCGGCCGGCTACCGCCCTATCTCCAGACTCAGTATTTTGGCCGCACACGCTGGAACCACATTCGACAGGCCTTTACCTCCTGCTCGCTACGGCCTATGTCGCCCTTGTGCTGCTGGTCACGCACGGCTTTCGCTCACGCGGCCAGATAAAAAGTCTGGTCCTGTGTGTTATCGCCCTGGGAGCCTTCGAGGCTCTTTATGGCCTGGTCCAATACCTTGCCGATTACAACTACATCTGGAATTATCAGATCACCAGCGACATCGCGCGCGGGACGCTGATTAATCGCAACCATTACGCCTTTCTTCTGAACCTCTCCATTTGCTGCGGGATCGGATACCTCTATTACCGCTCAGTGCGGCTCCTGAGGGGACAGAATCTCTCAATCCGGAGCGTGCTTAGCGCGCCCGGCTCAGCCCAATTGGCTTGGATTATTCTGTGGCTTGGCCTCATAGGCTTGGCGCTGGTCTTCTCCATGTCGCGCATGGGCATCCTTGCAATGCTCGGCTGCATAGCCGTGATGATCGTATGCGCGAAGGTCTCCGAGCACGGCAAACGCACAACCATCATGGGGCTCGCGCTTCTCTGTGTAATCCTAGGGTTAGCTGTGTATATGGGAGTTGATGCAGTTCTGGCGCGCTTTGAAAACGTCACCAAAGCAGGCTATCTCGAACAAGATCGCATCCCATTCTGGCGGCAAGCCTGGAACATGGTCCAGGGACACACCATCTTCGGCCAGGGACTGGGGACTTTTCAGTGGTCGTTCCCTGCCTACCAAGATTTCCAACCCGACATACACGCCCAATATGCCCACAACGATTATCTCCAAGCCCTGGCGGAGGTCGGCTGGGTTGGACTGCTCTTGATTGCGGCAGCGTTCGCTGCCTCCTGGCGCACAGCGATGCGAAATCTTGTGCGCGCTTCAGATCCGCTGGTGCGTGGAATAGGGCTTGCGACCCTGGGAGCGCTCTCGGCAGCGGTGTTGCAGGAGATCACGGATTTCTCGCTCTATATCCCCGGTGCAGCCGCGCTTTTTGCAGTTCTGCTTGGGCTGAATTTCCGCGCCGCCCTCCTGTCGGACTGAAAATCCGCGTGTTCGGCGTGCATCCGCGTCCTTCTATGGGTCCTCAGCGCCGTTCGCCGACGCAGGTGCTGGCACCGAGCCAACTGCTCAATGGCGCTCCACGATGGCGAGGATTCTGGAGACAGTCCCTTTGGCATCGGCCACCCCCACAAGGGAGACGAGCGCGCCGAACTCCGCGCCTCTAGAATGCCGGAACCGATAGGTGCCCGTAACGAGTTGTGGTGTCAGTGCGCGGCTCAGTAACGCTTCGAAATCGGTCGCTTCAGAGCTCACAATGAAATCCTGCAGGCGAAGGTTCAGAAGTCGGTCCGGCTGGACGCCCAGCCGCTGACTGGCAGCGCGGTTCGCATCCATGATTAGCCCATCCTTGCGCAACAGGAAGATCGGGACTGCGCCGCTTCGCATCACAGCGTCAATGAAACCCTTCATTCCAGCGATCTGCACTTCCAGGTTGCGAAGGGAGCGCATGTCTTCGAAAACGAGCCAGGCAACCTGCTCTCCTGCCTCGCTGATCCAGGAATGAGTGGAAAGCAGAACAGGGACCTTCTCTCCGTGTTTTCCCTTCAAGGTGAATGGCGCCTGACGCATGGGCGATTCTCCGCCAAGCCATTGCGGGAGGGTTGTAAGGAGCTTTTCCACATCCTCCTGCTCGAAGACTTGCGCCAGGTTAATCCCCTCATACTCCTCTAGTGTGTATCCGAGCCAGTCAGGAAGGTTTTGGTTCGCCAGTTTCCAGTCTCCTTTGCTGTCAACCAGGATGAACGCATCTCCCGAGTTCTCCAGGAGTGTTCGGAAACGACGGTGAACGGCCGCCAGCTCCTCGCGGAGCTTGTCGGGCTTTTCATCCAATGGGGCGGCGGAGGGCGGCGGCGGGATTGGCGCGAGCTCCTGAGCTTTCATTTCGGAGAGTGGCGGCTTGGCATTGCCCCGCTCTGCAGGCGACTTCTTGAGCCTCTCCTCGGCTTCTCGAATCTGGCGACGGATTACCTCCAACGGACTCTCAATCATAAAGAATAGGGATAACTAAATCGATTCGGGGGCACGGACATTCTGGGTTTCTTACGGTGAAAATATACCTTACCACTCCTTCCTGAACAAGAAGTTTGGGTAAAGCCACCCGGATCCGTTCATCCGCGTCCGATTTCCCCTTCGCCAGCACTAAGCTCCCCAGTGTCATTTTTTTGTCACCTCTTCTCAGATTCAGCCGATAAGAGCATTGAAACTTCACAATTAGTACTGACCTGAACGGGTAAGGCTGACCTGCCCACTAGGTACTACTGTGCTCGCAGATACGCTCTATGTGTTGCAAAAAAGGCTCTTAGCCTGATGTGAAGAGGAAGCGCGAGGATGACAATGAAAATGATAATGGCCGTAATATCTCTTATGTTGCTTCTATCCCTAGCGCTGCTGGCAGAGGAGAAAAGGCCTGATGGGACTGCATCTAACGGGTCTCCCAAGCTTGATCTGTCAATCCCTGATTTGGGATCTGTTGAGGCGGTCAAAGCGGAGGCGGAGCCGCTGATCAAGCGCGCTGAAAACCCCGAGATTCCCAAGAGCCTGGTGAAAAGAAATACGATGTTGATGATGGCTTTATGGGCTGCCACGGCGATGGATATTCAAAGCTCAAAGCGCCTGGACCCAACGCGGTTCCACGAGGTCAACAAATTTGGCGGCACCGGTGGGCAGATTGCGACGAGTGCCGTTGCGACAGGGGCAGCGTTTTTTATCGAGCGCTATGCCAACAGACGAATGCGCTGGCTCAGCTCGCTTCTGCTGAGTGGTGCGGCTGCCGGACATGCTTTCGGTGCTGTGCACAACTACTCTCTCAAATGAGCCTTCAAAGGACGCGGATTACGCAGATAGACGCAGATTAGATCCGCGTGAATCGGCGTGAATCCGCGTCCAAGTTAAGATTTGAGCCAGCACAGGCTGCCCTTTCGAGAGTTGTCGTAGGCCTTGCGTCTGAACTCAGGCTTCGGGCCAAAATTCATCAGCAGTCCCACCTCGTACGGCGTAGCCTTGAGATAGTTGAGCAGTTGCGCTTCATGCTCTTCCGCGAGGTCTCGCGAGGCTTTTAACTCGACGATGACCGCGTTGTCGGCCACCATGTCCAGGGCATACTCGCCAACCACTTCCCCCTGAAAATGCACTCGAACGGGAACTTGCCGATCGATGCGCAGACCGAGCTTACGGGCTGCAATGGCCAGGGAGTTTTCATATACCCGTTCCAGGAAGCCATAGCCCAGCTCGTTGTAGACTTGGTAGAAGGCGTGGAGAAGAAGGTCGGTGGTCCGGGCATGCTTTAATTCGATTCCCATGCCATCATTGTTTCGCCTGCTGGCTTTCTATTTCACGGGAAATAATCGGGGCGCGGATTGGATCGGCGTGAATCGGCGTGAATCCGCGTCCAATTATGCAAGTCAGTTGATGTTGGGTGCCTTGGACGGAATCACTGGAATTGCGGTGAACAAACCTTGGTTCTGCACCAGCGCAACCACGGAAAAGGTCGCGCCTCCCCGTCCAATGAGTACGACCGAGCCTTTGAACTTCTGACTCGCCTTGGGATCCTGGTAAATAAAAGCTGCGGTCTGCTGGCCGGCACTCAGAACAATGTCGGACAGCGTGGCGGCGGGACTTCCGTCCATGTTGACGGTCACGACCTTGATCGTAACGCTGCTGTTGCCTGGATTTGCCACAGCAAAGCCAGTGTAACGATTCTGCGGCACATCGTCATCCAATGGTATGGTCGCGGCTGAGACCGCGCTTGAGGACAGGACACCCGCCACAGTCTGCGGAGCGCTGCCTCCGGGAGCGTAGCTAAACGTAGCCACTCCTCCCAGCAGGCCGCTTGAGTTTTCAACCCGCGCCCATCCGGTCTTGATGTCGGCGGATCCCGTTGCCGTCAGGTAACGTGTGCCGCCCGGTGGAACGGTGAACGCGAGAGAGGACGCAAAAACTCTATCCCCTGATTTCGAAAGGTTCGGACTGATTGACGGGCCGGCGAGTGACGCGTCCAGCGGCGCCCCGCTTTTGTCCGTCAGGATGAGATTTGCACTCACAGGCACGCTTCCGGTGTTCAAAAAGGTAAAGATCGTGGTGTAAGCCCCACCAATGGCGATTTGTGAAAAAAGATCAATACCTCTTGCCGTAAGGAGCGACCGGTAGGCGTCTATCCGTCCCCAGCCGAAGTATTTGTCCCAGCCCTGCGTGTCTTCGCTGCCCGGTCCCACCTGGTCGCGAGCCCCTGCCTTGAGCGCCGCGAACACCTGGTCATAGGTCAGCAAAGGGTTCACGGCGAGGATCAAGGTAACCGTCCCGGAGACCATGGGAGCGGCGACCGAAGTCCCGCTATATGCTGTGAGCGCATTGGGATCCGAAATACTTAGCCCGATCATCACGTCTCCAGGAGCCACAAAATCGATGTTGCTGCCGTAATTGCTGCCTTTTTGCCCGCCGATGGTGAACGGCACTGCTCGCTGATCTTTGCTGTTGGTGGCGCCCACGGCAATGACGTTGCTGTAGGCCGCAGGGTAGTAGGGCGTCTCCGTGTTGTCGTTCCCCATGCTTGCCACCAGGATAGCGCCCTTGCCGAACGCATAATCGACCGCATCATTAAGCGCGCTGCTCACGTCCTTACCCGCTTCACTCAGGTTGATGACTTTGGCCCCATGATCGGCGGCGTATGTCAGGCCCGAGATTATGTCGGAGTACTGGCCGTTGCCGGCGGCGTTGAGGACCTTCACAGGCATGATCTTGCAATTCCAGTCGACGCCGGCAATGAGGATCCCGTTTCCTCCCGTTGCGGCCGCAATGGCAGCAACTGCGGTGCCGTGACCGTTGTCGTCCGCTGGATCGGTATTGGGGGTAATGTAGTTTATACCCTGGACGAGTCTTCCTGCGAATTCCCGGTGATTCAGGGCGATGCCTGTGTCGAGTACAGCCAGCACAATATTGCTGCTGCCCGTCGAAACGTCCCACGCGGCCGGAGCGTTGATGTCTGCACCTGGAGTTCCTGTGACGTTGTTGATGGTCTGTCCGGTGTTTTGAAGGCCCCACTGCAAAGAAAAGTCCGGATCAGTGGGCACCAGAGGCACCTTCCCGATGCTGGGCTGAGAAGCGCCGGGAGTGCTAGCCTGAACGCCCGTGATCCTTGCAACCGCATCCGGCTCGACATACTCGACTTCCGCATTGTTCGCAAGGGAGCGGATTGCTGCATCGGCGCTGACATCGGAACCCAGGTCGGCAATAAACAGACGCTCGATACCGGACGCGAGCGGTTCGAGACCGGCATCAGGCTTGACGGCTCTCAGCCCCACAATGCCGGAAGCCGAGAGCACGGACGCCAGCGGCGTGTTCACCAAAGGAACTTCCGCGGGACGCCGCCACTCAAGATGCGACCTGGGAACGGCGGCGCGTGCCTGCGCCAGGGATCGTGTGCCGGATCGGAACTTGATGAGGATGCGTGCGGGGTTAGTCTCATTGGCTGCCTTGGTCTGGCTCAGGCCATTGGAGGCGACTACAGAAAGAGCGAGCAACAGTAAAAAGATTCGTCTCATTCGGATTCTCCGGCTTTTTGCGGAAACTGGGTTAGTATACACTGAAACCCGCGTTCATCCGTGCAGATCCGTGTACCGTTTTTTCTTCGAGCCTAGGGATGGGCTGACCAGCCGACTTGCATGCCGAGGGCAAAGGCTTCCCTTCGAAATTCCGACTGTCTGTAACTCCAGTACCGGCCATAATCCGCGAAAAACTCCAAGGGCAATGAGTGAGTCAAAACGCGGAGCGCTAATCGGGCGCACAGGCCCGTTGACTTGGCGAGGAAGTTGATCTCCTCACCGGGGTACTTGGCAGGCAGAATGGTAGTGAGGAAGGCCGCGGCGACAGGTGCGTAACGCAATTCTGCTGAAAAAAAACTTCGGGGAGTCAGGTGCCATTCGCGACGCGCTGCCGCATAAAACTCATGGACACGGGACCGGGTAGTCTCCTGAATTGGAAGTTTTTCGAAAATGCCTGAGGGCGGTTTAGTGTGAGTCTCGAAGGAGTTGCCGAACTGGAATCGCGATCGAACCCTCAGGTACTGATAGCCGGTCCCTAAGGAGAAGCCTTTAAGTTGCCCCAGCCATGCCCGCTGGGCGAAGCTGAATTCCCGCATGGAGACGTTGCCGGTCGTCCCCGACACAACAACGTCTCCATCAGGCTGGTAAAACGTGTCGTAGTCGTCCCCGTAGTTTGTCCGCTGCGGCGTCATGCCGAATTCCGACTCCCAGGGGATTCTCAAAAGCAGGTAGTTCGCCTTGACGATACCCCAGTGATTGTCCGCCGTGTAAGTCTGGACGAATTGGTGTGGGACGGGAGCCGCGGTATTAAACGAAGATGGATTGTGGAAATTGAAGCGAAATCTGTCATGGCGCGCTTCATAACCGACCTTGATCTCCACGAGCTTAAATCCTTTGCCCGCCTTTCCCGTCTCACCCGAGAGCGGTTGCATAGATAGCAGAACAACCCAGATCCCGACGACCAATCGCGCCCTGGCAGTCATGAGTCCTCCTCGAGCTTAGATTGCTAAAGTGCACCAGTCGGGTCGCGCATGCAAAACATTAATGGGTACTTATATAGCCCGTGTGCGTGCTGGAGCAAATTGCTGCACTGGTGCGCTGGAGAGACGCTGACCCACCCGCCGCTCATCGGGCAATATGATGGTATTCGCAGAACCAATCGACAAACCTTGGGATGCCTTCGCGGATCGTGGTCAGCGGCGCGAAGCCCAGCTTGCTCCTCGCCTTCTCAATGTCCGCGAAGGTCTCGGGGATATCCCCGTCTTGCATGTCAGCCATTTCCAGGACAGGCTTCGCCCCAATAGCATCCGCCAATATGCCGATCATATCGAGAAGCCCCTCGGAGCGATGGTTGCCGAGGTTGAAGATCTCGTGCTTCGACAGCTTCTCCGCGAAGAGCGCCCCTTTCACGCCGGCGAGGATATCGTCCACGTAGGTAAAGTCCCTGCGCATCCGGCCGTGGTTAAAGACTTGGATGGGCCTGCCCTCGACCATAGCCTTCGCGAAGATCCATATAGCCATGTCGGGTCGCCCCCAGGGACCATAAACGGTGAAAAAGCGGAGCCCGACAGCCTGTAATCCGTACAGGTGACTGTAGGCGTGCGCCATCAGCTCGTTGGACTTTTTCGTCGCGGCGTACAGGCTGATGGGGGTGTCCACCGGGTCCGACTCGGAAAACGGGAGCCGCGTATTCCCGCCGTACACGGAGGAACTGGAAGCGTAGACGAGCCTGCTGACGCTGTTCTGGCGGCAGGCTTCCAACACGTTGAGAAAGCCTTCCAGGTTGGAGCGTTGATACGCGAAGGGATTTTTCAGTGAGTAGCGCACGCCCGCCTGGGCTGCGAGGTGACAGACCAGTTCGATCTTCCTTTCCCTGAAGACTCTCTGCAGCGTTTCCCGGTCGCATAGGTCCGCCTCCGTCCCGCAGTATCCGGGCCGCTTCTCCAGAATGGCGTGCCGGTCCCTCTTGAGCTGCACTGAATAGTAATCGTTGAAGTTGTCATAGCCCACCACCTCGTGCCCGTCGTCGAGCAGAGCTCTAGCAAGGTGGAATCCAATGAAGCCGGCTGTTCCCGTAACGAGAATTTTCATAGGGCCTATTTTCTCCTGCAGAATTGGGCTTCTGTCAATGATGTAATATGAATGAGATCACCGGCCAGGATTCCAGGACCAGATATTCATCGCCCCAAGAGATCCGTGTGGGTCTGTGTGGGTCGGTGTCCGATTTCTTCCCTCGCAAATCCGTAAAGTGTGGCTTTCGAGATTGACCTGCCGATCACCTCGTCATACTATCGAGTGCCTCTAAATCCAGCAAGCCTCCAAGGGAGCTTTCATGACTGAATATTCGATCAATCCAGCCGGTGAGAAGTTTCCGTTGCCAACCAAGGAAGAATATGCGGCCGAGTATGCCCGGCTCGAAAAACCCGCCGCCGCCGCCCGCAAGGAGGGCAAGGAAGTTGTCGTGGTCATGGGACTGGGCTTTGTGGGAGCCGTGATGGCAGCCATCGTCGCGGACACGGCCGACAAGAAAACGGGCCGCGCCACCAAGTTCGTCATCGGCTGCCAGCGTCCCAGCCCGCGCAGCTACTGGAAAACGCCGATGCTCAACCGCGGCCAATCCCCGGTGAAAGCCGAAGACCCGGAGGTAGCCCCGATGATCGCGCGCTGCGTGCTGGAGAAAAAGACGCTCGCGGCCACGTACAACCCCGACTGCCTGGCGCTGGCCGACTGCGTCGTGGTGGACGTCCAGTGCGATTATTCGAAGCACCATCTGGGCAATATGAAAACCGGCGAGGCCGAGATGTCGGCCCTCGAGGCGACCCTGAAGACCATCGGGGAGAAGATCCAGCCCGGCTGCCTGGTCCTGATCGAGACGACGGTGGCGCCCGGCACGACGGAGTTTGTCGCCTGGCCGATCCTCAAAAAGGCGTTCCAGGTCCGCGGCATCAAAGCCGAGCCGCTGCTGGCTCACAGCTTCGAGCGGGTGATGCCCGGAAAGGAATACGTCAGCAGCATCCGCGACTTCTGGCGGGTCTGCTCGGGCTGCAACGGCGAGGCTAAGAAGCGCGTGGTCAAGTTCCTCAATGAAGTGCTTAACGTCGAGAAGTATCCGCTGACGGTCATGGACCGGCCGATCGAGTCGGAGACCACCAAGATCGTCGAGAACTCCTATCGGGCCACGATCCTGGCATTCCTGAACGAGTGGTCGATCTTCGCCGAGCGCAACGGGGTGGATCTGATCAAGGTCATCAAGGCGATCAAGAAAAGACCGACGCACAACAACATCATTTTCCCGGGCCCGGGCATCGGCGGCTACTGCCTCCCGAAGGACGGCGGGCTGGGCTATTGGGCCTACAAGCACATCCTGGGATTCGAGGATGGCGACAGTATCTTCAAAATGAGCACCGCCGCCATCGATATCAACGACACGCGCGGCCTGCACGTCGCCGAGCTCACGCGCGACGCCCTGCGGAACATGGGGAGGTACATTGCGGGCTCGCGAGTCCTGCTGGCCGGAGCGAGCTATCGCGAGGATGTGGGGGACACGCGTTACAGCGGCAGCGAGCTGGTCGTGCGCAAGCTGACGGAGATGGGCGCCCAGATGACCGTCCATGATCCGTATGTCGATCACTGGTACGAGCTCGAAAGCCAGGACTCCTACCCCGCGCCGGGCCACTCGTGGGCGAGGTTCTTCCGCAATCAGAAGGAGCTGGCCGAGGTTCGCGTGGAGAAAGATCTGCCTGCAGCGCTTAGAGGAATCGAGGCCCTGGTTCTGGCCGTGCGGCACGCGCCGTATCTGAAGCTGAACCCGGACGACGTGGTCCGTTGGGCGGGGGGGCCGATCGCGGTTGTGGATTGTTTTGGAATTCTCGGGGACGACGATATCCGCCGTTATTTCGAGCTCGGCTGCGAGGTCAAGGCCCTCGGACGCGGCCACATCCAGCGCATCAAGGAAGAAGTCCGTGCTGCGCGAAAATAGGACCGTGGAGATGCTCATTGCGGACGCGGATTTTCACCGATCTACGCGGATGCCAATCTGTGCCCTCGTGCGAATTGGGGTCTGAAAAAGGGACCGGCGCTGGAGCAGGAAACGTGGGTCTGCGTGGGTCCGTGGGCTACTGTCAGGGAAGAATGTCGGCGACCGCGATCTCTGCTTTTGGAGCTGCCTGTGGCGAGATGTGGTCTCCTGCAACATAGCGGCGGCTGGAGCGGTAGGATCCCTTGTCTGGATCGCGGTACACTTCGATGCAGCTCTCGTTGAGATTGATGATCCAGTATTCCTGGATACCAGCGCGGGCATATAGACTTCCCTTGCGCTGGCGATCATGTTCGAGTGTGGTGTCCGAGACCTCTATAAGCAGCAGGGCTGTTTCCGGATGTGCGTCCCGGTAGTCTCTGGCGCTCCCGCGGACCACGGCGATGTCCGGCTCGGGCTCGGAGCTGGGGCTTAGCGCCAGCGGCGCCTGAGTCCGCACTGCAAAACCAGAGCCAAATGCGACGCGCAGGGCGTCTTGGATCAACTGAACAGCGGTGACATGAAGGCTTCCTTGGGGTGTCATCTGGAGAATCGCTCCATCGATCAACTCCACCCGCTCGCCGGGGGCAAACATGCCGGCGGCGATCATCTTGTCGAATTCATCCCGCGTCCAGCGCCGCATCTCGATGGCTCTCATAAACTTACTCCGTTGGAAGTGAGTGTACGGCACTTCGCGTCTTCAGTAAAGCTCTCCACTACATATTGTTTCCGTTCCCAGGGATTCATTTCAGAATAAATGGCCCACGGACTCACGCTGACCCACACCGATTCTTATCCCGCCAAAAATTCCGCGTGGGTCCGTGGGCTATTCATCGTTTCCAATGGACGAGGATGTCGGCGATCCGCTCGCTCGCGTGACCGTCCCAGAGGATTGGAATAGCACCTTTTTTGCCGTTTCCCTCTAACGCTCGCCGAGCTTCCCGCTTCAGGAGTTCCATATCACGCCCCACCAGGATGTTGCTCCCCACATCCACGGTTAGGGGCCACTCCGTGTTCTCGCGGACTGTCAGAGACGGGACACCCTGAATCCCGAAGCTGGCACAGATTTTCCTTTTGATCTTAAGATCTTTGCTACGGGTTTGTGCCGAAAGAATCTCGATGACCAGATCTGTGGTCAATACCCAGGGGGGAACACCGCATGATTAACATGGGCAGCGAAGGATTACACGTAAAAATGGTGATGGAGCTGTTCTTCGGGGACGAAGCGGGATGCTTGCCTTAAGATCGCCCGGAGCGTTCCTGTATCGAGTTCAGCGTGTGCGGGAATGGTAAGTACTTGTGATCTCCCCGCCACAACTCGCTTGAGCTTCATATGGCTACCACGCTGCGACACCTTCGAAAAGCCAAACTCACCGAGAATGGCTGCAACCTCCGCGCCGGAAATCCTACGAAGCTTCGGCATAAGGGGGCTCTATTTCCATTGTTACAACGAGGAGGGGTCTTTCCTGTAGACCGAAGTCGGCTGGATTTTCATCTTCGAGCTGCAGTGCGACCGCCTCTCTGAGGTTGCTAACTGTCTCGTCGATTGTCCTCCCCTGCGTAACTACGGCTATCTCCAGACACTCGGCGACATAGCCGCTCTGTTCGCCCGGCCGAAGGACCGCTTTGATTGTGCGTTGCAGATGATTCATGGATCCCCCTATCTTCAGGTAATCATAGCACAAGGCCCTCACAGGACGGAGATCAACGGTGCTGCCCTTCTTGATTTCGAATCGCGGGCCCAGGTGGAGTGTTGGCTCAAATCAACACAGCCCACGGATTTACACCGACTCACGGATTCTTCGATGAGATCCGTGTGGGTCTGTGTGGGTCCGTGTCCGCTTCCTTCCATCGAAAACCCATGATACGCACCGATGCAGCTGGCTTCGCGGCCTACTCACTCTTTAAAATCCCCTTCTGGTATATGAGACAGGCAAGGCCCCTACGAGTGTTTACATTGTCAGCCGCGGCACTGCTTCAAATGGACCGATTTTCAAGCGACAGCACTATTCGCGTTTGCCGAGCACATCCATCGGTTCTCTCCTGCCTCTTTCCGTGCGATCAAAATCGCTATCGAAACTGATCAGGGTCAGGTCATGCGTCTCAGCGGCTACGCACAGGTAGGCATCGTCAAAATCCAACCTGAATTGCTCGGCGACCTGAACCAGGCGGCGCATATCTTTGGCGAGGAGGCGCACGAGGCCTACGCCTCCTTCAAGAAAAAGATCTTGCACAAAACGCAGAAACTGGTCCCGCCGATCCAACCGGATCATGACTACGCCGATGGAGTGAAAGGAAAAATCACTCAGGAAAAGAACCTCGGAGGGCGTTGAATCAAGAAAGCGGTGCACGTCTTCGGATCTGGCCTGATCCAAGAGACGCTCAAGCCATATGTTGGTGTCTACCAAATACATCGCTCAGTGCTCGCGCCATTCGAGAGCTTTCCGTGCAAGCTCCAACGAAGTGTACCTGTCTCGATATTCACGCAGGGCACCGGCCCAGTCCTGGCGTAGCCTTTGTCCTGATGTGCGAGCCTGGCGCTCCAGCAATGATAACAAGTATCTCTCCACCTCCGGTACGAGTTCGGGTGGAAGGTTTTTAATAATCCGTTCAATCTCTGTCATGATCAACACCTGCAGATATCTTACCGCTTTTCGGCGTCGATTGGATAGGCCCGAAGGACATCGACCCCGCCAGACAGCAAGCAGCCGCCTCAGCCAATCGACTATCCAATACACCTGAATCCCGAAGCTGGCAGGTTTGCAGGTTTTCCTTTTGATTTTAAGATCTTTTGGCTGCGGGCAAACTCAAAATAGCCCACAGATTCACACGGACGCACACGGATTCTCAGATTCTTCGATGAGATCCGTGTGGGTCTGCGTGGGTCCGCGTCCGATTTCTTTTAAAGCCAATCCGTAGAACTCACCGATGCATCTGACGACGTATTCGGCCTGTTCTTCCGTGAGTTCGGGATAGATGGGGAGGGCTAGCGTTTCCCTCACGGCCTGCTCGCTCTCCGGAAAATCTCCTGTCTGATATCCGAGATATGCGAAGCATTCCTGAAGATGCATGGGAACCGGATAGTAGACCTCCGTTCCAACGCCCTTCTTCTTGAGGTACGCCTGGAGTTCGTCACGCCTGTCGACACGGATCACGTATTGATTGAATATATGCCGGTTCGTCTTGACTTCGGGAAGAGCCACAATCTCCGGCGCCAGTCCGGCTTCGCGGAACAGCCGATTGTACCGCTCCGCATTTACCTGCCTTCTTCTGGTCCAACCGTCGAGAGGGCGCAGTTTTGCCGAGATTACCGCCGCCTGCAGGGTATCCAGCCGGAAATTACCGCCGATGATCTTGTGATAGTACTTCGGCTTCGAGCCGTGAGCGCGCAGCACGGCAAGCTTCTCTGCGCGTGACGCATCCTTTGGTTGCTTCGCCTTGTCGTCGAACGTAACCCGTGCCCTGGCACAGTACGGAGGAGGGCTCCTTGCCCAGTAGAGCAAGCATCGTGGAGATGTCGTGGGGAGCAAAGCTCCAGAGGATGTTTTCCTCCGTGCGGATTTTGCCGATGTTCAGTCGATTGGAACAGAGATATTCGACGCATCCTAGGTGGCCCTCGCGGATCAACTTCTGTATCTCAACCACTGCCGGGTGATATCTCAGAATATGCCCTACCATGAGAATTCTCTTCCGTCTTGCGGCGAGCGCGACAAGATCCTGGCCTTCGCGGATGGTCAGGGACAATGGCTTTTCGACGAATACGTCCTTGTCGGCTTCCAGGGCCTCTCTTGCCATTTGGTAGCGGCTGACTGCCGGAGTAGCTAATGCAACCGCGGTGATCTGGGGATCTGCAAGAGCGGAGGAGTAATCCGCGCAGACGGGGACGTCAGGATATTGCTCAGTCGCGGAACTCAGCCGCTCAGGAGCAGCATCGCAGATGAGCTTAAGTGCTCCGAGATCATGTAAATTGCGGGCCAGATTCTTCCCCCAGTAACCCATTCCAACCAGAGCGAGATTTGCATTGCTATTTATGAATGCGGTCTCCATTTTTAGCCCGCGGATCTACACTGACCCGCACGGATTCCGTGTTCATCTGTGTGGGTCCGCGGGCTATATTCTTGCGCGCGTTATCGCATTTCTCGGATCCCACGGATTTGCACTGATTTTCGAACAGGGAATGAAAGACCTGAATCACGAAGACCTCGAAGAAATCGCCTTTTAAGCAGATTTCTTCCTGGCACGAAGCGAGGCAAATGCTGGGGAGTAGGCTTCTATCTTCCGCATGGCCCTCCGATCGTAGATCTTTTCACCGCAGTTCGAACATTCAAAATATTCCAAGGCGGGAACCGCATAGGTCTGACCTTGATTTGCTCCCTTCCAGTTGCGGCGAACCCTTTTCACTTTCTCCTTGCCACATGTGGGGCATCTCTTGATTCTTACTGCAGTAGTCATGGTTTTTCTAAAATGCCTTCTTGGAAGAAATCAGAAAAATAGTAAGCTTCTTCACCAGCTTCTCTAAGGAGCTTCCCTTTCGAGTAAATCGGCACTCCGTCCAGATTTGTCCCCTGAATGACGTAAAGATACTCCTTTGCTTTCGCTCGCAACAGCAAGGAATAGGGCTCAAGAGAGATAGCCCACGGACCCACACCGACCCACACGGATTCTGGTTTATGAAGCGTTTTTGGGAGCCAGCTTGAACTCGTCGTAGGCTTTTCCCCCCTTGGCCAATTCCGGCAGCAACGGGGCTTCCTCATCCAAATCAAGACATCTAACCACTCATAGTCCACGGATTTACACGGATTCTTCGATGAGATCCGTGTGGATCTGTGGCTCCATGCATCCGCGTCCGGTTTCTACAGGATCCGCTCTACGATAATCTTCGCGATTCTCTCTGCGGCCTTACCATCCCATAGTGGCGGCAGCGCGCCCTTTTTGCGCGGCTTATCGAGCAGGTCGATAATCGCCTCGCGCAGGGGCTCACGCTCCGGACGCACCAGGCGGTTGGTCCCTATCTCGCAGGTGACAGGTCGCTCGGTTGTCGTGCGCAGCGTGAGGCACGGGATGCCGAGCGCGGTCGTCTCCTCCTGGATCCCCCCCGGAATCGGTAAGAGCGCACGCGATGGTGGGGTCAACATCTCCGGCGACGAGCACAAGATCGGGCTTACTGTCGAGGCAGATTTCTTCGAAGCGGACCATCATGGTGAGATTTTGACGAGAAATTCCTCCGGGGTGATGGCCGGGACAGGGGAGTGCCTATAGTCCTTTGTGTTTCGAGTTATCACAAGATCCGCATTGAAGGCAAGTGCGGCCGAAGCTTGAAAAGCATCCTCGAGGTTGCTCATAGGCAGGTGCAAAGCGCGTACAGCCTCAACCGTGCCGGTGGCAGGAACCTCCACAAAGCACAGCAATTCCTGCAAAAAATGGCGGGCGCCGAATGGTGCCAGGTAGACGACATTCGAGAGGGAATGCCACGCGATTGCAGCGTGGCCCGAATTCGCCTCGGCCCAGGAGATTACCCCTTTTCCCCCGGAGGCAAACGGCTCGCGCCCCAGCGCAAAATCCAGCAGCACATCAGTGTCGACGAGAATTCGCATCTCCGGCCAACCCATGTTTGCGCCACAGATATTCGCGTTTCGGATCCGCCGGATTTCGCGGCACCAGCTTCAGTTTACCCATCCATCGGTCGGCGAAACTCCTGCCTTGACCAACTGAGACTTTGGTGAGATCTTGCAGGCCTTTCTCGACGAGCCTCGAGATGCTGGTCTTTTGCTGGTGAGCCAGCGCTTTCGCCCGGGCAAGCAATTTCCCATCAAGTGTCAGGTTGACTCTCTGTTTCATATGCGCATTATCCACCAAGGTGCGCATTGAAGTCAAAACATCATGAGCCCACGGATGAACGCCGACCCACACGGATAGTCATTGAATCCGTGTGGATCAGTGTGCATCCGCGTCCAAAAACAAGAATGGCCCACGAGGACTCGCATGCCCCATGGGCCGTAAGCGATTCGGGATCGATTGATTGGTTTATTGTGCCCGTTTCGTGTGCTGACTTACTCTTTAGCTGAGTTGCTGCTCAGATACAGTTGCTCTTCCTGTTAAGTGCAGCTCTCGCCGAAACGGGAAATGCAGCTGATGCCGATCAGTCGCTGTCGCCTCGGACGTCGACACACTTTGAACGATCGAGAATTCGCTCATTTGGAAGCCTATATCCATGTCAGTCAGGATCCGCCGGATTCCCGCTTCATCGCCCGCATGGGCTGCCCGGATGAGCAGCTCCACCCACTCGTCTAAGTGACGCCAGTCATAGTCGACAGGCGGAGCCACGTAGATCTTGTCGAATCTCGTCGCCGTTGTCCCTTCCTCCGCTATGAGCAGCTGCTCACAGAGCTTCTCACCGGGCCGGATACCAACAAAGGTGATTTCCATGTCTTCGTAAGGCACTATTCCCGACAAACGAATCATGTCCTCCGCAAGATCCACAATCTTGACAGGATCTCCCATATCCAGCAGGAATATCTCGCCCCGTTCACCCAGCGCGCCCGCCTGGATGATCAACTGCGCTGTGGACTGCTATTCCACCATTCGACTGTCAGCGGGAAGGTTGATCACTCGGCTTCGGGGCGTCTGCCAATCCTATTGCTGCCACTCCTCACGGCTTATGCCGGCTCTTCGCAATACCCTCTGCAACAGATCAACGCCGACGTCACCATGGTGTGGATTGGGTATCGTCACTACAACGTCGCCCCGAATCATATATGGATGTTTGCCCCCTTCCACTGGCCCTTCAAAACCGAGCTCTCGGAAGCGCTTCACCATTTCGCGCCATGAAATCGGTGCAAGCCTAGGCAACGTTCATCTCGCTCGGAGGGATCAGGCGTGCTCCCGCGATATCTGGAATCGGCAGCCCGCGCGATAGCCGCACGAGCACCCAACCATCGATTGTGTCCGCCAAGTTTTGGCGGCATTCTTCCAGGGTTTTTCCGGTGGCCCAGACACCCTGCAGCCCCGCAACTTCGCCATAAAACGGCTCCACATCGTCAATCATCTCGTAGTGAGCGCACTTTAAAGCCGTATCGATATATTCGCGAATCATCTAAGCCTCCACTGAAGCCCCTCGAGACATAATATCATGCTGCGGGTACCTTACAAACCGGCAATGACTTGAAAGAAAGCGGCTTGCCGCCTATGAATGAAAATGGCCCACCGATTTACACGGACTCACACGGATTCTTCAATGAGGTCAGTGTTGGTCTGTGAAAATATGACAGAACGGGCCTTTAAGTAAAATCAAGCTTCCTCGAGCAGTCGACGAGATGACCATGCTGGAGGCCACAGATGTCTGCTTGATCCGTGAACATCCGTGCAGATCGGTGTCCGGAAAAATCACAGGATTGTTATGGAGAGGCTTCGGGGTCAATGGAGAAGCCGAAGAATTGAGCTGTGCCCGAGGCCTACGCCACTTCGAACTGCATCTGCTTGAGGTTCGCCAGCGGAATGCGGCCCTTCACGCGAAGCAATTCAACGCCAACTACCTCATCGCGTTCGTTGAAATCGAGGATGATTCCCGGATGCACTTCCTCTGATTCAACGATCTTTGATTCGTCAAGCCGCAAATAAATCGCGTCGGCCTTCTCGTCGAAATGGACCCTCATTGCACCTCGCCCGCTCTGCGATCGAAGAATGCCGTGACTATGGACCACGGCTTTACAGTTTCATTATAAACGACCAGCAATGTTTCGCCAGAGGCTGTCTCATTTCAAAAATTTTGTCGGACGCGGATTGTCGCCGATTTTCACGGATTTGGATCCATGTTGATCCGTGCGGTTCTGCACGGGATATCGGGGCCAGCCTGCCCATTTAGCTCACGAGCTCCTCGGGGACGCGAATTGTGGCATTCCCCAAAGCCGGGATGGGCAATCCTTTGGCAATGCTAAAGAATAACCAATCCTCGACCGCTTCCAGGAGGTTTCTGCGACACTCTTCCAGGCTTTTGCCCGTCGCCCAGACACCATCGAGTCCTGGCACGTCTGCGAAGAAGGGCTCTTCGTCCTCGATCATTTCATAGTGGGCTCGCTCCAAGGCAGCCTCGATATATTTACTTAACATGGTGATGCTTCCTCATGGTGGAATGCTCACAGCTATAACATGATAGCATGGCTTTTGAGCATCGGTATCCCTGGAAGTGACCCGGCTGCTTTCCAGACTCTGCATCTTTAAAATCCGTGAAGATCTGTGCAGATCCGTGTCGGGGGGTGATGGGAAGGATCTAAGGCTTAGAACTAGCCAGGGAGAAGCTTTTAATGGGGAGGGAATCCGCTTCTAACCGGGTCAGGTTGACGACCCTGCTGGCGTGATCGATATCGATGCCGACAAGTGGTCCGTCCTCATCGAAATCCAATACAACCCCTTCTGCCACCTCGCGGGTTTGGCTCGAGGGTTTTTCGGAGAGATCGATATAGAGTGAGTCGGTCTCCGGATAGTAATGAAACTTCATGGACCTTCCTCTTCAAAGCCTCGATCTGGAAAGGCGTTATGAACCGTTTCCCCGTCATCTAATGTTACGACACGCTTATTTCACAAATCTCTCCGGACACGGATTTTCACCGATCTTCACTGATTCGGATCCGTGTTATCGGTGCAAATCCGTGTCCTGACAGGTGGAAGAGTATGGATTGACCTAGCATGATAGAGCTATTATAATAGCGCTATTAAACAGTGGGGATTGCCAATGAAAGTAGCTAATACCGTGGATTTGAAAAACAAGACAAACAAGATTCTTCGGGAGGTCATGAACGGCGAGGCGGTGATCATCACTCATCGCGGCAAGCCTGCCGCTTCCCTGACTCGGCTGAGAGAGGAGGACCTGGAAGATTTTGTACTTGAGCACAGTCCCCGGATAAAAAAGCTGGTCGAAGAGGCAGAGCGCGCCCGTAAGGCAGGGGATGTGGTTTCTTTAGAGGACTACCTTCTTACCCCACAGGGCCGCCGTGCCTGATTTCTCCATCCAGCTCACCAGACCTGCGATCTCCGATCTGGAAGGAATGCCGGAGCGTCTTCGGGGTGGTATTTTGGAGGGAATTTCCGGACTGAAGGAAGCTCCTTTCCCTGACGGGTACGCGAGGAAAAAGCTCAAGGGATTTTCCTTTCCGGTTTATCGCTTGCGCGTAGGGAACCACAGGATTTTGTATCGCATCGATCAGACGATTGTTACCATCCTGCGTGTCATCGATCGGAAGGAGCTCGAAAAAACCATCCGGCGCATCAGGCCTTTCTCCGCATAATCTCCGGACACGGATACACGGATTCTTCGATGAGATCCGTGTGGGTCCGTGGCCTGTGTTTCACGCCATTCCATTGCGGGGGCCAGCTTAAACTCGCGGTAGGCCTTTTCCCCATTGGCCAATTCCGGTGGGTCCCGACCAATAGGACGTTACCGACTGAGGGATATCTCTCTGCGATCGCCCAAGGCTTCGTTGATTATTTCCAGTACGCCGCCGTCGGCTCCAAGCAATTGATCATTTGCGTTCAGCAACTCGATGCCAAATATTGTGCCGTCGGGAGCAATATCCACGTTCATCTGGTCGCTGATCTTGATCGTCTCGACTTCCAAAGTCTTTTCTGAGAGCTTTAGATAGGCCACGTTATAGCGCGGATCATAGGTGAGTTTCATAGCTTTCGCTCTTATTTAAAAATACTTCACCAAGACAGTGATGACAAGCCAGCCGGCGCATCGTAGACCGCATAGGCTTCGACCTGCTTTGTGGTGTAGCGTTTCCCGCGCCACACGCCGTCGAACGGGAAGTTGCGCCTGAAACCAATCCGCCCAAACCGAGCCTCAAACCTCTCTCCACCCTCAACCGCAGCCAGTACCTCGGCCTCGGTTGCTCCTCGTTCTCTCATGCGTTCGAGCGCATGCGGATGCAGACGGACTTGCACGGCACTCCCAAAGGTGGAAGCCCCCCGCGGGGCTATTGCGCTCTCAATTTCACGCGGCCTCCCGCTTGATACAAGAAGCATTGGCGGCCATACTAACAGGGCTGGGATGATTTATTAACTGTTATGTTCATTTAATGGCCCACGGATTCTTCGCTGAGATCCGTGCGGGTCTGGCTGGGTCCGCGGGCCCTTTTGCTTTTAATATCCGTGGGTCCGTGTCCGATTTCTTCCATCCCAAAGCAATAAAACTCAGTGATGGAACTGGCCAGATATTCCGCCGGTTCTTCCGTGCTGCGCATGACGGCTATTGCTTCTCCCCAGCCAGTCGCAGCGCTTCAGCGAGCACCTCGGGACCAAGTGGAATCCCATCCTCTGCAATTGATCAAGCAGTGTACCAACGGATGGCACCAGACCGGCGGTTTTAGCTTTAATCAACATTCCCAGCGTCCCAATAACCTTCAATCCAAGCTGCCCAGCCAGAAGGCGCGCCTGACGATCATCCAGCCCTACCTGGCAACCCGGGTGAGCTAGAGCACATGCAATAGCAGCCCGCTCTCCGGGTCCAAGGCGATTAGGTGGAAGAGCATGGATATCTGACGAACGCACGCTACAGGAGACGATCCAGCCGAGAGCCTTCGGCTCAATGGTATCGGCCCGTGTCATTTTTCCGGCAGCAAGTTCGAGCAGCACCGCGTCAGGGACACAGATCCTATCGAAGAGCGAAGGTAGCAGTTCGGCCTTCTGGATCCTGCCCAGGTATAGGAGTACAGATGTGTCGCAGACAAGAACGGAACTACTCGTTGTGAAGTTCACGGTCGAGTTCGGCGGGGGTAATCTGCGAGACTGAGATCCCATAGTCCGCGCAGAGGTCGAGGAAGGAGACCCGCGGCACTCCCGCCAGTTCGGCGGCCGCGCCCGAAGACAGCTTTCCGAGGTTGAATAACATCAAGGCTGCATATAGTTGAAGATCTCGCTTGAGCTCTTCGGGAGTTCGATTCAGCATCCGCTGGATCTCACTGGGAATACAGACTGTAAGCTCCTCATCCATTGCCACCTCTTCACGCCCAAACATCTCATTTGACTCAACAAATATCATACACCCAAAGGCAATTGGGAATCAGCCACTCTTCCTGAAATTCACAGTGATGTGTCTCACCTCAGTTTTAAAAAAAGGGCCCACAGATTCACACAGACCCACACGGATTCTCGGATTCTTCGATGAGATCAGTGTGGGTCTGCGTGGGTCCGTGTCCGCTTTCTTCCATCGAAAATCCGTGATACGCACCCATGCAGCTGGCTTCGCGGCCTACTCACTCTTTAGCTTTGGAAGATTTCGGAAAGCGGAAGCTCGAGTTCAGGCAGGAGCGGCGACGACAGACGTTCAGATTTACCGTAGACCCCGGCACTCGCGTAGCCCGCTTCGCTCCAGACGAGCACCTCGACTGTGGCGGCCTCCGGATCGACGATCCAGTATTCCTGAACTCCAAACCGGGCGTAGATTTTTCTTTTGATCTCGAGATCTTTGCTACGGGTTCCTGCCGAGAGAATCTCGATTACCAAATCTGGAGCGCCTTGCAGGTTCAGCTCGCCGATGATTCCGAGCCGTTCCTTGCAAACAAAGAGGATGTCCGGCTGGACGACGCTTTCCTCCGACAGGACGACGTCAAATGGGGCCTCCAAAACTTGGCCCAGTTCTCCTTTTCTCACATGCTGCAACAAGGCAGACGCGAGGTTTATCGAGATTCGCTGGTGATCCGTGTTGGGCACCGCGACCATGTGGAGGTCTCCATCGAGGATTTCGTAGCGTTTGTCCTCGGGGAGCAGCAGGTAGTCGTGATAGGTAAATCGAACGTTAGCCCGTCTCATGGTCAGCTTTGACTTTACCAGCAGCCCCTCGCCTTTTCAATTCCGCCATCTGCAAATCCTCATAAGCGAATGCCATCCACCGGTCAGCGGCTTCGCTCATAGAGCACCTTGCCTCTTCCGAGGATTTCTTCCTGAAAGAAAAGCCGCTCTCTGCAAAGATGATCGAACTCGCTCGGCGTGTAGACGAAGATGTCGGTGGCAACACGCGGCCGCAATAACCGCCGGGCCTCGTGGATGCGGTGCAAAAATGGAAGCAGGGTTCGCTGCACAATAACGAGATCAATGTCCGACCATGGGTGTATCGGCCCTGCCGCCATCGTACCAAATACAATAATCCGGTCTAAGTCGGGTCGCCCGACAAGCAGGCGCAAGAACCTCCCCAATTCCTGCTCCAGGAGTTCCTGGCGATCCGAGATCTGTTGATCCCTAGTCACCCTTTCGTTCCCGCGCAAGGTCATGCCGATTTACACCCCATCCCCTGAACGTTTTATTTCGAATCATAACAGTCTTCTTCTACACTAAAATGGCGAATAACGCCAACAATGATGCGAAGGGTGATTCCAGCGGGGGCGCCAGGAGGGTCGACGTGAGGGCCGCCAGGAGGGTGAGATCGAACTTGTCCTGCGACAGCTAAAACGTCGCCTTGGAGTTCTGACCGCCTCTCAAGAAAGAGCGGTCCGAAAGCTCGAGCTTTCCCGGATTGAAGCGCTCAGCGAGGCGTTGCTCGACTTCACATCACGCGCCGACCTGGCTCGCTGGCTGCGCGCAAACTCAAAATAGCCCACGGATTTACACCGAGCCCTTTTTCCCCCTCTCCTCCTCTCTGCGGCTCCCCCGCTCCCCTGAACGAATATCGCCCTTCGCCGCAGACCACCTGGGAGGAAGCGAAAACGAGTTTTTGCACCGGGTAGCGCTTGCGATCAGAGACGATGAGTTCAAAGATCAGAGCCGTGCTCTCGGCATTCGTGTGGATGAAGGTGGAAAAGTCCGGCAAGTAGTCCTGGTAAGCAGCAAAGTGGAAAACGCAGTCCACACCCCTGAGTGCCCGTGACAAGTCAAGCGGGTTAGCGACGTCGCCCTGAATGAACTCTGCCTCTTCTGGTACCCAGAGCGACTTGCCTCTGGGATGCACGCGGGGTTGCAGGTTGTCGATGATGCGAACTTTACAACCTTTCTCCAGCAGCAGGTCAACGGTGTGGGAGCCGATGAACCCAGCGCCGCCTGTAACAAGTACTCTCGCTGATGTGATGTGACTCACCGGCTACTATCACCATTGGCTGGCGGCGGTCTGCGGTCCGCCGTCGGCGGCCGATAACCCGCTGTTTGCAGTATCGCTTCGGCCTCAACCAGGTTGCGGGCCATGGGCTTCTCTACCAGGACGTGCTTGCCTTTTTCCAGCGCTGCGACCGTGATGGGCATAAGGTAGTTGTTCACCGTCGAGACAATAACTGCCTCGACCTCGGGATGGCGGACGACCTATTCCCAGTCGATTGTCGCATGGCAGCCATACTGGCGTGCCGGTTGCTCTGGACGCGCGGCGTCAATGTCCGCCACGATGACCACTTGGCTATCGCCGCACGCGGACAGTGCAGCCGCGCGCTTGCGGCCGATGAGGCCGCAACCGACGATATCGATGTTCATGGAGGTTTGGAGATTGGAAGGCGGTTACTGTCGCGATGGGAGGATTTCAGCCTTGCCGGTCCCGAAATCAAGGACGACGCGTTTGCTGCGTAGCAATCCTGTGCCAAGCAAGGGATCCTGAGAGCGCGTCACCAAGATGCCGACTTGACTTTCCTGCCCTTCATCTACTCGAGTCCCCGCAAAGACGAGTTCATCGCTAACGGTTCCATCAGCCAGTTCAACGGCAATCACGTCGCGCAGCTCCAATCCGAGTTGCATGGCTACGCCGACAGGAAGGCTCAACTCACCATCAAAGCCGGTGTCCAAGACTGCCGCGACGCGGGCAACTGCCCGACTCCCTCTGACCTCAATTTCGACCCGTGGCTGCCCGTAGGTGTCAAAGTAGGCTCTCACGAATATCCTCTAATCGGTTTTAGCGGTATGCGTAGACGGAGGGGCGGCCGACGCGCACAATATAGAATACGCGGTCGGGATATTTTTCTCGGGCTCTAGCGTCTGCCTCGTTCAGACTCTCTCCGATAAAATAGTCGCCGGATTCGACTTCGATAGCCACAAAACGCCCCAGGTATTCCTTTTCCAACTTTGCTTGCAACGTCTGATAGACCGCCTTGCCCTGGATGGCGATCTGTTGTGTATCGGCAACAATCACCGGGCTTGCCATGTGTTTTTCCTCCTTCTGGATCCGTATTCTTTTTCCATGTGCTGTAGCCCGTAAGCCATTGTCCTACGATAGAAGGCGATCCGGTCATTAATTATAGCGCACAAGCTCACCCTTTGCATCCTCGATTCCCCTGTTACCGCTCACCCCAATTTCCCGATCAGCGGCTTGATGGTAAATGAGTGCAGGCGGCGGTCCGCCGTCCGCGATCGTTCAGTAATTCCTCCCCCAACAGCACATAGCACGCCGCGCGCTCGAACTTGGCCGGCAAACGCGCACGCCAGTTTATGTGCTGCAAAACGGAAAGATCGTGGATTTAACTCAGAAGAAATCGCTGCGCGCTTCTTGACTCACCAAAGTCTGGTGTCCACTATTAAAACAGCTTCTCATCTGACAAAAACCGTGCCGGTGGCAGGGACCTCCACAAAACGCCGCAATCCTCGCAAAAAATGGCGGGCGCCGAATGGTGCCAGGTAGACGACATTCGAGAGGGAATTCCACGCGATTGCAGCGTGAACCCATACTGATTCTAATCTCGCTGAAAGATCCGTGTGGGTCTGTGTGCGTCTGTGGGCTATTCTCTGATTACCAGCGACCTGGCTCCCGCGAGCCTCTGCAAGCTGCGCGCAAATTCTAAATAGCCCACGGACCCACGCTGACCCACACTGATTTTCATTTCGCCAAAAAATCCGCGTAGGTCCGCGTTCATCCGCGTCCAAAAACAGGAACGGCCCACGAGGACTCGCATGCCCCATGGGCCGTAAGCGATTCGGGATCGATTGATTGGTTTATTGTGCCCGTTTCGTGTGCTGACTTACCCTTTAGCTGAGTTGCTGCTCAGATACAGTTGCTCTTCCTGTTAGGTGCAGCTCTCGCCGAAACGGGAAATGCAGCTGATGTCGATCAGTCGCTGTCGCCTCGGACGTCGACACACTTTGAACGATCGAGAATTCGCTCATTTGGAAGCCTATGTCCATGTCAGCCAGGATCCGCCGGATTCCCGCTTCATCGCCCGCATGGGCTGCCCGGATGAGCAGCTCCACCCACTCGTCTAAGTGACGCCAGTCATAGTGGACAGGAGGAGCCACGTAGATCTTGTCGAATTTCGTCGCCGTTGTCCCTTCCTCCGCTATGAGCAGCTGCTCACAGAGCTTCTCACCGGGCCGGATACCGACAAAGGTGATTTCCATGTCTTCGTAAGGCACTATTCCAGACAAACGAATCATGTCCTCCGCAAGATCCACAATCTTGACAGGATCGCCCATATCCAGCAGAAATATCTCGCCCTTTTGCCCCAGCGCGCCGGCCTGGATGATAAGCTGAGCCGCCTCGGGGATTGTCATGAAGTACCGCACCATTCTGGGATCTGTCACCGTAACCGGTCCGCCTTTCCTTATCTGCTCGCGAAATGCCGGTATAACGCTCCCTCGACTTCCCAGGACGTTGCCGAATCGCACGCAGGAATACTTGCAGCGTCCGTTGGCATTCAAGGCCTGTGCCTGGAATAGCAGTTCTGCGATTCGCTTTGTCGCACCCATGATGCTCGTTGGATTCACGGCCTTATCCGTGGACACCATAACGCAGCGATCGACATCATGCGTACGGCAGGACTTCAAAAGCTCCAGGGTACCCGCCACATTATTGACTATAGCCTCGGCCGCGTTTGCCTCCATTAACGGCACGTGTTTATACGCTGCGGCGTGAAAGACTATGTTGGGGCGGTGTGCCGCGAGGGTACGCTCCAACCTCGCGGCCATCCTGAGATCGGCGATAACCGGAATGAGCTCGGTCTTGCGATTTGTTCCGCTCAAACGAAATTCCCACAAGGCCTCAAACATCGAGTTTTCATCTTTGTCAAGCATGACCAGCTGTTGGGGCTCCAAAACGAGCAACTGCCGACAAAGCTCTCGTCCGATCGATCCGGCTGCGCCTGTCACGAGTATCTTCTTTTGATGATAGTGAATCTTTGTGGTGTCGAGCCAGGTCTGGACGTCAATGGTATCCCTTCCGAGCAAATCCTCGATCTCGACGGGACGCAGTTTGCTCACCTTGACGCGATTGAGCAAAATCTCGTAAAGGCCGGGAATGATCTGGAGAGGCACCCGTGCGGTTTTACACAGGTCCATGATCTTTCTCACAGTCTTGCGAGTGGGGGCAGCCATAGTGATGATAGCCTGGTCAACCTGGTGCTCCTGGATCAGCCGTGGCAACTCGTCGATCCCTCCCAAAACAGTCACATTGTGGATGACGTTCCCGCACTTCGTTTTGTCGTCGTCGACAAAGCCGCAGATTTCGATCCCCAGATCGCGGCGCGTTCTGATCTCGCGCACCGTCATGATGCCGGCTGCCCCGGCGCCTATAAGAAGAGCCCTCCGCTGTTCCACCACCGATCCAATATCCTGATTCTCCCGTCGTACCTTCTCATAAGTTATTCTACGAATTACGCGCACTCCGACCATGCCAGCGCTCGCGAGCATATAATCAAGCGCAATTATTCCAAGTGGAAGGGCCAAGGAAGCGACAATTCCGGCCAGTGTCAGGCGAAGTATGAGCATTATTGCCGAGACAGCCGTCACAGCCACATAAATCCTGACAGCATCCGGAATGCTCACATAGCACCACACACGTTTGTATATTCTTAAGCAATGATTCGCTCCAACACGAGCCATGACGAGGAAAGGCAGCATTAGCCACATTCGATGGACCTCGGATCTCGGAGGCCGCCCCTCAAATCGCAGCAGAAAGGCGACGACTAGAGATGCAGCGGCCACAGCGGAGTCCAGGACGATATGCCCTGCCGTTGAGTAAATGTACTTTCGGACCCATGGGTGGGCATCGATATCCCCCGATGTCCTGCCCAGCAGGTCTAATCCCCGTCTTAGATGCGAGGCTACCACCTCTATCCAATCTTGCGTTTTTCTAATCATGATGACTCGCCTTATGTTCAACATCGCCCCAAGAGTTCGGTGTGGGTCTGTGTGCGTCTGTGGGCCATTTTTTTGTGAAATGGACCGGCCTCGGATGAAACTACATGTGCATCGGGAGTGACCCCATGAACCACGATGCCATGTTTAAACTGCTCCTCAAGGCTCCTACGGTCCTCCAAGGCTTTTTTCACGCCTTCCTTCCCGAGTTTCGAATTCGACGTGATCGACCTCGCTAGGAAAATGGCCCACGGATTAACTCGGACCCACACGGCTATTCATGGAATCTGTGTGGGTCTGTGTGGGTCCGTGGCCTATTCTTTGAGTACCAGGCGCGAGGCTTTGCAATTGGAACACAAACTCAGTAAAGTAATGCCAGATATGGCAAGAGAAAAAGTCATGCAGCTAACAAATCCGTTTATCGAGTTGGGTATCCAGCGAGGCATCCAGCGAGGCCTCCAGCGGGGCCGCCAGGAGGGTGAGATCGAACTCGTCCTGCGACAGCTCAAACGTCGCTTGGCGGTTTTGACCGCCTCTCAAGAAAGAGCTGTCCGACAGCTCGATCTTCCCCGGATTGAAGCGCTCAGCGAGGCGCTGCTCGACTTCACATCGCGCGCGGATTTGGCCGGCTGGCTGCGGGCAAACTCAAAATAGCCCACGGATGAACGCCGGACGCACACAGATTCTTCAATGAGATCAGTGTGGGTCTGTGTGGGTCCGTAGGCGTTTTCTCTTAATCGCCAAGGTTCTTCGGCAGCTGCCTGATTCTTTTCCGGGCCCCCCGGCATTTTCCAACTCTCAAAAGGTCAAGAGGGGCGTATATTATCTGGGTGTCCCACGCGAAACTCAACTGCGGGGGATGAGAAACGAGGCTGCATATGAAGGACGCAGAAGAAATACTCAGCCAATTACCGCCGGATCTCCAGCGAGAGGTGCTGGATTTTGCGGAGTTCCTCAAGCAGAGGCAGTCAAGCAGGAAACAAAAGAAGCTCCGTATGAGCTGGGCCGGAGGATTAGCGGAGTTTCGGGACAAGTTCACTGCTCTGGACCTGCAAAGGAAAGCTCTTGAATGGTGGGGTGATTAGTGTATCTGATCGACACCAACGTCTGGATTGAGGTGCTCCTTGAACAGGAGAAGTCGGCGCAGGTCAAAGCTTTTTTCGAGGCTGTTGACGCGGACCAGCTCGCGATCACCGAGTTTTCTATTTACTCAATCGGGATCATCCTGACGCGGCTAAAGAAGGATGAGATCTTTCAAGACTTTCTCTCTGACACCATCGAAGATTCTGGGATCAGGGCCGTCCGCCTTGACGCTGGCGGCCTGAAGCAAGCCCTCGCCTTTAGACGCGAATTCCAGCTAGATTTTGATGATGCATACCAATATGCTGCTGCACTTCAGCACAGCCTTATCCTGATCAGCTTCGATTCGGATTTTGATAAAACCAAGCTCGGAAGGACAACTCCGTCAAACGCTCTATCCCAGTGATGCCCCCATGGAGTTCCAAAACGCCGACGCAATGTGTTGGGGCGCTCTTCGAGTTTACTTCAAACACTAATTTGGCCCGATGGCTGCGGGCAAACTCGAAATAGCCCACGGATGAACGCCGACTCACACGGATTCTTCGATGAGATCAGTGTGGGTCTGCGTGGGTCCGCGGGCCATTTGATTGCAAAAGCCAATCCCCATGTCAGAGAATATCCTGTAGATCTCGGTCTCATTGCCGACCTGTGCTGCCCAGGTCAGCCGATCGACCCACTTGTCGAGAAGCTCATAGTCGCAGTGTAACGGCGGGGCCACGAAGATTTTCTCATGCTTCGTGGCGGCGGCTCCCTCTTCGGCGATGAGCAGCTCTTCTCGAAGCTTCTCGCCCGGCCTGGCGCCGACGATCTTGATATCGATATCCTCCCCGAGAGTTAGCCCGGAAAGGCGAATCATATCCTTTGCGAGATCGATGATCTTCACGGGATCGCCCATATCCAGCAGGAAGATCTCTCCCCGTTCACCCAGCGCGCCCGCCTGGATGATCAATCTCGCACAGCTCGAGGATATGCCGGATGGTCTCCCGGGGAGCGCTTGCCATCGCGATGATGACGAGATCGATCTTTTGCAGAGTCGCCAACACGGCAAGGTCATCTACCCTCCCAAGGACCGGCACT
>Ga0315279_10001829_pt1 | contig 33905 bp, 28 predicted proteins | sample YL17G06_20_MG_FD_203694 | JGI IMG/M metagenome (GOLD analysis project Ga0315279, IMG submission 203694) | Sediment microbial communities from Yellowstone Lake, YNP, Wyoming, USA - YL17G06_20 | ecosystem: Environmental > Aquatic > Freshwater > Lake > Sediment | place: USA: Wyoming | collected...
ATACCCACAGTTCCATTGGACGATCTATTCAAAGGAGGGGAGAGTCGCCTGAATGTAAAAAAATTTTAATTATCAGACAAAAATCTAATGCATTAGAAGGTCGTGAAATTCCTATTTCACGACAGTATTTGAGGGCAAAAACTCTTAAAATATGGAAATAAGGATGATTATTACGATTAATCCAATCAGCTTTTTCATTATTTAGGGATAGCCAAAGAAGAAAATAAAGAAACTTGGAGTCACTCATTTTCAGTAGGGATTAAAGCAGAATTTAGAGAGAATCTGAAAATTTATTTTTTCCACATCTATCATTTTGGGACTAGAAATAGCACTAGAATGATCCGTGATTAAACGCCTCTTTTGCCCCTTTTATGAGGGATGGAATAGACCAATCAACCTTGATTAAATCACTATTTTTTGGGGAAAAGACACGTGGAAGATTCAGAGAAAAAAAGTCTAGGGTAGAATTCTAACAAAAAACACAAGTGTTTTGCCCATAACTATCTTTCTTTTATTTTTTATTTGTGTGACGGATTTTTTTATGAAATTTTAAGCGGGAAAATAAACTTTGCTTTCTTATAGCCACCATTCCGAGAAAGCAATCCTTGATTTAACAACAAGATGTAAGGTCGAAAACGCCTAAGAAATGAAAATACAGACACTTAAGGTAAGTAATCCAAGCAGTTATTGCATTATTTAACGATAGTCAAAGAAAAAAAATAAAAAAATTTGAGAAATTTATTTCCAAGTTTCAGTCCGATCAATATTTTGAAGATCCAAATAAACGGTTACAAGGCCCAATCCAAAAATTCCATAGTATGCGATAAATAAACTAATATAGGCGCATATCCGCAAGAAATTGCCAACTTCTATAAAAGCATATGTCAAGGAGAATAGAAATAGTAACATAACAGCGATAAGGCAAAAGAAAAGGTAGATTCTGCAAATATTTTTTATCGTTTGGCCTGTAGCATCCTGTCGATTTACCAAACCTAGGTTTATCGTAATTAACCCCAAATCAATCCCAAAAGCGATGATAAATATGATGACGCTGATGGTCTTGAGCGACTCAAGTCCGATATAGGGTAAGATAATGAAAATCATTGCTGCAATATTAATGAATAAGCCGATATAGGAACAATTCTTTAGAAGAGAACTTCTTTTTTCCATCTTTTTTCACCTTTCTATATGCAATATTGCGTGGCTGCTAGAAATCGTTCGAAATAATAGAGAGAGATTTGACCTCCCGGAGAATTGAAGGAATAATCAAATGCGTGTCCTTGAAATGGGAATGACAGGAGAATATTTTGAATACTATTAGCATCTAATTGAGTTTTTAACTGTAGCGCTTCAACATATGGGACTAGTTTATCCTTCTCTCCGTGGAGAATTAAGCAAGGTGGAGACCATTTATTAACGAGCAAAGCGGGAGAGAGCATATTTAAGAGCGTAGCGTTGTCTTCTGGTGTTCCTCCAAATATTTTTGTAATATAGGATCTAATATTGACCATTTTTCCAAGCGGATCAGTAACAGCCATTTCGAAGAGATCGGTTAGGTTAGAAGGGCAGTAGAACAGTATTAATCCCTTTAATTGGAGTGCATGATTGAAAATATTTTTATAGGTGGTATTATAGCCTAGAAAAAGCCCCGTAAGATGCGCACCCGCACTATTTCCGGTCACATAGACGCAACTTGTATTTATTTTATATTCAAGCGCATGGGCAGCAATGTAATCGGTGAAATTCCCAAGAACTTGTACGGCGATTTCAGAGAGTGTATAGGACTTATTAAGCATTTCTCGTCCTAAAAGGGACTGCACTGTCCCAAGTAGGTCATTCACAAATGAATCTTCTGGAAAACTTCCAAGCCCGTATTGAATGTCCAGAACAACATAACCCTGCTGAGCTAGATATCTGCTGGCCATCAGGCGATTTTCCATCCCTTTATTGCCTAGGACCCAGGCACCCCCGTGAATATTGATGATTGTAGGGAATGGGCCTACGCCGGATGGAGGACAATAGTAGTCAAAATAGAAAGAATCATTATAGCCAGGCACTGTTAAATATGGCCCACAATTCTTCGTGACATTACAGTTGAAAGCGTCATTGTTATTATACATTTTCCAGAAATTAAATGGCGCTGCCTGGAACTTTGATTTCAGTGCAACTGGAATATTATCCATATAGTTAGCCCCAAAAGTTGCTGCGAATTGCGTATCACCTTCTTTAATAGTTTGAGGAATTCCCGTGAAGGGTAAAATACAGAAAGAGAGCACCAGAACTCCTAGAATAATAGGGAGAATCCATAATTTCCCTTTTCTCATGCGATGTAAGCGGACCATAGCAATCATTATAACGGGATAGAGAAAAAACGCGTATATTACGAAAATGGGTAATGCACACATCAATAGCGTATCTATAAGTGTGAAACCACCTGTTACGATAACTAGTCCCGAATAAATGCCGCCAATCAGTAGAACATAGCCGCAAAATAAGAGAAGTATTCGTAAAAGACCTTTTAATGTCATTTTTATACCTTCATTTTATTTATAATGAGTAATTCAGCTTCATCTTTTATTTAAAGTGAATTCTTTTTGATCGACAAATACAAAGGTTTTTATTATGATTGCAGTGGGACTGCAATCCTTATATGATGCAAAATTCTTGTTTTTCTGTGGGTACTATGGATATCATAACTGCATCATATGATTGAGAGTGTCTTATGGGAGTAGTATAAATCTCTATACACCCGATCATTTCCATTGAAAAAATAAGATATAGAATTAAAACTAGTCGTTAAATCTTCTTTATTATATTATTAAAACTACTCTGAATGTTATGACATTTGATTTATTTAAATAACTTTCGACAAAATTATTTCAACGATTACTTAAAAGAATTAGATAAAAACTATAAAAATCTGAAAGAAATTGAATAAAGTGTTCAGTGGAAATCATCCGGTGAGGTAGAAAGAAACATATGATGTCCGTAGTATTTATTATAAAAAATAGAAAGAAATTTTTATCAGGTAATGAAAAAGGGACCTGAGGAGAAGAAACATGAATAACAATTTAATTATTCGCCGGCCTGCCAATGAAATGGAATTTAATGCAATGTATTTTTTGCGCTGGTCAGTTTTAAGGAAATCTTGGAATCAGCCAGAAGGATCAGAAAAGGATGATCTTGAAGATAAAGCAATACCCATCTTAGCATTAATTAATGATAAGGTAGTTGGGACTGCACGATTGCAAAAAAATTCAAATGAAATAGGTCAAATTCGTTATATGGCTGTAGATCCCCAATATCAAAGGAGAGGTATAGGGAAAAACATAGTTTTGAAGTTGCATCAGATGGCCCAAAAAATGGAATTAAAAAAAATAATTCTGGATGCGCGAGAACCGAGTTTAGGATTTTATGATAAATTAGGATATAAAATAACAAAAAAGAGTTATCTACTATTTGGAGAAATACAACACTGGCAAATGGAGTATATTTTATAAGATATTGTAATTGAAACCTTTTGAAATTTGTTTATTAAGAGAAAAAGTTGAAAATGGATGATTTTAAACGGGTTATAATTACTTTAAATTATGTTTTTCTATCTAGTTCATACAGACCTTCAAAAGTTTAATAAATCCAAATTTAATATTGGTATAAAACAACCAATAGAAAATGAAAAAGCAAAGCTAGTAAAGATTGGTTATAAAATAGCAAAGCTAATAGACTATAAAAAGAGGTAAGAAAAGATGCCCCCTGAAGTAGATGAGGATGCATGCACTGGATGTGGCACATGTGTGGACAATTGTCCATCAGAGGTAATTGAAATAGTTGATGACAAAGCAAAGATAGTTAATCCAGATGATTGTGTCGATTGTGGTGCTTGCGAAGAAAATTGTCCTGCCAGTGCAATTAAATCAACTAAATAAGATAGATATAGAAAATTTATTTTCTTTTTTTCTCTTTTTCGGGGGAAATTAACAAAACAGGAGAGCGCTTATTTTTAAAATATTTATTCAATTGTTTTACTGGTTTATTGTATGAAGGTGATGTGGATGAGTAAATCTGTTATTATAGTGGGTGGCGGGATTGGAGGAACTGCAGTTGGAGCCTTATTAGCTCACCGGGGCTTCCAGGTAAGTCTACTTGATAAGAATAGTCTAATTGGAGGTCGCTGCACGAGTTATCAGAAGGAAGGATTCACGATTGATGTGGGCGTGCATCTGTTTGGGGAAGGTGCTAAGGGGCCGCTGCAACAAATTCTGGAGCAGGTCGGTATGCCCGATGCATTACAATGGGTTTTATCGCGTGATCCTCGCCCACTCATGTATTACAAAGGGAAAATGTCCGTATATTCACGTACCACCATGGCACAATTATTACCTGCATCGGAATATCAAACGTTAATGAAGTTTTTTGCAGATAGTATGTCTTTACGAAAGAAAAAGATACAGGAACTATATTATACGGATTTAGAAACTTATTTGAATCAAAATTATTCTACCAATCCCATTTTTCATACCTTTATTGCGATGATTTGTGGGCAATATTTTTGTGTCACTCCGAATGTAGCCTCAACTGGTGAATTTTTACGATGTTTTCAAGCCGTGCTTACTAAACAGGCAAGCGCCTATCCGATTGGTGGGTGTATTTCAATACCGAAAGCATATGTCGAGGCGATTGAAAAGTTTGGTGGAATAGTCACCTTAAATGCACCGGTAAAGCGAATTATCGTGGAAGATGAGAAAGTAACAGGAATCGAATTAGAAGATGGCACTCAATATGAAGCAGATATCGTCATTAGTAACGCCGATATTCAGAATACTGTGAAAAATCTAGTGGGTGAAAAGTATTTTCCGAAAGAGTATGTGAATCGAATTAGGAAGCTTACCTACGCCCAGCATTGCATGGCCATAAAAGTAGCCCTTGATGAAAAGGTTACCGATCAAAAGCTAATAATGCACGTAAATGTCGATTATTCTAATATGGACCAATATATTGAGCAAATAATGAAGGGGCAAATTCCGGATGAAGTGGGCGGGATGATCACAATTCCGTCGAATTACGATTCGGGGTTAGCGCCAGAAGGAAAGCAATTAATATTTCTCGGAACGGCGATTTCCTCGAATTGGCGAATGCAAAACTGGGAAAAATGGGGTGAACGGTGTTTAGAATCGCTCCAAAAGGTCCTCCCCGAAATAGCAGAGCATATCATGTGGTATAATGTTGATACGCCTGCACTTGTAGAGCAGTTCGCCGGAGAAGACGGAAATATCATCGGAGTTGGACAAACCATTGATCAAGTGAAGAATCGGCGACCCTCGCAGGTTACACCCCTTAAAAATCTCTATATTGTAGGGTGCGAAGCCGGAGGATGGGGAATTGGTACAGAACTAGCAGCAAACAGTGCCTTAGAATTAGCAGATAGACTGACTCAAAATCAATAAATAATCTTTATTCAATTTCTCTTTTGTTTTGGAGTATCCTTAAAAGCTTTATTTAAAAGTTATCGTAGTGTCTTCAATGGGGGCAGGACGTGTAAATTCGATTGTCAGCATATTTTCGATAATCACGGCTTTGATATCTTTGTAATTTATTTCTTCCAAAATGCTAATTACCATTGTTTTAAAGAGTTCCAGTTCAATCAAATCCGATGTTTTGAAAACCATCGTGATTTTATCGGATTCCGCAATTAGATTGATCAAATTGATATCGCGCCCGGATTGTTGAAAAAATTGAGGAACGCAGGAAAATCCAATCTCTCGCATTTTGACGAGATCATTTTTAGCAAGGAGTTTTAGAGCATTAGCCATTTTAATACCCTGCTTCCGAAAAATCTCTCTGAATTTATCTGGATCTGAATAATATAGAGCAGAAGTTAAACTTTCATATTCATCTACAGGAACAACTCGTAATTTTTGAAAGTTCTGATTTAAATAGGCCATAAAATTGTTAATGAACAACGGATCGAGAATAGTGGGGTCATCAGTTCCTACAAACTGAAAAGAAACATCTAGGAATTTATGCTCAATTCGGTGTTTCAGCAATTTCCAGCCAAATTTTGATAAAGTAACAATGAACCCTTCAAAAAGAATTCTAGGTAAATGCGGCGTTTTACAGGTAATACCCAGTTTAAAAATTTGCTTTTCCTGGTTCACTTTAATATCAACTTGATCAGCATAATTAACTTGAAGGAGCTGAGTTTCACATAATTTAGCCATTTCAAGAGTATTTGTTATAACTCGAAATCCCCCCAAAGCCACCCGTGTAAAATTCAGGGCGACATCGAATGGCATCAGTTTAAAGCTATATAAATTTTCAGCAATCCAATCTATAAATACAGGAGAAGAATATAGAAAACCTTGTCTAATCATATAGGATTTGAAACTCAGATTGGCATCATAAAGAAAAGCTTGAATTTTTTCTTCGATATTAGTTGATAAGGGAGGTTTTTCGGGATTAATCCATTTAATAATTATATCTTGTTCGAAGATATCAATGTCAAATGTAAATTTAAGTGCTTCCAAATAGCCTATTAACCCAATGACGACAAGGATTGGGAGATTTTCAAAAACATTAACCCGCGCTATAATTTTGCTATTGAACTTATCAACTTGAATTGAACTCAATAATCTGGTGGCTCTTTTCCATTCTTCTAATGTAGATAGTAAATTTTCGTAATTATTTTTCGGCAGAATTTTCAAAAACCCAAAGTATTGCATTCCGAACTGATATGCTTTTTCGCGAGAATTCAGGAGGTATTCGTTAACGGTTATATCTCCCCGAAGATATTTAATTAGTTCTCGGATGGTATCAGCGGAAAAGGTTACCATATTAAATAATTCTCGAAAAGAATTTTCCTGTTGGTATCTATGTTTAATTTCACAATCAGCACAGGAATTCAAATCTTCATTACTATCTATAAAGTTAAGAGCAAATTCGAAGGCCTTAGTCATTGAACCATATTTTTTACCTAGATTTTCTAGAATTTTTTTATATTTGATATCTGTAACAATATGAATATGTTCTTTTTTAGTCATAAGGAAATATCCTCTATTTAGGCTATTCAATAGTTGTTCAATGAACGCAATTAATATGTTCAAGAATGTTTAAAAAAATTGTTCAATAATTAAATTCGGGTTTAAATTAAGAGATGGCCTTAACTTTTAAAAAAGAGAAAGAATTTCAGCAAATATCCAAGATGCAAGAAGTTCTAATAATGGTGATTAAATTTAGAATAAAATTCAAAAGAAATTGCGTCTTTTATATTTTGGTGGAGTTTAAATCCAATTTTAAGAAAGTGGGGGTAAATATTGAATTATTATTTCCGACTTTTAATATGTGATTTTATGGAAGATCAAATCAAATCCGAGATGGGTGCGGGAATCTTAGAAAGAAAGGTTGAGGAAATACAGAAGGTAAAAGATAAATTTAATCGGATAATTATGCAAAAACTTGGGAAATTATTAGTTGAAGAAATTTCCAAAGTAGCTGGGGACAATAATACAAATCAAAATCAATATATAATCCTGAAGTTACCCAAATTCTTAAAACCACTCTTAAATTATTTTAATAATGATCAATTACTTATTGAAACCGGGCTTTTTTTCATCGTTTATAGTTTGCAATTATTGAATGATGAAATGCAAATCGTTTATGCGAGAAATATTGCAAGCCTACAAGTTAAGCGTGATGAACTTTTAAAAATGAAAGATTTATTATGGATAAATATAGATCAGACGCCGGATTGTATTTGTAAATTTAGGGTGCCTAGCTCCCTTTTTCCAGCATATCCATTATTTGAGAAATTTATGCCTGATTTAGCAATTTTCGGTATATTAAAGATTTTCGAATGGTTAAATCTCTTAAATTCTACGATAGAAACTTTAATTATAAAGTATGAAGGCAGTTTTAATGAGTTATATAAGCACGTGATAGGTGGACCTTAATGGTCAACTGTATCTTTACAAAGTGTTCCGATGGTTGATTGGACAAGTCGTTTAAATTCCTCAATTTTTTCGGCAGTGTTGCTGGGTTTCACAATTTTTAGGGCTTGCTCAAACTCTTGCATGGATAGTTCATCGGCCTCTATGTTTGAACGAATAAGCAGCATGACTGCTTCCCTGCATAAATTCTCAAGGTCCGCTCCCGAATAATACTCTGTCTTAGTAGCCAGCAATTCCAAATCCAGGTCTCTAACAGGCATTTCCTTCGTATAAATTTTTAAAATTTCGAGGCGTGCCTCATAATCGGGAAGAGGGACATAAATTAACCGGTCAAATCGGCCTGGTCGTAAAAGGGCAGGATCAAGGATATCTGGGCGATTCGTAGCAGCAATGAGGATTATCTGAGACCGTTCCTGCAATCCATCTATTTCACTGAGAAGCTGATTAACGATGGTCTCATTCACTCTTGAACCGGCAAATTCACCGCGTTTGGAGGCAATTGCATCAATTTCATCGAAGAAGACTATAGAAGGCGCGGCTTGGCGCGCTTTTCGAAAGATTTCTCGAATAGCTCGTTCGGATTCTCCAACCCATTTAGAGAAGATTTCAGGACCTCGGACTGGAATGAAATTGGCTTCACTTTCCGTAGCAATTGCTTTGGCTAATAAAGTCTTACCAGTGCCTGTTATTCCATAAAGTAAAATTCCACTGAGTGGGCGAATTTTAAATTTTTGAAAGATGTCAGGTCGCTTTAAGGGGAGCTCAACGGCTTCTTTCAAATCTTGTTTAACTGATTCTAGACCTCCCACCTGGTCCCATTTTACATTTGGGATTTCGAGGAGAACTTCTCGCATGGCAGAGGGTTCTACAATTCTAATAGCGGTTTCAAAATCTTCTCTGGTCACTTTCAGGGAGAATAGAACTTCAGGAGGAATAGTTTCCTTTTCAAGGTCTATTTTTGGGAGGACGCGGCGTAAAGCGAACATAGCTGCTTCTCGACAGAGCGAAGCAAGGTCTGCTCCAACAAACCCATGAGTTCGATTCGCATAATCCTCAATATTTACATCTTTCAAAGGCATTCCGCGTGTATGAATCTGGAGAATTGCAAGTCGTCCTTGCCGAGTTGGAACCTTTATTTCAATTTCTCGGTCGAATCGTCCAGGGCGACGGAGAGCGGGATCCAGCGAATTAACTCGGTTGGTGGCTGCAATGACGACCACACGCCCACGGCTTTTTAATCCATCCATCAATGCTAAAAGTTGAGCAACAACACGTCTCTCAACTTCCCCAGTCACCTGTTCTCGTTTGGGGGCAATGGAATCAATTTCATCGATGAAAACAATAGCGGGAGCGTTTTTCTCGGCAACATCAAAGATTTCTCGTATTTTCTTTTCACTTTCGCCGTAAAATTTACTCATAATTTCTGGGCCATTTATTGGATTGAAGAAGGCATCCGATTCATTGGCGACCGCTTTGGCAAGAAGTGTTTTGCCGCATCCAGGTGGTCCTTGGAGCAATACGCCCTTAGGAGGTTCAATTCCTAACCGCATAAAGATTTCAGGATGTTTTAAGGGAAGTTCTATAAGTTCTCGAACACGAAGAATTTCATCTTCTAATCCGCCAATATCCTCATATGATACAACCACTTCCTTGTAAGAGATTTCTTCTGGAACGCGTTTTAATACTTCTATATTCGTAGCATTATCTACTATCACGATGCCAGCAGGAAGCGTGCTAACAATGACAAAAGTAATTTCAGCAAGAGCAAAAGAAGCAGTTTCTTCACTAGTAATTTTAATGAAATCTTGACTATTAACTGGTTTATTCAATAAATAATCTTTCAAGGTGTTTTGAATAACTTCAGGATCATTAATTTTATATTCCTTCTGACTCGGTGCGAGCGCGACTTTTTTTGCAGGCTTTAAAGAAATTACCTTGCAATTCACAAGTTCCCCTAAACTTGTTCCAGCATTACCTCGGACCAGGCCATCCATACGAATGATTCCTTGACCTCTATCACCGTCCTCGCCCTGAAATGCAACTGCACCAGTGTTCTTTTTACCGAGGATTTCGACAGAGGTACCATCCTCAATATTAAGTGTTTGCATGATATCTGGATCGAGTCGTACTCGAACTTTGCCTATGTCCTCCTGTAATCCTTCTGCTACACGAAGTGATATTTCATTCACCGAGGTCATAGTTAAATCTGCTCCAATTTAAAGCTTTAAAGACTTAAAAATTCCTTTTCTCGTATTTTAGTATTCTATTGCAAATAATTGAGATAAATCTTTCTTAGGTAATTATGATTCATCAAGATAAATGAAAATTGGAAATTGTAACATCTAAATAACATAATTTTTAAAAAAAGCTATTGGAAAAGAAATTGAACAGATATTTTCCACTTAATTTGTTTAGTTAAATTTCAAATTGTTTATGTTTCTTAGCATTTTTTAAAATATATCCAAATATCATTTGGATAACATAAGAGTTTTTAAAGACGAAATTCGTATTCTTTTTTTGATTAGATTGGTTTCCTCTGGAACGATGTTAGTGATATTATATGAAAATGAAGATAAAAGAGTTTGTCCTGGAAAATGAAACCGGTGGAAAGGTTACAATCGGCTTCGACGGATCATTCTCTCCAGAGGGTATTATGGAAATACTAGGAAAATTTCAGGATGGTGTTTCTGAATCTAAAAATCAATCTAAACATAATTCTCAAAATTCTCCTAGTTCGGATGAAGACTTAGAGTCATTAAGCATTCGTGGAAAATTAGAATTAGTTGTAAATCAGATTAAATACGGATGGTTCATTTCAGATCACGTGCGGGAACTATATCAACAGCAATTTAAAGAAGCTATCAAACCTAGCACCGTATCAACCTATTTGGCCCGTCTTTTTAATGAAAATTCCTTAGAAAGGCGAGGATCCCGGGCGAAGCGCGAATATCATTTGGTAGAGAAACAAATTACGCCCATTGAATACATAAAAGAAATTTAATTTTCTTGATTCTCTTCCTCTTCGTCTTCCGCAAGTTCAAATTCTTTTATTTTTTCCATTTCTAATGGAAAGTCAACAAGTTTTTTGATGCTATAATCTTCTTCAAGTAAAGAAGTGATAATTGTTTTTGGAATGCTTAAGGAAATTTTCTTTGTGCGTCCATAACGACCTTTTGAAATTACTTGGGCGTTAATAATTCCTAACATATCCAATTCATTTATTAAATCGCTGACACGGCGTTGTGTTAATCTTTCAAGGCGGATTGTATCGCATAATTGTGCATAAGTTGCATATACATCGCCAGTGTAGATTTCATTTAAGCTGGATTTTTCAAGTAAGTAAATACTGTAGAGAACGATCTTCGATTGAATTGGAAGTGTCTTTAATGCATCAGAAACTGTATCACGTTCAATAAGTTTTTGAGCACGGCGCACTCTATCCTCTGTAACAACTGGATCAGATTCTCTTTCTGCTAATTCCCCTGCGACCCGTAAAAGATCAATAGCGCGACGGGCATCTCCGTGCTCTCGGGCAGCCAAGGCTGCCGTTATTTCTAAAGTGCCCTCACTTAAAACTCCTGTAAAAAAACCCATTTCTGATCGTTGCTTCAATATATCTAATAATTCTGTTGCTTTATATGGCGGAAAGACCATTTCCTCTTCACTTAGACTACTCAACACTCGAGCATCCAAATATTCTTTGAATTTTAAATCATTGGTAATTCCAATAAGGCAAACCCGAGCATTTACAAGATCAGTATTAATCCTAGTTAAATCATAGAGAACTTTTGATTCTTTTTTTGAAGTTTTTTTCACTAATTGGTCAATTTCATCCAGTACAATGATGAAAACTTGCCTTTCTTGATCCAGTTTTTGTTTCAGCCTCCTAAAAACTTCGTCTGTTGGTAATCCAGTAAATGGTACTTCTTCACCGATAGCATTAGATAATCTTGCCAACACCCGATAATCCGTATCAATATCTTTACAATTAATAATCTCTTTTAACGGTGGTTTTATCCCAATTTCTTGGCATTTTTCCACTAAATGTTTAAGGACATAAAGTGCCACAGCCGTCTTCCCAGTCCCAGTCTTTCCGTAAAGAAAAATATTCGACGGTACTCCCCCTTCCAAAATAGTGGCTAGAATTTGTCCAATACGGGTAATTTGTTCTTCACGGTGTGGTAAATCTTCAGGGACATAGGTCGCTCTCATTACGTCTCTATTTTTGAAAATTTTAGGCCCTGTAAGAAAACCTTCGAAAATTTTATCCAATGGTTTCTGATCAAAATTTTTCGCCACAGTATTCTCCTCAATTTTTAAATTTTTAACTAGATAGATTCGTTATTATTATCTATAATGTCATTTAAGATAATAAGACTCCATTAGAAATATACCTTTTTCCATTGGAACTTTTAATATTTAATAGTTTCCTTTGATTTTTCTTTATATAATTCGACTAAATTCAGTTATAATAGCATTTTCTATATAGGGGTACTATTTCAGTAATATTTACTTTAAATTGTTAAATTTTCATTCAATTGTCTTGATAATGAATTATTAAATTTTAACCGAATAAAAAGATTCCAGGTTCTTATTAATTAAGAAAAAAGTTAAAAACCTTTAGCAGCTTCAAAGTCTTGTTATTAAAATCTAAATCATAAAGTCTTTTTCATTTCAATTAAATATAAAAACTTGAAATTGTAGATGGTTTCTTTTGTTATTTTCAGAAAATAAATTTCTAATTATTACGATTCAATAATCCATAAATATTGGTATCTTAGATTCAGAAAAATCTTAGAATTTGGTAATTTTTCAAACCTTAACTTCAATATAGATTATAATATGACTTATATTGGGGATTTTATGCAATTAAATTCATTTATTATTAGAAATTTCAAATTGTATTTTCAAATAATAGCAAAATATTTTTTACAAAGTATAAAATACTTATAAATAATCAGAATTTTTGAGGGTCATTCAATGAGTTATTATGATCAGGAAATTGAAGAAGTCTTAGCAACGGTGGATTCAACAAGAGATGGATTGAGCGCGGATGAAATTCTCAAGCGGAGGGAAGAGTTTGGCTATAATGAAATTGCAACAAAAAAGAAACGTTCGATTTTTATTATTTTCCTAAAACAATTTACTGATTTTTTAGTAATTTTATTGTTGGTTGCGATGGTTATTTCGATTTTTCTCGGTGAGATAACGGATGTAGGGGTGATTGGAGGGATTCTAGTAATAAATGCTTCTATTGGAACTTATCTAGAAGTTAAATCTGAGAAATCTTTAGAAGCTCTCTCTGAATTGTCTGCACCTACAGCAAAAGTTCGGAGAAGTAACGAAGAATATGAAATTCCCGCCCGAGAAATTGTCCCCGGCGATATTTTAATTTTGGGAACTGGCGATAAAATTGGTGCAGATGTGCGATTGCTCAATGCTATCAATTTAAAGGTTAATGAGGCTGCATTAACGGGGGAATCTGTTCCTGTTACAAAAACGAATTTAATTTTGAAAAAGGAAAAGATTCCTATAAACGATCAAAAAAATATGGCTTTTACCGGGACGATTATCACTTATGGCCATGGAGAGGGTGTCGCTACCACAATAGGCATGAATACTGAAATTGGGAAAATCGCAGGAATGATCCAAACCATTGAGGATGAATTGACTCCCTTACAGAAAAGAATTAATCAGCTAGGAAAATGGATTGGAATCCTTGTAATTGCTATTTGTGGCATTGTTTTTTTGACTGAATTTATCCGATCGGGCATTGAAAATATAACTGGCAGTTTCATACAGGCAGTATCTTTAGCGGTTGCTGCAGTCCCCGAAGGACTTCCTATTATTACTACCATAGCACTCACGCTGGGTGTAACCCGAATGGCTGCAAAGAAAGCGATAATTAGAAAGTTACCAGCGGTTGAAACCTTAGGATGCACAACTGTAATTTGTTCTGATAAAACTGGGACATTAACAATGAACGAAATGAGTGTGCGGAAAATATTTACAAATAATGAAATATTGGATGTTACAGGACGCGGTTATGACCCAATGGGCACTTTTTATCTTCAGAATAATGAGATAGATCCTAATTTCAATATGCCATTAATAATGACTCTCAAAATCGGAACTCTTTGTAATGATGCTTCTTTATCAAAGAAAGGATCAGCCCAAGAAAGCGAAAAATGGGAAATAATTGGAGATCCAACGGAGGGAGCGCTAATTGTTTCTGCTGCAAAGGCAAATCTTTGGAAAATTGAATTGGAAAAAGAGAATCCCAGAATTGGAGAAATTCCTTTCGATTCCGGAAGAAAATGTATGAGTACTGTTCATTCCACTTCCAATGGAAATTATGTTTATACGAAAGGCGCCCTTGAAACCCTTCTTGAAATCTGTTCTCAAATCCAGATAGATAATGAAATCCGTCCGATAACTCAAGAGGATAAGGATCTCTTTCTGGTCATGAACGAAGAACTGACCGGAGAGGCTCTCCGAGTCCTTGCAATGGCGTATAAAGAAGTGCCTGAAGGAATAACAGAGTTTTTAATAGATGATGTCGAATCAAATTTGATATTGACTGGAATGCAGGCAATGATTGATCCTCCTCGAAAGGAAGTAAAAGACGCATTGGATGAATGCCGGCAAGCTGGCGTTAAAATTGCGATGATTACTGGTGATCACAAATTGACTGCCATTGCAGTCGCAAAGGAATTAGGTTTAATGCGTCAATATGATGGTGCTCTTACTGGAAGTGAGTTGAACGATATTTCTCCCGAACTACTCCAAAAATATGCTGAATATGTGGATGTTTATGCACGTGTGGCGCCCGAACAAAAAACCAAAATTCTTGATGCATATAAAAGCTTGAATAACATAGTCGCTATGACAGGTGATGGAGTCAATGATGCACCAGCTCTCAAACTGGCTGATGTTGGGGTGGCAATGGGAATAACAGGGACTGATGTTGCGAAAGAAGCGGCGGATATGACCTTAGCGGATGATAACTTTGCAACGATTGTTGCTGCAGTAAAAGAAGGGCGCATTATTTATCAAAACATCAAGAAATTCATTCTGTACCTACTATCAAGTAATGTTGGTGAAGTTTTAGTAGTTTTTATTGCTGCACTCTTCGCTATCGGATCTCAAGTTGGACTTGAATTTATTCCACCTTTGTTAGCTATTCACATTCTCATCGTTAATCTCGTTACAGATGGACTTCCAGGTACTGCACTTGCATTTGACCCCCCAAGTATTGGAGTAATGCAGAAGCCTCCTCGAGATCCGAATGAGCCAGTCCTTACAAAACAAGACTTCCTCTTTATTGGAATTGTCGGAACTACGATCATGATCTCGACTCTAATAGCTTTTAATATTGGGATTTCGCTTGGAGCCACCAAAATATATTACCCACAGACTTTTGCACTATTAACTTTATCCATTACTCAATTCTTCAATGTTTTTCTGTCCCGAGAACGCACAAGATCTATTTTCAAGGGACCCCCGATAAATTATGCCTTAGTACTTTCAATTCTTAGTTCATTAGGAATTCTTCTTCTAGTCATATATATTCCAGGTGTTGGAGGCGTCTTCAAGACCTATCCAATAGGATTGATGGAATGGGGAATTATAATTTTGCTAAGTGCGTTAGTAATTTTCGTAGTTGAAATTTACAAGGTCATATTGGGATATATAAATAATCCAAAACGTAGAAAACTGGAATTCTACGTGGAACGTATAAAGAATATAAAAGAACGCTATAAAGAATAAAAAAACTCTCTAAGGATTAACTAACATACCCCTAAATCTGTTAATTTCTTTTTTTTTATTCTAATTTCCTTTATATTTCCGTATTTTTGGGAAAATCTTCAATTTAATAGTTTAACAAATTCTCGTGGAGTTTTTAAATTAATTCTTTAATAAAATAATAAATATTAAAATTCGCTATTATTTCTAATAGAAGAGTTTCCAATGCTAAACAATAAAGCCGATAAGTTGGACACATTATTGATAAATTTTGGACTGGCAACCAAAGCCCATGCAATTGCAATTGTTTCTAGAGATGGCTTTATAATTGCATCTATTTTAGATGGCGCTTTTCGAGACAATGGGGGCAGTTCGTTCAATGATGAACTCATTGCAGGAATGGCGGCGGAAATGGCGTTATTAGGGGAACGCACAACGGAAGAGTTATTGAAAACGGTGCCACAACGTATCATTATTGATTCAGATCTAGGAACGATTGTGTTGATTACGGCAGGTAAAGAAGCAGTAATAATTGCAGTAATGGATCGGGAGAACTTAGGCTATACACTCCTGCATTTACAGAAATTGGCGCGAGAAACCGAAAATATTTTACTGCTTCAAAATTAAACAATATTGAATGATAATTCAAAATTTTCAAGATTTAGTATCAAATAGCAAATCGGCCACCGAGTCCTTCGCAAGAAAAGTTATGCTGGATATACTGGATTTCGGGGTTAAATCGGTATTACCTCAAAATTTAGTTACAAAATCAATTAAATTGACAGATGAATCTCTTTTTATACAGGATTTCAAGGTTAATTTATCCCAAATAAACAACGTTTATGTTGTAGGTGCAGGGAAAGCGAGTGGAGCTATGGCGGAAGCATTGGAACAAATTTTAAGTTCAAAGATAACAGCTGGATCAGTAAATATTCCCGAAGGAACAAAGAGTCGGTATAACACCCAAATTATTCATTTAAATGAAGCAACCCATCCAATTCCTTCAGAACTTGGCGTTTCGGGTGCACAAGAAATAGTTGAAATTGTAAAACAGGCAAAAGAGAATGATCTAATTATTGTTTTGTTAAGCGGAGGCGGGTCCGCTCTTTTAACACTCCCTGTCAATTCGATTCCTTTAGAAGAGTTTAATATTTTGAATAAGTTACTTCTGAGATCAGGCGCTACAATTCAAGAAATAAATACTGTAAGGAAGCATTGTTCACAAATTGCAGGAGGACAATTGGCAAAATATGGTTATCCTGCTACAATAGTTTCGCTTATTCTTTCTGATGTTATTGATGGTTCAGTTGATTCCATTGCGTCTGGTCCTACTGTTCCCGATCCTACAACCTATAGCCAAGCGATACAAGTATTGAAAAAATACCATTTATGGGAAATTACCCCCTCGTTGATTCAAAATCATCTTCAAAGTGGTAAAAAGGGAATTATTCCGGAAACTATTAAGCCCAATAATAAAATCTTTCTTAAAAATCAGGTTATAATTTTAGGGGATGTTAAGTTAGCGTGCGAATCGATTAAGAAATTTGCAATTCAAAAAGGTTTACATAGTTATATGTATTCTTACCATCTTATTGGAGAAGCTCGAAATGTTGCAAAGAAATTTTTAGAAGACGCAAAAAGAATATATTATACTAAACAGAAAAAACCAATAATCTTAATTGCTGGTGGTGAAACGACAGTTACCGTGAAAGGAGAAGGAATGGGGGGACGGTGTCAAGAAATGGGTTTAGCAATTATTTCTGAATTCGAGAGTTTACCAAATATTATATTTGCAGCAATGGGAACCGATGGAATTGATGGATTCACGGATGCGGCAGGAATCATTATTGATAATCATTCATCAATCTTAATGAAAAAGAAAAACCTAGATCCTGATAAATATCTATATAACAACGACTCTTATCATTTTTTTCAAGAATTGGGCGACTCATTGATTTTCACTGGTCCAACCGGAACAAATGTCAATGATTTAATGTTAATCGGTATTTTTTAACTATGGGCTGATCCATAGAGTAATTAAGGTAATTCATAGTGATCAATATGAAAATGATAAAGACATCATTCTAAGTGTGTTTTGTAATTTGAATTATGCTAGATTCTTTTATTAAATAAAATCCGGATTGTAAAATTCGTCCTTTCGAGTAATGTAATTGATACATCTTTTGGTCAATTTATAAAGGACAGGTTTTCGAGAATGAACGGTTTCCACTTCAATAAGCTCATTTTTCTCCAGAGATTCCCGTCCTTTACCTGCGCGTACTATTTTTCTTAATCTTTTTTGGGAAATTTTTAGGATTTTTCCGATATCCATAGTTGTAAATTCCGCTCTTCCTCCCGTTTTTAAGTACATTTGCCGAAGTATATCCAGAAATTCTGAAGTTATCAGCTGCAATGGAATATATTTTCCCGCGGTACATTGCCTATCAATCCACCAACTTCTCAATTTATAACCGTCTATCCAAATCGCTATGAAATTTTTAATACGCTTTTGAAGACTCACCAATCTTCCTCTTAAATATTCATCTAATTCGCTTCCGAAAATATATTTTCCTCCTCGTTTATCTTTTCTTATTTCTCTCCAGATTTGAGGATAAAATGGTAGTTGCCTTTTAAAGTCCTTTAAATATAAAGGGCGATAAGATATTCGAGCTATTTCTAGTAATACTTCATCCAATTTCCCTCTCAGGGCAATCTCTGTTGGTTCAATATATTCACACGCTTCATAATCCTTTTTCTCTTCTTCCAAAGGATTTTTCATTGTTTGTTGAATCTTTCGAAAAAACCAATCCATTATTTCAGGTATTCGGTAATACTTATAATTTACAAATTCAGTGGCAATATTACCCTCCCATTCTAAAAGCGTATTTTCTAAGTTTTGCTTGATAAAGGAGTCAAGTCCGCGCAAACTCAACTTTGCTATAGTCCCCTTCTTAATGTCATTCGAATTAAAGTGAAAAGCCTGTTTTGGTAATATTTGTAGAAATTTCGGTGACCAATAAAGAGCTCCAATCGCAATTTTATCATTTTTTCGTCTTGACATTAATATCGCACATAATCTAGTTGCTTCTTTGGGTTTATCTTTAGTTATTAGAAACCTTTTTAATTCAGCCTTTGTGAAACAAATGTTTGTTCCATTTTCTTTTTTATACTCGATTTTTTCCTGAACTCCAGTGTCTTGACTATGAATAGTATAATCTAATCCAAAGGCCGTACGAAATTGACGAGATCCACCGCCAATAAACTCATCAATGGTCCAAAGATTGAGTGCTTCACCGAGATCAATTGTCATCTTTTTAAATTCTCTTTCATTTTCAGTCAAATTACTTTCCATTTTCACACCATCTATAACCAAAAAGATAAACGGGTATAAGTTATTCTTAAAATAATTTATTTAAACTAACAGTCCTTTTTCAATAAATTCCGCTAACCAATATGTATGCAAGTTTGCATTTTCCTCATTTTGTGATAATGGATATTTTTGAAGCATCAAATTTAGCATCCTCCTTCCGAAACCATCCGTAGTTGTTATCGTTAAAATTTATTGAAATATTGTTGATGAACGCTTCTATATTCAAATACAAATGCATTGGGTGAAGTAATTCCTTCGAAAAATTTAATTCTAGTTTTAATTCCATCTTATTAGCTACCATTAATTATAATCTCCGAAATCATAAAATCCTCAAAGTTAACTTTAGAACGAAAGATTGGAAATGCAGCATTTGTTCACATTATTCCAATTCCAGCCCTATAAGACTTTCGCACTATTCAAAACTATGAGGAGAAGTTTTATAAAATAGGAAAAAATATGTTTTATAGGTGATTATTTTGGTTAAAAAAAGTATTGAATTTCAAAAGAATGACGAATATACAAACCTGAAAGTTGAAGCAATTAAGAATGGGGAAAATATTGGGGATTTCATTGTGATACTGCTTAAATTTTGGAAAGAAAACCATAAAGAGAAATAATTTATATAGATCAACTTGAAATCAAAAGTAAAATCCTTTAAAGAACTAGAAGATTCATTAATCTTTACGGGACCTACAGGTACAAATGTGAATGACCTCATGTTATTTGGCATTTTTTTAGATTGAGCCTCGCCGTTTATTTTGGAGAAATTGTATTAAATCATCAAATTCCATGTTCTGGATTTTTCCCAATTCAGATTTATTACTATTGACTTTAATCAACAATGATCGCGTATTGTAACTGAGTTCTGAAAGGAATTTTTGTGCCCACTTAAGTTTTTTCATTTTGATTTCACTCGCATCTTCATCATGATCTAAGAATGGTTTAGAAAACTTCCCAACTATGTTTCCAAAATCGAATCCGAATAAAATAATAGTCGATGCTTTCATTTCTGCCGATAAAAAGACGCAGCGATCGCCATCTGTAAAGCCACCAAAATTAATAGTATGTGATAAAGGTTTATTTTGAGTTGAACCCATTAGATGGCCCTCAAAATCTGAATAATACTGGCGAATTTGATTTAGGTTGTCTCCATGTGCATGAATGATGACGAGTGTACCATCTTTGTTTGCTCGAATTTGGTCAGAGATACGCCCATCTAAATCTGTTACAATAATATCGGGGAGAATATTATTCTGTATCAACGCGGAAGTAGCTCCATCTGCAGCAATAAATGTAAAATTCTTAAGATTTAAATTTGAATTTTTCAGTAATTTTATCTGATGTGGAAGAGAAGGACCACAGCCGAAAATAAATACTATTTTATCCTTTATTTTTTGTTTTAACATGTTATAATTTTTGGATTTTTTCCTCTTTTTTAAAAAATCATTTAGGATCAATGCTGATTCAAAATCTTTTTGCGGATCGTAACCAAAATCCGAAATTATTTGAAAATAATTATTTTTCCAGCGTTTCCACTTCATAAGAAAGGGTACTCTTCAAATTATTTCATACTTAATTTAAGTATTCCGCGATAAATTTTTATATTCTATTCAATTCACTTATTTTTGTCGATTTTTTAGAATAAAAACTAAATAGATATTAAAGTAGTTACAGAATCAAATCAACAATAATGAGGTAATTAAGATGAGTTATGATATTCCAGAGGATTTGAAATACACAGAGAAGCATATGTGGGCAAAAGAAGATGGCGACAATATCCGAATAGGTATAACGGATTTTGCCAAAAAGTCATTAAAGGAGATCGTTTTTGTAGAATTCATAGCGAAAGTCGGCGATACAGTGCAGGCAGGTTCATCTGAGCCGATTGCAACAATTGAATCAACGAAAGCAGTAGGCGAGATATTTGCCCCAGTATCCGGAGAAGTGGTTGAAGTGAACTCTGCATTAGAGGATGATCCTGAGGCTAATCTCTCTGATTCATACGGAAACGGCTGGATGTATTTAATTAATCCCTCTAATAAAGATGACGACCTAGGAAATCTACTCAGTGCAGCGCAATACGCTGAAGTCGTACAGAAGGAATAAATTTCATTTATTTGATTAAATTCCTTTTTTTTTCTAATTTTTCTTTTAATTTTAATTATTAATACCTAAACAACTCTATTGATTAATAATTCTCAACAATAATTAAATAGAAATTCCGAATAAATGACGAGCAATCTGGAAAAACATGAGGAAAATTTTAATGAACGATACAACTAAGAAATTAGGATTAATAGTGAATCCGATAGCCGGCATGGGCGGGATAGTAAAGTAAAATACTTTATTACGTTAAACTGTCGGGCTAAAGGGAACTGATGGTGAAGAAATTTTAAGGATAGCAAAAGAGCTAGGTTCTACGCCCGTATCTCCATTTCGAGCTCAAGAAATGCTTAAAATACTAAAACCCCTCAAAGATAAAGTTCAGATTTATACCTTCAGTGCTGAAATGGGAGAAGATGAATTAAAAGATGTTGGTTTTACCCCAATTGTTATTAGCAAGATTAATTCTGGAAAAACAAGCTCATCAGATACAATTGAAGCAGCAAAGGCATTAAAAAATCTAAATATGAAACTTATTGTTTTTGTAGGAGGCGATGGGACTGCATGCGATATTCATAATTCTATAAATCAAGATGTACCTGTTCTTGGATGCCCTAGTGGTGTTAAAATACATTCCTCCTGCTTTGCTGTTAATCCTGAAGCTTGTGCCAGAATAATTATGCGGTTTTTATGGGATGAGCTTCCGCTAAGAGAGGCTGAGGTTATTGATGTTAATGAAGAGGCGTTTAGAAATAATCAATTAATTGTGGATTTGAAAGGCTATTTACTTGTTCCTTATGAGCCTAATCTCCTTCAAGGGGGCAAGATGGCGAGTCCCTTAACTATTGATGAACGTGATAATCAAGAAATGATTGCAAAATATATTATTGAGAATATGGAGCAAGATGTATATTATGTATTAGGACCTGGCACCACGGTTCGAGCTATTGCAGAAGTCTTAGGATTTGAAAAAACGTTGCTTGGAGTCGATATTTGTAGTAATCAAGAACTAATTGCAAAAGATGTGAATGAGAATCAAATTTTACAAATTGTTTCCGGAAAAAAGGCTAAAATTGTTGTTTCCCCTGTTGGAAATCAGGGTTTCATGCTAGGAAGAGGTTCATTGCAAATTAGTCCTAAGGTCATTTGGGAAGTCGGAAAAGAGAATATTATTGTAATTGCTACCCGTTATAAACTATCTAGCCTTCCTCAAGGTTTTCTTCGCATAGATACCCGAGATAGTGAATTAGATTCCATATTTAAAAATTCTTATATCCGTGTCATTGTTGATTATAATGAAATCCGAATTGTAAAAATCAAATGAATGAGAAAAAAAGGCTTGATTGAATCCAAAAAAAGTATAATAATAATTGTACCGAAAATTTATAATTAAAAGAAACGTCTTTTGTTACAAAATTGAGATCTCATTATTCTAGGATTTCTCTGTGGATGTGCCTATTGAGTGCCACCTTTAAAGGATAGATTGATTCGGAGTTTAAAGAAGATATTTCATCGACCCACGGTACAAATTGGGAAAGCAAATATATTGCTATATACCTCAATTATTTTAATTTTTATACTTGCTCTCATTTTAAGATTATTACCAATGATCCGATACGTTACTGAATTGCGTGCGTTAGATCCTTATGCACAACTCAGAGAGACAGAGTTTATAATTGAACATGGTCTTCCAGCTTTCTTTAGTTATCGTGACTACATGTCTTGGTATCCATTTGGGATAAATTTAGGAAGTTATCTCTATTTGGGGCTTGCATTTACAGGTGCATTTTTTTATTATCTCTTTCAATTTTTAGGATTCAATATTTCTATTCACGATGTATGTGCTATGGTTCCTGCAATTATGGGAGCCATTACTTGCATAGTAATGTACTTTTTAGGGAAGGAGTTAGCTGGAAATAAAAAAACTGGTTTATTAGCTGCCTTCTTTTTGGCATTATGTGTAGGTTTTCAATCAAGAACCATAAGTGGGTTTTATGATAATGAAGCAACTGGTCTTTTTGGAATGCTTCTCTTTTTTTATTTTTTTATCAAAGGGTTAAAAACCGGATCAATTCCTTGGTCTATTCTGTCAGGATGCGCGTTATCAATCTTAGCAGCCAGTTGGGGAAGTTTTACCTATATTTATGATTTATTGCCCTTAACTGTTCTTTTTTTAGTTCTATTGAAAAGGTATTCCTCAAGGTTACTCCTAGTTTATAGTATAACATTTTTCATGTCTATGGTTACAAATGTTTTAGTGCCTCATACAGGCTGGCGTGAAATTATCTCTGGAGAGGCGATGATTAATTACGGGTTAATAGGACTGTTATTTCTCTTTGAAATCTACCGTCGGTTTAAAGAAACTGCAGCTTACGGATATGTAAGAACCAATTGGAAAATGATTCTGCGCGTTTCTCTTTTTGGCATACTAATCTTACTAATTGTTACGAGTATCACTGGGTCGCTTCAAACTTTTATCGGTGAGTTAGTTAGAGGGCAAATAATACAATTGACAGGGGGACGCTTCCTCGAAGCAATACTTCCTTGGGTTGCAGGTTTAACTGTCCAATCTGTTGCCGAGCATATGCCCGCTTCCTGGGGATTATTTTATTATAATTTCGAGTTTCTACTATTTTTATTTCCCTTAGGACTGTATTTCTTATTTAAACGATTATATGAAGAGGACGTTCTAATCATAGTATTTGGTCTCACATCGGTATATTTTGCGAGCTCAATGTCCCGTCTTCAAATGATTTTCGCCCTCTCACTGCCTTTAATTGGGGCATTTGGTTTAGCTAGTTTGATTAAACCATTTTCGTTGGTGTTACGAAAAAAATTCGTAACGGTTCGCCGCCGAAAGCGATTAGTTTCTATTGTAACCCGTGAAGTAAGTGTGGCAATATTCGCGTTGATGTTTTTCCTCTTATTATTCACCTCAATTCATGGGACCTATACCGCAGCATATCAGATGGCTCAACCTGGAATGAGTAATGACGACCGTGAAACATATGCTTGGATGCGTGCAAATTTTAATTCCGGAACCGTTATTGCCTCTTGGTGGGACTATGGGTATCAAATAACCATGGTTGGCAATTGTACCAGTATTATAGATAATGGGACAATAAATGTTACTGCGATGGGAATGATGGGGCGGATGTTCATGGCAGATGATGAATTAGAATCCATTGATATTTTAAAATCATGGCATGCAGACTATGTTTATGTGGAATGGAGCTACTTCTACCCTAATGGTGGAGGCGATGAAGGTAAATGGCAATGGATGATCCGAATTGCATTCGAACAGCTCGTCGGAACGCCATTCTGGATTCAAATTGGGGACCGCTGGAATGAGAGCACCTACAAACCCACCTGCGAATTCTTCAATACCACCCTTTGGAAAATGCTTACCTATGGCGAACCCTTCATTGATTCTGAAGCGTTAATAGAGGCTCTTCTTAACAAGGGATATCCCTTGGGGTATTTCGAAGCGCGATTGAACTGGGCGGATCCATGGGTTCCAGGGTCTCGGGCCGAATCGGGACAATGGAAAGACGATGGCGGCCACCTATGGAAATACCATAACCCCCCCATAGGCAAGGGGATGCTTGATGATGGCGTAGTTGACTATACAGGAGACGGGGTCGATGATACGGTTGGCCAATTTGCAAATTTGAATTACTTTATACCAATATACTTTTCCTCCGGCCATCTAGTAAAAGTGTTTGGGATAGATTATGATAAAGCCAAATTAAGAGCGCAAATTACTGGTGACTCCCATTTATTTAATGACAGTACTGCTCAATTAAGCGTAAAAAACATCGGAGAAAAGATTTTTAACATCAATTCAGTTTCGATAAATGGGATAAGCGTTAATTTCGTTCCATTAAGCGGTACGGCAACTACGGGTATAATACCTGGCGCAGTATGTCAAATTAAAGCATACGGATCAAATTTACCCGTTGGACAAATTAAAAATGGGTCTTCCTATCCTGTTGAAGTCACTGTCAGCGATGGGACATCCGTCACATATACTGCACTGAATAAATTGATTGCTGAATCTGATCCCTTAACAAATATGACGATAAATTCATCTCAAATTCAGGCGCTATCTAATCAGACAATTCTTGTTCCAATTACCAATACGGGCGCCAATTCCCTGGAAATTGCTTCAGTTCAGTTAAACAATCAATCAGTCACGAATTTTGGGATGTATCACTCCTCTTTAGGAGAAAAAGAAGTTAATATCAACTGCAATTTTACAGTAAATGGCTTTTCCTTAACAAACATAACAGCAACAGAAGGGGATGTAATAAATTTCCATGTAACCAACTTGGTCCCAGATAGCACTATTAAATTTGGAATTTCTGAATTCAACAAAGAGGCAATCATAAATTATGGACAAACTCAAATCCTATCAGTTGGTGCGACCCAAAATGGGACTTTTCCATTTTACTGCTATAATATTCTCTGGCCTCCTGATACGTATTCTGTAGGGAATCTCACAATCTTAGATTCAATAATAAAGGAAAGTTGGGATTACAAATTTATCCCGATTAATCAGACTCAATTCCTTTATATTTATCCCACACCACAATTAATTCCGAACCAATTAATTAATCTCACGATCTCCTCAACCCCAAATGATAATATTACACGTAAATTCGCGAATCTACAAGTTTTCTCACCAACAAGTTGCCTTACTGTTCTAAATTCAACTGCCTTTGCCAATGAAACGGTCTCGTTCAAAGTAAAAAATACTGGCGCATACAATGAAATTATAGATCATATTTGGCTCAATGGTCAAATCTTTGATATATTCTCCACTCCAAATGCTCATGGAGTTTCTTTAACGCGCAATCAAACTCAGATCTTCGTTCTGAAATTTGCCCCCTCTGTTTATAACCTAAATATTACTTCTCCCTATGATCCACGCCCATTGCAATTAAATATTTCTTTAATCAATTCCCACACGATGGATTCTAAATCACTCCACGCTCCATCACTCCAAGTCATTAATGATTATAAAGCATATAATATATCAATATCAGACGAAATCTTTTCAAATGAGACGGTTTTTCTCAATATTAAGAATAAGGGCTCGAAAAGCATTACGATAAGTGATATATGGATTAATAATATAACCACAACGCACTTTTTAACTACTGGTTCGCCTGTCATCACTCCTGGTGCAACGAAATTATTTAATATTTCCTCAAATCTGAACTTAAATTATCTGGATTCTGCTCAAATTATGGCCCGGTCTTTTGAAGGGCCTTATGCTTCTCTAAATCGAACCGTAAAGGTCTCAGGAAAAATCAATATTACTTGGAGTGAAAGTTATCAGAACAATCAAACCATCTTCTTAAAAGTTGCCAACTTAAAAGGAACGCCGGTGACGATCAAAGATATTTTCATCAATTCAATTAAAGCTCTTAGATTTATTCCAATTGATGCGTCCTTCCATCCATTATCTAATTCCTATAATACCATTCCAGGAAATAGCAATCAACTTTTCAATGTTACTATAAGTTATACTCAATTTACAACGTTAGATCGAACTCGTCCCTTATTAGTGAATTTGACTACCTATGAGGGCGTTTTCGTATTACATAATGTTACATGGGCATATGCAATGAGTATTAACAAAGTTTATGCTTTCACTAATAAGACTGTGACTGTCTATCTTAAAAATATCGGGCGATATCCTATCACAGTCAATAGAATTTCGCTTAATTCCACCTCAAATCCCTATACTCTAATTAATGGATCCTTGAGTCTTGCTCCAGGAACTACCTCAATCTTTAAATTAACATCAAATATTCAGCTGAAGTTCGGCAATAGACTTAATGTCGAAGCAATTGCAAACTATACTAGGACGTTAAAGAATATTACGAGCACTTATAATGTGGCTTTCGTTCTTTATAATGGTCCCAACATAACCATCACTAGTGGATGGCCTGGTACGGTTGCTTTCGATAACGGTAGCAGTCCATATCATGATACCGTGTATCTAACAGTCATGAATACTGGAAATCTCACGATAAAGTTGACTAATTTCTTATTATTTAATGGAACTATTTATCTTCCCCACCAGTTCAAAACAATAAATAACCAATCGCTTATGATATTGGAGCCAGATCAGTCAATAACTTATGTAAATCGATCAATTCTCTTTGAGATTTCTGCCAATCGGGCTCAATTCTTAAAAATCAATCTAACAACAAATATAAGGCTTGATGCTCTTCATAACATGAGCGTAATTACCTCCCTTAGAGTGCTCCATAACTATCCAAATATCACGATTTGGAACCAAAATGCCACTGTTGCCTACTATTATTCAAGTCCTCCTCCCCCTCGTATCGTCGTACAACTCAATTTAACTAATTATGGGAACACTTTGTTGACTATAAATTTACCAAATGATGTTACAATAAACATAACGGGAAGTTATGAGTGGGATACTGTTGGCTCAATTATATTGAAACCCGGTGAATCTATTATTCGGTATGCAACGAAAACAAATCCGGCACCAGTTGCGCAATATTTAAGGATAACTGTTACAGCATGGTATGGCTCTAATTCAGTTACAGACCAATTGATTATTCAAGTTTATCCAAAGTAACTTAAATCTCTTTCCTTTTGAGTGAATCTCTCTTTTAATTTTTTAGAAATGCCTTCCCCCTTCTCAATTTCCTTTATTTTGTCTACTTTTTCTTGAGATTCCTGATCCATTTCATTTAATTTTGTTAAATTAATATCTAATTTTAAAAACGTATTAATTCTATCTAATACAGCTTTTGATGCTCTCGCATCCATAATATATCCTGATGTTTCGCCCAATAAACAAATGCCATCTATTTCTTTTAATCTCGCCAACCCAATCAATAAACCTGCTGCTCCCACGATAGGTACACCAAAGTCACACGGTTCTACTGCGAATTGTTCAATCCATGAATTCAAACTCGGATGATTTATGGCGCCATATACCTTTGGGGGATCCTCAATATTTCCTGTTACAAATCCCCCAATTGTTATAATCTTTTTAACATTAAATTCTTTACAAAAGTCTATGATCACTTCTGCAATTTCATATTGGCCAAAAATAGTTTGGGATTGAAAATCGCCTGTTAGAATTATTAAATCGTTTGTGTCTTTCTCTGAAGTAGAATAATAAAATTCATTACTAAGGAGCCGAATTAGCCCCGCTTCAGAAATAACAACCTGATATGGGAGGTGTGGTGAAAAAAGAATTCCAAATTTCTTCGCTGTTAGTTCTGAAATCAGGAATTTGACAGCTATTTTCCCAATATTCCCAATACCTGGTAATCCTACAATTAAAATAGGATTATTAAATATAGGTTTTTCTAAATATTTAATAAATGATTGTATCATTAATTTAATTCACATACTGTTTGAAATATTAAACATTCTTTGAAAATTTCGCTTCGCCATTATTTTGACTGATGTGACTGATAATATTTTTAGCTACCTTTTCAATAATCGCTTCTGCATTCCTTTGGCTATTAGAACCTACTTCAATACGATATTTTGGTGAGCCAATTAACGTAATATCTATTTCAGATTCTTCATTTTCAGCGACGTCCATTCCGCTTTGAAGCGCATCCCGAATCTTTAAAATTCCATCCGACGTATAGCATTGGATTTCCAAGGTCCCTGTCACTTTAACATGTGAAATATCCACATGCGATTGAGCAATTTCTGTAATTATTTGTGCCCAATCTGAAGGAATCCTTTTTTCTAGAAGGGCATCTATACCCTTTTGCATTGTTTCTTCAAAGCCAGTTAAAATATCACCAAAATTATCCTCCATTGCCCAACCTACTTCATTATATGCATCGTCTAAAGTTTTATTACCGTTATTGATTTCGTTATATTTCTGTGCCGCCAATTCGAGTAAATTTTCTGCCTTTTGATTCCGCTTCCATTCCTTGACTTTATCCTGCTTGGATTGGCTGGTGACTCTTTTTAGAGAAAGGTCAATATGCCCTTTTTTTGGATTTACATTAAGAACTTTTGCAACAATTTTTTGGCGTTCTCGGACAAAATTACGGATATTTCTAACCCAACTAGCGGCAATTTCGCTAATATGGATCATACCTTCATTATTACTATATTCATCTAAAATTGCATAAGCGCCATGAGTCTCTACGCGAGAAATCGTGCCTACAACGTATTCATTAATCTCCGGCCATTGGCGGCGTCTTTTTACCATCCTGAAATCATCTAAACTCTTTTTTTTTTGAAATTGGATTAGCCTAAAACAGCTAAAATTTTAGTTTTTACTTCTGTCTTGCTTCCCTTTGGGACTGCAAGTATTTTTGAGCAGATTAGACATTTCACTTGGGATGAAGCGCATCCAAAAATAATTTGCTCATTACCACAATCCAAACATTTCACTTTTAAAAATCTACTTTTTGGTAAAGGAATAAGGTCTTCTTCATTCATTCCAATCACTCCTAAACTATATCTACACGTTTTGATCTGACGCCTTTTGTTTGTAATGTATAATTGCAGTCCTTACATCGCAATCGAAACATTGCTTTCTTAGTAACTTTCGAAAAACGTTTTTGTATAGGTTTTGGCTGGCTTCCATACCCTGTCTTTTTCCGCCTGTATCGACGAGTGCCCTGCGCCATCTTGTTATCCTTGCCTCTTTTATATAAACTTACGGTATGCACTGTATAGGTTTTACAACGAGGACAAAACTTTCGGAGTTCCTTTTTAATTTTCATGTTCTTTTCGTCTCGTTTCAGATTAGGTTATTTTGGGTCTTAAAATTATAACCCACCTATCATTATAAATTTTTTTCAACAAAAATAATTTACAGATAAGGAGCAGTATTAAAGTTAATTGTGTTCTTGTAAGGAACTTTCCTTAACTTTAAATGTCGGAATGATTCAGTTAAAAAACCCAAATACAAAAGATTTGAACTTTAAATATTTTTAATAAAAAAATTATTTAAGGAATATCACATTTAAAAATAATCAATAGAACAATTAAGATTAAAATCGAATTATGAAGGTTAAGTTAAAAAAGGAAGGATAGAGTTATGTTCAAAGCCTCATTTGAATCTGCTGGGAATTTTATTAAAATTGTGGACGCTTTAGCTACAATAATCGATGTTGCCACGTTTAAGGTTAGTCCAACAGGGTTAATGTTGAAAGCAATGGATCCTTCTCATGTGGCGATGGTTGATTTGCAATTATCTAAGGACGCTTTTACTGAATTTAATTGTGATAATGAATTACCGATTCGTATCAATTTAACTGATTTAAATCGGTTCATGAAACGTGGAGCAGCTAGCGACGCCCTAGAACTTTCACTAGATCAACAAACTAATAAATTGAAAATAAAATTTAAAAAGGGGAAATCAACCCGAACCTTTAGTTTAGGTCTTTTAACGGAAGACGAAGAAGAAGAAATTCCTACGCCAAATATTGATTTTAATGCAAAGTTCAGTTTAAATACTGATGAACTTCAGCGTGCCATTAAAGATGCGCAGATAATTGGAGATTATATCACTTTTATAATTTCAGAAGAGACATTAACCCTAGAAGCTAGTGGTGATAGCGGAGAAGTTACAATCGAATTTGAGGAATTTACAGATCCACCAACAATTAAAGGGAAACAAAGTTCAATATATTCTTTAGAATATTTAGCAGATATAATTAAAGCAGGTTCTGTTTCTGGAACTGTGCATGTTGAATTTTCTAGTGAGATGCCGATCCAATTTGAATTTCCATTAGAAAATGAAGGCAAAATTAAATATTTCCTGGCACCACGCGTTGAAGAAGAGGAAGAAGAGGAAGCTGAAGAAAAAGCAGTAGCGAAAGCAGGCACGAAAAAGAAAAGTCAGGCCGTAGAAGAAGAAGAATCTGAAGAAGAAGAAATCGAAGAAGAATCCGAATTAGATGAAGAGTAATTTAATTCTCTAATAATTAAATGATAGGTTAAACTTTTTGGAAAATATCTTCATTAATTCTTTTCCTTTTTCAAAAGAAGCAGCCGAACATTTGAAAGAACTTGAAATCGACCTAAAAACTTTACCAACAGATTTTCCCACTTCTTTTAAAGAAGCTTTTGAACGTCTCCAATATCTAATGGAGGATAATAATCTCCCAGATAAAATTGATATCTCCCTAATATCTCCAGAGGTCATTGTATATGCTATTATGCGTGTCTTTATAGAATTACTTGATGAAGATCTTTTGAGAAACCGATTTGCCGAAGCATTTTCAAAAAGAACTGAAATTCTGCTCTCCCAGGATGTAAATTTTTTAACAAAATTAGCAATAAATACTTTTAATTGGCAAATCAAAAAAGAAACATATACTGGGGTAAGAACCTATGACTGGCAATTAAAATTTAATAATTTTTTAGAGATTGCTCCAAATTTTATAGCTAATGATTGGAAACTAATTAATCAAGAATTACATGATGGCTGGGTCTCATTAACAAAAGAAAAATTGATCCGTCTTCTTGCAGAAAAAGCCAAAATATACATCTCTCAACGTAAAATTTCCCGTGAAGAAATTCCAGAAGTACCAGAAAGTTATAATTATTACCTAAATGAGTTACGATCCAAAATTGGTCTTTTGAGAAAAAATATCGAAAATCAACCAGTTTATAGCGACGAAATAATGCAAAATGCCTATCCTCCCTGTATAAAATTCATTCTTGGTAAAACTGAGAAAGGAGAAAATTTAGCCCATAGTGAACGTTTATTTTTAACTTTTTTCCTATTAAATATTGGAACTCCTATTGATGATGTGATGAAAATTTTTACTACTCAACCTGATTTTAAAGAAGAAATGACTCGGTATCAAGTTGAGTTTGCAGCCGGAAAAAGAGGAAGTGGGACCAAATACACATCGTACGGATGTGCAAAACTTATTTCTTTTGGTTTATGTAAAAAAGAATTTGATTCCACTGATTTTTGTATACAAGGGAAAGTTTTTAAAAAAGTGCTCAAAAATCCCCTTCAGTATTACAGGGCAAAAATCTTTTCCTTAACGAAAAAAACAAAAACTAGTCAATCCTCAGTCAATTATTTTTAATAGTCATTAGGTAAGTCGGCTAATCCTTTGGCTAATAAGAAAATAGCGGCATTCATATTTAATTCTATTTGTTTATCCTTTAAAGGCCCTATATATTCATTCCCTATTCTAAACTGCGGTGCTTCTTTCACAATAATTTGTTGTGTTCCCTCAAAGACTTGCGCATCGGAAAAGGGATCAAAATTTTGTAATTCACTAAATGCTAATTTTTTAACAAGAAACCCAGTTTTCCCATGAAGACTGCCTGGAAGTCTAATTAATCGATGGACATCTATTGTTACCGGCTGATCAATTTTTCCTGCAAATTTATTTATAGTTGTTTGAATTAATTTATTCCAGGTTATTTCTCCAATTTTTGTAAAAGCCCAAGATGGGTTCCTTGAATTCAATTGGGAAATAATTTCTGTTCGTGCCTCTTCAATATTCACGCGATCTGTTAAAATTTTCTTTAAATCATCCTTTGAAGCTTCAGATACAAATTTTAATACCCATCGAGCTATTCTTTCCCGCCAACCCTTTTCAAAGATGTTCGGTTTGCTTTGAGCCGCAGGATTAAATCCGTGATAAGTTGGTATCAGGCCCTTTCCTGTTATATAGTCAACAATTTCTCTTCTTGCATTTGTATCTAAACTCCTGACGACTTCCTTTTCCACATGAATATGATACCCTCTCCGTCCAGAAAAAACTACGTACAAATCATTGTTAGGGTCTAAACCAAAATCTTTGGCCAAGAATTCCTCAATGATAAAAGTTATTTCGGATTTAGCAATTTCCATGCATTTCTCACATTCCCATGTAGTTTCTCCAAAAGATTTTGAATTGCAGGTTTTGGAGGGGCAACTCTCAGGGGCAGTACCTGTGCCTGCCGTTCCACAAATTTTACATGTCCATTTATCATGTATCGCTTTACAGGGAGTGGGAATATGATCAACATCAAAATCAAAAATTAAATCACAATCAATATAGGATTTTAATTTCATATTGGGGGCATCTGGCGTTTCATAACGACTTGCAGAACAATATATATGTTGAGGCGATTGGGAAATGATATGATTATGTAGATTATTAAAACTGGAAAATCCCAGATGCCTTACAAATTTATTTGTATCCCAATATAAAAATCCAAATTCCCGAGATTGAATATCTGACGGATAGAGACTCTCTTGAAATTTTGAATTATAATAATTTTTAAACATAAGCCCTAAAAATTTTTCCCGTTTCGAATTATTTTCACTCAAATTCTCACACTTTTCGAAATAAGTAATATAGTAATGTTAAACAGCCTGATTAAGGATTCCGAAATATTTTATTCAAAATTGGCATTCTTTTTCAAGGGAATTCACTCCATAAACAATTACTTTTAATATTTTTGACTTTTTATAGATAGACACGGTATTTGAACAAACTGAAAGTTGAACAAAATATCAAACATAATTTATTATCGTTAGGACAAATTCTATTAATTAGTTTTTTAAGGTAAATAAACAAAAAATGACAAAAGGGATCACTAAAAGAATTAATATTTTAAAGAGAGACGGCTGGAATAGGGTGTGATTCTGATTTATTCTAAAATATATGACTTATGGAAAAAAGAAACTAATTATGATGAATTAACTAAAATTGAGAACGATTTTTTAAAACAAATTGGAGAATATATTAAAAAAT
>Ga0315279_10001830_pt1 | contig 33866 bp, 31 predicted proteins | sample YL17G06_20_MG_FD_203694 | JGI IMG/M metagenome (GOLD analysis project Ga0315279, IMG submission 203694) | Sediment microbial communities from Yellowstone Lake, YNP, Wyoming, USA - YL17G06_20 | ecosystem: Environmental > Aquatic > Freshwater > Lake > Sediment | place: USA: Wyoming | collected...
ATGTATCAAAGATGTAGTCGGCTACGACCTGACCGCCCTATTCACCGGCTCGGAGGGGACGCTGGGCGTCATCACCGAAGCTCTGCTGCGGCTGATTGCCCGACCGCGCTATGCCCGCACCGCGCTAGTCGAGTTCACCTCTTTGGATGACGCCTGCCGCACGGTCAACGCGATTCTCTCGGCGGGTATCCTTCCCGCCGCGCTGGAGTTGATGGACGAGACTGCCATCGCCTGCATCGAGGAAGCCATGCACCTAGGGCTTCCATTGGATGAAGAAGCCATCCTGCTCGTCGAAACAGACGGCTCGAATGAGGCGGCTGTGTTGCGCGAGATAGAAGCAACCGCCGGGATTTGCCATGCTTGCAACGCCCTCCACGTCAAGATCGCGAAGGATGAGGCCGAGCGAGAAAGTTTGTGGAAGGCACGCCAGTCCGTTGCGCCAGCACTGGCGCGCAAGGCCCCCAACAAACTCGGCGAGGATATCACCGTGCCGCGCAGCGCTATCCCCGAAGCCGTCCACCGCTTCAAGGCCATCAGCGCCAAATACGGTTTGCCGATCGTCATCTTCGGCCACGCCGGGGACGGGAACTTGCATCCCAACATTCTATTTGACAAGCGCGACCCGCAGCAGTGGGCTAAAGTCGAAAAGATGGTGGGCGAGGTGTTCAGCACATCTTTAGAGCTAGGTGGGACGCTTTCGGGCGAGCACGGTGTTGGCACGCTCAAGCGTCCGTACATGGAGCAGGCTCTCGGTCCGCTTTCAATTGAAATCCAGAAGCGCATCAAGCAGGCAATGGACCCGCTCAATATTCTTAATCCAGGGAAGGTTTTTCCGGAAAAAGTGTCACCCTGAGCCGAAGCCCTGAGCGCAGCGAAGGGGCAAGCAAAGGTTCTCCCACCCTGCGGGCGGAGATTCTCACCTGCACCGCACCTGCGGGGCTCCCTGGCCTAGCCCGCCACCGTTCGCCTGCACTTGCGCAGGTGCAAGCGTGCCGCCCTGGCCTGGCCACCAGGACAGGCAAGCAACGGCGGCACGCCGGTGCGAGAAGGCAGGGCAGGCAGAATGACAACAATGTGGCTATCAAACCAAATCTTTGTAAAGGAGCAATAATATGTCAAAAACCAACGTACCCAAAGGATTTCTCCCCACCAACCAACCCGACCTGTTCTTCGAGGACAACGCCGTCGGGCGGCTGAAAAAAGAAGTATGGGACGCAAGCGATGAGCAGATTGACGCCATCCTGGACGAGTACGGCATCCCCTCGCCGGTCGAGTGGGGCAGGCCTGGCTCGTACATCCAGACGACTACTCGCTGGCAGGTGGAGGCGAATCGCAAAAAGAACGATGTCGTCTTTATCCCGGTCGGCTGTACCGAACTGCACGGCCAGCACCTGCCCAGCGCCGCCGATACGCTCTACGTAAGCGCCATTTGCGAGGGCGTGCACCGCTATACCGCCAAGCGCGGTGCGCCGGTCAACCTGGCGTTGCCGCCGCTGATGTACGGCGGGCACCCCTATCATCACATGGGCATGCCCGGCACAGTCATCGTGCGCGAGCACGTTGTCCGCGAAATGATGATCGACGTGATGCTCGGCCTGTGGAATGACGGCTTCCGCAAGCAACTCATCGTCAACAATCACGGCCAGTTGTGGATGCTCGAATCAGCGGTGCAGGAATTCATGAAACGCTACCAACTGCCGGGCATCTTCCGCGTGATTGACTGGCATCGTGGCGTGCGCGAGTTCTTTCGCCCCGCCGATCGCGGCGGCCAGATGGATACCAACTTCGTCCACGCCGACGAGTCCGAGACCTCGCTGAGCCTGTTGCTGCATCCCGAGATGGTGGACATGAATTACGCGGTAGACACCGAGGGCAAGAGCTATCTACCTGAAGGTCACTTCGACAAGTCCGTGGACCCGTTCGGGCGGCCAAGCCGCTGGTCGGAGGGCGAGGGGCACTTTGCCATCGAGATCGCCGCGACTCCGGAAGGCGTGGTCGGAAAAGCGAAATCCGGCGCGGCGCAAAAAGCCAAGCGTCCGATGGCTGCCATCCTGAAATATCTGACGCTGTGGCACGACCATATTCTCGAAGCATTCCCCGCTGGCACTGTCCCGCCGGTCGAAGAGGTCACACTGCGCAGTGCCAAAGAGATGGAGCCTTATCTGCGCGAGCCGCTCAGCCCGGGCTGGAAGCCGGTCTATAATATTCCACGCATTGGGCAGGGGACGGAAGTGTAATCTGTCATTGCGAACCATCCTGCCTGCGCCAGTGCCGCCCTGGCCTGGCCGCCACCGTTCGCCTGCACTTGCGCAGGTGCAAGCGTGCCGCCCTGGCCTGGCCACCAGGACAGGCAAGCAACGGCGGCACGCCGGTGCGAGACGGCAGGACAGGCAGGCACAGGTGAGCGGAGCGTTCTTCAGCGTAGTCGAAGGATGGCGAAGCAGTCCCCTACTCGACAGAAGATTGCTTAGTCGCACACCGTCCTGCGGTCGGTGCAGGGAAGAACGTTCCTCGCAACGACACCAAAATTGATCAAGGAGTAAACCCATGAAAGGCAAAATGCAAGGCGTGACACTCATCGCCGATTGGAGCCCCAAACAGGGATTCAAACTAGGCACGAAAGACATCGAAGGCCGCCAGACCTACCTGGGCAGCCAGGTGTGGAGAAATCCGAAGCTGGAGATCAGAGACTACGATATCCCCGCGCCAGGCCCGGAGCAAGTGCTGTTGGAAGTCAAGGCCTGCGGCATCTGCGGATCGGATGTCCACATGGCGCAAGCGGACAAGAATGGCTATATCTTCTACCCTGGCCTGACCGGCTTCCCCAACATCCTCGGTCACGAGTTCTCCGGCGTGGTCGTGGAAGCCGGCAAGAAGGCTTTCGACAAGCGTACCAATAGGCCGTTCAAAGGTGGCGAGGCGGTCACATCCGAAGAGATGCTGTGGTGCGGTCAGTGCAAACCCTGCGCCGACGGGCAGCCCAATCACTGCGAGCGGCTGGACGAAGTCGGGTTCAACGTCAACGGCGCGTACACAAAATACATTCTCCTGCCTTCCCGTACCCTCTGGAGCCTGGAGCCGCTGTGGAAGAATTACATAGGCGACGATATTTTCGTGGCTGGCAGCCTAGTCGAACCGACGGCCGTGGCCTACAACGCGGTCATCGAGCGCGGCGGAGGCATCCGCCCCGGAGACCGGGTCGTCATCCTGGGCGGCGGGCCGGTGGGCATCGCCGCCTGTGCCATCCTCAAGCGCGCCGGGGCCTCGAAAGTTATCATCTCCGAGACGCAGCCGGAGCGCGCCGCTATGGCCCTGAAACTGGGCGCCGATTACCACGTCAACCCGCTCAAGGAAGATTTCGCCGAGCGCGTGCTGGAGATCACCGAGGGTATGGGCGCGGACCTGTTCATGGAAGCCACCGGCTTGCCGGATGCCGTCTACCCCGGCATCGAGCGCGTCATCTGGGAAGGGCGCACGCTGAACAGCACGGTGGTTGTCACCGCCCGTGCCGAGGCGAAGATGCCCGTCACCGGCGAAGTGCTGCAGGTGCGGCGGGCGCGCATCGTCGGCGCGCAGGGACATTCCGGTCATGGCAACTTTCCGCGCGTCATCGAGTGCATGGCCTCCGGCATGGACATGACGCGCATGAGCACCAAGAAGATTGGGCTGGAAGAATTGCCCGAGAACATCATCAAATTGCAGACAGACCGGAAAGAATGTAAGATTACATACGTGGCGCGGTAGCGCCTCCCTCACCCCCAATCCCTTTCCCCAAAAGGGAGAGGGGCGAGGAGCAATGATGAAACTCTCCATTGTTCTCTCCACCCAACCCGCGCAGTTCCAGGCCGCTACCTTCAAAGGCGACCTTGAAACGAACCTGGCGCGCATCGCCTTGCTCGGCTATGATGGCGTCGAACTCGCCATTCGCGACCCCGGGCTGGTGGACCTGGACGATCTGGAGCGGCTTGTGCGCAAGCACAGCTTGAATGTGCCCGCGATTGGTACAGGTCAAGCATGGGGCGAGGAAGGCCTGTCGTTCACCGACCCAAACCCCGAGGTCCGCCGCGCTGCCATCCAACGCATCCAGAGTCATGTGCCGGTTGCCGTCCGCTTCCAAGCCGTCATCATCATTGGATTGGTCCGCGGCATCCTCGAACCGGGCGTGGAGCTGGCTCAAGCGATGGACTGGCTTGCTGCAGCCCTGCGCGAGTGCAGCGCGGTTGCCAGTCCGCATGGCATCCGCCTGGCGTTGGAACCCGTCAACCGTTATGAGACGACGCTCATCAACAACGCTGCCCAGGGGCTGGAGTTAATCGAGCGTGTTGGCGCGGATAATTTCGGCCTGCTGTTGGATACTTTCCACATGAACATCGAAGAGCCAGTGATCGAGGAGAGTATTCGTCTCTGCGGCGACCGTTTATTTCACTTTCATGTGGCTGATTCCAACAGATGGTATCCCGGCGCGGGGCATTTGGATTTTAAGTCCATTTTGGGAACGCTCAATGCCACCGGCTACCAGGGCTGGGTCTCGGGCGAGTTCCTGCCCAAACCCGATGCCGAGACGGCGGCCAGGCATAATATCGCTTGCCTGCGCTCTTGCGATTCAGCAAAATGAAATAGATCTTCAAACTATTGCCTCAGGATTCGTTATATAATTGTGATATCGCAATAGCCACAACCGAAACCTGCGCAGTGATCCCGAATTCACCCAAGGAGGTTTTTCCGATGAACAAGCCGCGTGCGACATCCTTCAATTATGCCGTTGGCTTTTTTGGCATGTCCATCCCCATCAACATGCTCAAGACCTTTGCGTTCACATACTACGTGCTCCAGAAAGGGGTAACCACAACGCAATGGGCCTTGATGATGCTGATCTATACTTTCATTGACGCCATTGACAACCCCGTCTATGGTTTCCTTTCCGACCGAACGCGCTCGCGCTGGGGCCGCCGCCGTCCCTGGCTGACAATCGGGACGCCGCTGTTGATCCTTGGTCTTATCGCTTTCTACAACATGCCGGCTTTCCTGGCGGGGAATTCAGTTTTTGCATACTGCATGTTGTTCTACATCCTCACAGGCACGCTGGATTCGGTGCTCAACGCCAACTACGCCGCCCTATTCCCGGAGCTTTTCCGAGATGATACCAGCCGGGCGAAGGCCAATGCCCTGCGGCAGGCGTTCATGCTGTTGGGAATGATCATCAGCATCGCCCTGACGCCCATGGTGACGAAGATGCTCGGATACGGCCTGACTTCCATCATCTACGGTTTGTTGGGCGGCGCGACCATCCTGTATATGACCTTCACCTGCCGCGAAAGGGACCCCGAGCCTGAGGAAGCCAAACCTGGCCTGTGGAAGGCTCTCAAGGATTTGCTGACCAACTGGAAATTCTGGATCGCGGGTTTCGTCGGCGCCTTCTACAGCGCGGCCATGACGCTCGTCCTGGCTTCCGTGCCGTTCTATGTCGAATATGGACTCGGGCTTTCCAGCGGACAGTCCACCTTCCTGCTCGCCGCGGTTATGCTCATCGCTATCGGCGGTGTCGCCGTCTGGGCCTGGCTGGTGAAGAAGTTCACCGTGATGCCGGTCTGGCGGGCTGCGTTGATTGTCCTGGCAGTGACCTTTATTCCGCTCTATTTTGCCAACTCGCTGGTTACAGCCATCATCTTCTCGGCAATCGTCGGCTTTGGTTTTGCAGGCGTGATCACCACCATGGACCTGATCGGCGCAAGGATCATGGACGAGGACACCCAGAAGCATCACCTGCGGCGGGAGGGCATCATCGCCAACGCCCTGGGATTCATGGGCCGGTTGAGCGGCCTGTTCACCAGCGCCGCCTATTTGCTGGTCTCCAAAATTTACCTTTTCGAAAGCGGTGACAATCCCGGGCCCCATCCGGATGCCGCCGCCCGCTTTCTGATGACGATCGTTCCCCCGGTGCTGATGGTGATCAGTTTTGCCTTCTCCTGGTTCATTAACTTCAAAAAGCCGGTTGAGACCCAGGTCGAGCCCAAGACATCCTAGCGGGAGAGAAATGCCATGGCGCTCATCCGCATTGACCATGTGCCCGAGACCGTAAAGGTCAACCTCCCCCTGAACATCATCCTTCCCGACCCGGGAAAAATGGGAGACATGCCGGTTGCAAAGCGCAAGGTCCTTTATCTGCTGCATGGACTCAGCGATGACGCCAGCGCCTGGCAGCGCTACTCCTCTATAGAGACCATTGCTTTAGTATATGGACTGGTGGTGGTCATGCCATCGGTGGGTCGCAGCTTCTACATTGACCAGCCCAACGGGCAAGAATATTTCTCCTATTTGACCGAGGAATTGCCGCAATACCTTGTGGATGTCTTTGGATTGGCGCCCCGCCGCGAAGACACTCTCATCGCCGGAGTCTCCATGGGTGGCTACGGCGCTTTCAAAGCGGCGTTGCTGCACCCCGAGCTTTATTCTGCGGCGGCAAGCTTCTCGGGAGTGCTTTCTCTCGCGATCCTCCAAACCATGCCGGACGACCCGCGCCGGGATGAGTTTGCCTTCCTGTTTGGGGACCTGGAAAAACTAGCCGGCAGTGAGCATGACCCAGCTGTCTGGTTGAAGCGCGCAGCCCAAAATCCCTCCCTCCTGCCCCGCTTGTTCATCGCCGTCAGCCGGCAGGAGGACATCTATCCGTTGAGCGGCATGTTCCATGCAGCCTGCCAGTCGCTGGGCGTGTCTGCGGAATACCACGAGGAAGATGGCGGCCACGATTGGTTCTTCTGGGATAGGCAGATCCGGCGTTTCCTGGCTGCCGTCTTAGGTCCGATTCCAACGCAGTAAGGAGGGGAATCACATCGAAAATCAACTAACGATCCGATTCTTCGTCGGGCACGAACGGGAGGGCACATACATCACCCTCCCGTTCACCATGCCCCCGGATACCGAGTCGTTCTCTCTCACCTACCGGTATGAACGCCACCACGAAAGTGAAATCCATGTGGAGAATGGAAGTTTTATTTCACGGCAGGAGATCAACATTATTGATCTGGGTATTATCACCCCGGATGGCGCCCAGGTGGGTGCCTCCGGTTCGGATAAGACTGAGATCCAGATCAGCGAAACCTGTGCCACCCCCGGCTACCGGCCCAGCCTGTTAGTCCCTGGTGAGTGGCAGATCATTCTGGGGGCATACAAGGTGGCGCCTGCTGGCGTGACCGTTCTCTACGAACTGACCTTCACCCCCAAGCACTTGCACCTTTTCAAGGGCGATCTGCACACCCACACGCTGGCATCGGATGGCGTCCTTACTGTTGAGGAATTCGCCCAGCACGCTCTGCGGCATGGATTGGATTTTCTTGCCATCACGGACCACAACCAGATGGTTTCGGCGGATTCATTACCCCAACTTTCGGGACTTACGCTGATCCCTGGAATCGAATGGACCCACTATCAGGGACACGCCAATTTCCTGGGAGTGGACAAGCCCTACGAGGAACCTTTTATCGCCAACACCCCGCAGGAAGTACAGGCCCGCTTCAACTCGGCCCAGGCGCGAGGCGCGCTCATCACCATAAACCATCCCTTCGACGAAATTTGCCCATTCCTGTTCGACATGAATTCACTTCCCTTTGACTGCCTCGAAATCTGGAACGGTCCCATGCGAGAATCCAACCTGCGCGCAGTGGGATTATGGCAAAGCATGCTCATGGCTGGAAAAAAAGTTCCCATTTGTGGCGGGAGCGATTATCACCGCGACCATCTCTTTATAATGCCCGGTGGACCCACCACGTGTGTCTATGCCATGTCAGCCAGCCCGGCGGATATCCTTTCCGGATTGAGAGAAGGTCATGCGTACATTACTTTTGCCCCCAATGGTCCCACACTGGAGATGGCCGCCGGAGATGCCATCCCGGGCGATAGCGTGCCATTTTCTAGGGTTAGGGAGATTCAATTTACCGCCAGCGGTTTGCTGGCCGGGGATGTCCTCCAGGTGGTCACCGCACACGACAGCGTACCCATCCTGAAAGCAGAAACGGACGGAAAAATGAAGGGGACATACACTATGGAAGCCGCGGGCTTTGCCCGGATAGAGATACTGCGGGGTTTCGTGCCGGGGTTGCCTCTGCTGCCCGCGCTGATCTCTAACCCGATCTATTTTGACGCGGGGTAGTCCTGCCGGCATCCAATTGCCTTATCCCACCCGCCTTACCTTTTCCGCCCTAAGCAGCGGCTCGCCGCGGGCGGTATCCATCTCCATCACACCGCTCACCAGCAGCGGCTCGGACGAGTGAATAAAACCGCGCGCCTTGCGGTAGACATCCGGGAACAGGACCACGTCCAGCATCCCGGCCAAGTCTTCCAACGACAGGAACATCATCGTCTCGCCGCGGGCAGTGCGGCTGCGATGCCCGCTCTGGCGCAATCCTGCCACCGTCACCCGCTGCCCCACTCGCCCGGCCGCCTCGACCGTCGTGATGGCTCCGGCGGCGGAGAGCTTGTCCGCTGCCAGCTCCAGCGGGTGGGCATCCAGGCTGACGCCCAGCAGCTCCTGCTGGGCAGCCACCTTCTGTTCCAGCGTCCAGTCTTCCCCGTCCGAATCACCCCACCCGAACAGGCTCGGTTGACCTGCCTGCCACATCGTCCCGAATCTTTTACGGGAGCCCCCGCCCTGCAAGCGACGCAGGATGGCCGGGATTGTTCCCAATCCTTCCAGCGCCCCGGCGCGTGCCAAGTTTTCGGCCTCCTGCGGACGCGGGTCGGCGCGTGCCAGGAAGTCCTCCAGCGAACGGAACGGCCGGCCGTGAATGATGCGCTCGATGCTGCGCGCGGTCAGCTCCTTAACCTGGTCGAGTCCCATGAAAAGAGCCTTTTGGGGTTGCTGATCCTGCCCGACTTTAAGATCAGCGTGGACAAAATTACGTCCCGAATAATTGACGTGCGGCGGGCGGAGGGTCAAGCCCAGGCGGCGCGCCTCGCCCAGGTAGACCCGCTGGCTGTAGTAGCCGCCCCAGTTGGCGAGCACGGCTGTCATGAACTCGCCCGGGAAGTGCGTCTTGCACCAAGCTGATCGCCAGGCCACCTTTGCGTAAGAAGCCGCGTGCGCCTTGGGGAAACCGTACCCGGCGAAGGCCGCCATCATCTCCCACACCCGCTCGCCGGTCTCCGGCGGAACGCCACTCCTGGCCTGCGCTTGGTTGATAAACTTCTGCTCAAGCGCTTGCATCTGCTTACCCGGGTCGAAGTGGCTCATCGCCCTTCTCAGCAGGTCGGCCTCGGCCAGGCTGAATCCGGCCAGTTCGTAGGCTATACGCAGCACCTGTTCTTGATAGAGGATCACTCCGAAAGTCTCATCCAGGAGCGGCGCCAGGGCCGGGTGTAGTTGGCTGATTGGCTCTTCCCCTTTGAAGCGCCGAACGAAGGCATCCTTCAACCCGCCGGAGAGCGGCCCGGGGCGGTACAGCGCCAGCGCTGCCATGAGGTCGTCCTCGCTCCGCGCCCTTATCTCGCGCAGGGTAGCGCGCATCCCCGGGCTTTCTATTTGGAAACAGCCAATCGTCCCCCCGCTCTCGAGGCGCTTGGAGGTCTCAGGGTCGTCCGCTGGGGTTGCTTCGAGCACAGCCAGCGGGGAGGCATACTCACCCGGGCGACTGGCCTGGATGAACTCAGCCACGTCCCCCAGCACGGTCAGGCCGCGGATGCCCAACAAGTCTATCTTGACCAGGCCGAGCGTCTCGACTGCCCCCAGATCGAGCTGAGTGATCGTGACCCCCTTGCTGCCCGAGCGCATCACCGGCAACATTTCGGTCAGGAGACCAGGCGCCACAACCAGGCCTCCGGCGTGCACGGAGAGGTGGCGCGGCAGCTTGAGCAGTGCTTCGGCCTGGTTAAATATCTGCTGGTAAGCGGGAGACGTGTAGCGGGCGCGCAGCTCGGCGAACGGCGAAGGAGGTAGGCTGCCATCCTCATCCTCTTCCTGCATTCGGGCGAAGAAGGCATACGGCAACTGCTCGACCAGCTCGCGCACGGCATTCGACGCCAGGCCGTGCGCCTTGGCGACCTCACCCAAAGCCGAGCGCGGCCGGAAGTGGTTGATCGTCCCGACCATCGCCACCCGCTCCGCCCCGTAGGTATCGAAGACGTGCTGGATGACCGCGTCACGCCGCCGTGAGCACAGGTCGGTGTCAATGTCAGGCGGGGTGGTGCGAGCGGGGTTTAGGAAACGCTCGAAATACAGGTTCAGCCGCAGCGGGTCGGGGCTGGTGATGCCCAGGCAGTGTGCTACCAGCGACGATGCTGCTGAGCCGCGCGAGGAGAACGGCACTCCGCTGCGGCGGGCGAACTCCAGGATCTCCTCCACGATCAGGAAGATTGGCTCGAAGCCCATGCGCGAGATGACCTCCAGCTCGTGGTCGAGGCGCGCCTGGACTTCGGGGCTGATCTGGCCGTACAGCCGCCCCGCCCCTCCTTCGGCTTTTTGCCGCAGGTACCCGGCAGCCGTCAGGCCGGGCGGCAGCGGCACGCTTGGCATGTGCGCGACCCCCAGCGGCAGGTCGAACTTGCATCGCGCTGCGATCTCCTGTGTGGCTGCCAGCGCGGACGGGAAGCTCTTGTAGCGCCTCTCGATTTCCCCCGCCCTGACGAAATACGCCCCACGCGGCGCGGCCGCTTCCGCTGGCAGGCGTTCGAGCGGACAGTTCAACCGGATGGCAGCCAGCGTCCGTTGCAGAACAGCCTGTTCGGGGGTCAGGTAGTACATCGGGTGGCTGACGACGAGCGGCAAGGAGAGCTTCCGGCCAAGGCCGGAGAGCGGCAGGCCAAGCGCCGGGTCCTGCAAAGCAAGATACAGGCGACCTGGGAACATCTCCCGCAGCGCAGCAAGCCTCTGTCCAGAAGGATCACCCTGGTCGGCAATCAGGGCAATCAAGTCCATGGAACAGGAAGCCAGCCGGTCGAGCGGGCAGGCGGACTCCGCTTCCGTCCGCAGCGCCAGTGCGCTAGACAGGGCACACAGGTTCGACCAGCCCACCAGACTGGTTGCCAGGAGCGCCAGGAGACCACTCTCCAGATCAATCTCCAGCCCCAGCAATGGCTGCACTCCGGCCTTCTGGCAGGCGATCACGAACTCCACCGAGCCAGTCAACAGGCGGTGATCGGTCAGCCCCAGGGCCGGCATCCCGTCTGCCTGGGCAGCCTGCGCCAGTTCAGCAGGCAGCGCCAGCCCCTCTTGCAGGGAATAGGCCGAATGTGTGGTGAGGTGAATGTACATTACCTCTATTCTACTGCTTTCGGAAATCCTTGGAGTTACCTTCCTGGCACAAGCTTTTTTTGTTCCCTGGGTGTACGCCAACCGGTCTATGTGCTGCCCCCCACTTCGGCAACAGACCACCCTGTCCACTGGACCGAGATCTTTTAGGAGAAGTAGCAGCTCGAATGGGATAAAATCCATCACACCAATTAGCCCCTGATCTTCACGTCAGGGGCTTTTTGGTAAATAACAACTCATTCCAGCAAGCGCTCCAGATTCTCTTTGGTCAAAAGAACGCTTTCCTCCATTGACTGGAGGAAAGGCCCCACATCCGCTAACGCCTGCGCCCAGGAGATGTCTTGCAGGTGGGCGCGCAGCCAGGCGCGCCAGTTGTGCGGGGTGAGCTGCGGCCCAACCCAGCCGGTCTGCGCCAGGGCATTGTTGAGCAGGGTCAGGTTGGGGGACGGCCAGTCCGGGGAGCTCAGATACCAAACCAGGTCATACAAGTCGCGCCCTTTGAGATAGGGCCTCTGCAGAACGGCGTGCAGTTTCCCGGCCAGCAGGGAGGCTTGATCGTGGTGCTGGAGGTGGAGCAGCACGTGACGGCGCACCAGCGTGGTCTCCAGCCCCGCCCCGGCCGGTGGGCGGGTATCCACTTCGACTTTCACTGCCAGGACTTCGTCCACGTGCGGGGAGAGTCCCAAGTCAAAGAGAAGACCCGGGAAACGCACGAAGGCGTGCTGGACCGTCTTCTGGTCGCTAACCTTCAGGGCAACCACATACCCTTGGGCTTCCAGGTCCCGGCGGATGGCCTGGAGGTAAGCGCGGAAGTCGTATCCTTTTGCCTCCCGCTCCAGGGCGAAGTCCAGATCTTCGGAATAGCGCTGGTTGTTGTATAGGAAACGCAAGGCCGTCCCACCATGGAAGGCCAGCGGGACCATCGCGCCGGCGCGTTGTAAACTCTGCAGGATCAAGGCTTGCAGGTACTCACGCGCCTGGTTGCGAGCTTGCAGGGGATTGGGGATGTTGGATAACAACGAAAGCAGGTGTTCTTTCATGACGGGCGCCTTGGGATTGAATGATTCGCGCTTCAACCGGTCGTGTAGGTGGACGCTTCCTCTTCGATGAGCAATGAGACCTGGGCAGCGGCTCGGAGCCACTTGGGTTTCCCGGCGCGGCCGGCCAGGGTCCGCAGTCGTTGCGAGTCGATGCGTTCCAGGTTCTGCAGGCGCAACCCGGCCAGGTAAGCCGGGTCATCCCCGTCCGGGGTAAGGTGTACCAGGTCCAAGAGCGCCTTTTCCGGGAGGGCGATAAACGCATCCTGACCGGATGTGAAGGATACCTTTTGATAGCCAAAAAACAGGTGGGAGGCAATGTGCTGGAAGCGGAAATCACCCAGGGGAGTACGCCATTCAGCCGGCCGGCGGGAGGTAACACTCAACGTACGTGCCACGTACTCAGGGATCAACCCATAGTAGGCCAGCGCGGATTGCAGGCTGATATAAGAGCCGGGCAGCAGGGCGTTAGCCGCCAGGAAGGGATGAAAGGGACTCTGCCGATAGGGCGCGGGAAACGTGTACAGCCCGCGCCGCAACTGGATGACCCGCCCGGTCTGGACCCAGCGGGATAGCTGCCGGCGTACATCATCCGGATCAACATCCCCGGCCAGCAGCAAGCCGGTCTCGAAGAATGGCAGGCTACTCGTCAGAATCAGAAGATCATCAAATTTCATGCGAGTATTATGCCATAGATGGCAAATTATTGCAATAATTATAGCCGGGTAACCCCCAGGATCTGGTCGGTCTGCGGGACATAGAGCGTGGGCTGAAGGGGTAAATTTCCGCTTTGTTTCCATTTTGAAGATGATCTAATGTCTATGTCAAATAGACATCTGGAGGCAACCAAAATGAACATCTCAATTGCTGATGCCCATAACCGTCTTTCACAGTGGCTCAAGTATTTACGCCAGGGCCCCGTGACCATCACGCGGCGCGGCAAGCCTGTGGGCGTGATCATTGACCCCGCCGAGTACGAGCGTCTGCACCAGGTGGAGGCTTATCTTCAACTGCTCGATATCTCTCACGAATTGGGTGAAGGCGCAAGCGCCGACGAAATCTATCGCCTCTCGCGTCAGGAGTTGGAGCAGCGGGCATGATCGTGGATGGGAGCGTGCTCTTACACGCATTCCTCCCGGATGAGTTCCAGCCTAATGCCCTGGCTGTCGTACGCGAGCATGCCTCGGGCAAGCTGCATCTCAAAGCGCCTGCTCTGCTGCCCTATGAACTCAGCAATGCCGTCTGGCAGGCCGAGCGGCACGGGCGGTTCACACGCAGCCAGGCAGACCGGATCATTCAATCTTTTGGTAATTTGGATATTGAGATCATTCCGCAGCCCTGGGGAGAGATGCTACCTTTGGCGCGCCAATATGATCGCAGCGCATATGACGCTGCCTACCTGAGCCTGGCCGAGCGCCTGGGTGAACCGCTCATCACCGGCGATGAACGCCTATATAACGCGGTCAAAGGCAAACTGGATTTTGTCCTTTACATTGCGGATTTTCAGGCTTAACGCAAAACGCCACATCCTCCGGCAGGAAATGCGGCGAACGAATGTGGCGAGTCTGACTAACGGATGGGGGTGTTCAGTTGTGGCCGGAAGGCCGGGGGAGTATCCGCACAAGTGGTCGGAAAGGTCAAGAAATATTTCGGCGTATAATTAGGTAAAATCATCCTATGGTGACAGCCGCGCAAGCCCTCCTGCAAACCGAAGAACAACTGGTTGCCGAGTTGAAACAACTCGGCGTGCGATATCTTTCGCCTCAGAGCGATACAGGCGTGGTGCAGGGACGCGCCCCACAGGAATTGCTGGCGGATTTGGTGCGCCAGCCATCCAGCCGGGTGCGCGTTGCGTTGATTGCGCTCCTGCTGGCGCGCCCGGACTATGCCGCGCATGCCCCCGCCTCGCTCAAGAATTTGACTCATGAACAGGCGCAGACATTCAAATTCTTTTACACCGCCGCCATGTGCCTGCAACAGCAATACGCAGGTGCATTGCGGGCTTTTCTGGGCATACGCTGGCTGGAGTTGCCAGACTTGTTCTCGGATGAATTGGAAATAACGGGGAATTCCCCGACGGCGCGGCTTCGGGCGTTGGCGCGCTTGCACGCGCAGCGGACGGGGATGCATCTCAATTGGGCAGGAACTTACGAAAACGCCGCACGTCATCTTCTGCGGCGCTGGGAGATGGAACGAACATGGAAACAGTGACCTCGCTGGCATTGCAGAATTTCTTTCAGCGTCTGGGCGAGCAGATTTCAACCCCGGCGACGTTTTGCTGAATACATCCACAAGACCATGCGTGGTCACGATGCTCACAACACGCGCCTGAATCTGGGATAGCAGATGAGTGAAATCCTGCACTTCGCCTTCGTTGATGAAGCGGGGAATACAACCCTATCCCGCAAAATCACATTCTGGTTGTGGCGGCTATGAGCATAGACAACTCGCGCATCATTACCCGCATCATCCGCAAAGTCCAAAAGAAATATGGCTCATCACTGGCGTCTGGCGAATTGAAGGCAAAAAAAGAGCGAACCGCGCTTATAGAAAGCTTGCTCGGCGCGCTGGCGCAGGATCCGATTGAGATTTTCTCGGTCATCGTTGACCACCGGATCATTGAACAGTCTCCCAAAGACCCGGAAGATATTTACCGCTGGTCAATTGCACGCCTGATAGCGAAATTGGTCAAGTGCTACCCACGCATAGAAATCGTTCTGGACCGCCGCTATACCAAAGAGCATTTGCGCTATCTTCTGGAACGGGCGATCCGCGAAGGAATTTCCGGCCTGCCGCAGCGGTATGTAATGATCCGCCAGGAAGATTCCGTGCTTTCCAAAGAATTACAGGCAGTGGATTTTATCGCCTGGGCTTTGTATCAAAAATATGAACGCAGCGACACCAAATTCTATGAACAGATCGCGCCGCGTATCGTCGAAGAAGAACTGGTGATCAAGCAGGTGTGGGCGAAGGAACGGAAATGAATGTCGGCTATAGAAAACGAAATTCCCCTTGCGGGGAAATTTCGAGCGGCTCACCCTGGGCTTCGATTTCAGTCTGTCCCGCTCCATTTCAGGAGCAGCTAGGTCCATCCTCCGGACGGCCAAAGTCACCAGGCTTTACGATACCGCTCTGTCATTATTCTACTTCTTCCTGACGAAAATTGCAAGCGTTTTTTGGAGTTCTGCATGGCATCATCTTCCCAACCCGATTTGATCCGCGAAGAACGCGGTGAGTACCACCTGACCGCCGAACAACAGGCCGAAAAGGATGCCTATCACGCCCGGTGATGCGCCCGCTGACACGCAGCAGTTGGCCAGCCTTGACGCAAGGTACGGCGAGATTTACCCCGCAGGGGCGCCTCACACCCCTCATGGTACGCTGCTCCCGGTATTCCCAGGCACGCGTGAGATAGCCTTCGAAGTGGACCTGGTTGATCATGTTTCGTCTCCTCTATGAATTGGGTGTTTCGAAGTCCCGCACAATGACATGAACCAGAATTGTGATAATTGCCAGTATTTTATTAGCTGCAAGTTTACAAAATCATGCCAGCAGCGGGAAACCCAAAACGCCACATCCTCCGGCAGGAAATACTGGAAACGAATGTTGCGTCTGGCAAACGGATGAGGGTGTTCAGTTGAGGTCGAAGGCCAGTTGGAGTTGTGGCTTCTCTCCTATTATCGTCGAATCCACCTGTTCATCCGGTCAATCGACTTGCGCCCCTCGAAAATCAGATTTGATTTGTTGATTCTCAATCGCAATAATCACTTCGCTCTTCAAGCCGCCCAATCTTTTCTTGATAACTTCAAGATAATCTTCGCCCAAATTGATCTTCACTTGTTGAAGTTCTTTTTTGAAATTCGCCGAATCAGGGCTGACATTGGCAAACCTTCTCAACGTAGATTTGGGCAGGGTTTTATAATCACGCAGGTCTTCGATCAAGGTGCGAATAAATGGTACGAACTCTTCAAGTTCATCCTTGAAGTTTTGGAGGGCGCTTTGCAGGTTGTTGAAGGCTTTTGTTTCCAGTGCGGCTTCGCCTTTTGGAGGGATACCCGGAATTTCACGGAACTCTTTTATGGCTTCGTAAGATTTCCAGAAGCGCGGACTCAAATTCAGGCGCGGCTCATCAACTGTGCTTTCAATGAGCGGTAAGGTTTCTTCAAACAACGCTGAGCGGACTTCGGGTTTTTCCTGCGTTGTGTCGTCCACGCTTTGGATGAACAAGCCCAATCCTTTGCGGCGGAAAACGAGCAATTGATTAGCCGTGTGTGCCTTTGCAGTTTTAACGCGCGCCGGGAATTCTTTGATCCTTTCCACGCGTTCAGGATATTTCGCTTGAATTTCAAAGAACAAACGGCGCACTTGGGTTAACGTGCTTTGCTCTTGCTCAACTTCGGGGTTGGCGTTGACGCGCTTGAATAGTTCTGATGGCGTTGGCGTCTCATCTACGGCAAATATCTTTGCATCTTCGCCCAGCGTGTTATGGATCAGGAACATCTTCTGAGCGGCTATTTCGCGGCTTTTGATGATGTCCGCGCCCTGCTCGGTGGGGAAGAAGTTGTAGATGTAAAGGTTTTGGAATACCTTTTTGCCAATGCGGTTAATGCGCCCAACGCGCTGAATGACCCGCGTTGGATTCCAGGGAATATCATAGTTGATAATCGCGCCGGCGCGGTTCAGGTTGACGCCTTCGGAAAGTTTATCGCTGGTGAGCAGGATTTGAAAATCGTTTTCCTGATGCTGGGGTTTAAGGCTGGCGTCAAAGTTGCCCAATATTTGCCTTAATTGATTGGCGGATAATCCCGCGCTGGAACTGACCACCTTCCCGCGAAATGCGTTTGCGATTATCGGTTCAAGATGCCTCACGGTATCGGTATATTCGCTAAAGATAATGACCTTGCGTCTTGACTCGCCTTGCGCGGGGGCGGCTTTCAGGATTTTGCCAATTTCGCTGAGCAGGCTTTGCGCTTTAGGGTCGTGTGAAACTAAATCCAGTTCTTCGACCCGTTTACGAATCTCGCGCATGAGTTCCAGGTCAGATTGAATATCCCGCATGAATTCTTTGCCAAGGTCAAAGTCATCAATGACATAAATCCTCTGGTGTTTCGGGATTTTCTTCATTTCCGATAGTTGCCTTGCAAATTCTTCCAGTGCGGCTTCAATATCGTCGGGGCCGCTGTTGTAGATTTGCTCGACGAGTTTGCGGTCCAGGATATATTTGCCGCCGGAGTTTTCGATGAATTCCAATACACGTTCATGGATGCGAATAAAATTGGAGATACTTCTGGCAAACGCGCCAAAGGAACTTTCGAAGCGTTTGACCAGTATGCGGCGCATGAATTCATACAGGTTGCGTTGCTGCTGGTAGGTACGGTTGCCTTCTTCGTCCAGAACTTCGGCTTCTATATCTTTGCGTTTTTCATAGACAAAAGGCTGGTAGATCGCGCCGTGGAAGCGCCCCTCTTCGCTGAAATATTCTTCAATGACCTTAGTGTAGAATTCCATTTGCTCGGGTGAGAGTTCGTAGAACATTTCGATGGGGTCGGCTACATCGGAAAGTTGGGTGACTTCCCTCGAGTAAACAGGATCATTTTTCAGGTCAAGGCGGTTACGGCGGATGAGGACGGGTTCCAGCACGGCGCGGATCTCAGTCGCAAGTTGAGTCGCTTTCCTTTTTACTCGTGAAATGTCAATTGGCAGGGGCGCCTCAAAGATTTCATCATAGAATTTTTCAGCGTGTTCGCGTTTCTCCTTGCTTTTGTGATTGTTATAGCGCAGGATGTATGACAGCCGCCTGAATTCCGAGTTGTAACGCGCGAAACGCGCTTCGAGATTTTCATCCAGCGTGATCTTGGATTTGCCAGGCACGATGAAAAGTTTGAGCAGCGCAAAAATATCGGCGGGAGTGTTATTGAATGGGGTCGCTGTGAGCAGGATGACCATGCGGTTGCGGCAGATGGCGCTCAACCATTCGTAGTCGGCGGTGTCTTCGTTGCGGAATCGGTGGGCTTCATCCACGATCACGATTTCGATATCGTCTCCGTGTTCCTGCAAATATGCGGCGGCCTTTTCGAGGTCGCCCGAAGAACGGACTTCCCAATCGTAAAGTTTGAAATCCTCCATGTATTTGTGCCAACCAGAGTCTTTTCTTCGGGGGTCTCCCATGATTCCGGGTGGACAAAGCACCATGCCTCGCCGGCCGAAATTGCGCGCCAACATGGCCGCGATGACTGATTTTCCCAAACCCACCACATCGGCAATAATGACGCCGTTGTATTGCTCGATGATCGTCAATGCCTGGTTGACCGCGTCGGTTTGATATTGATAATCCTTGTATCCGTTTTCTTCGAGCAGACGTTTGACATGCGGTTTGATGGTCTTCTGTTCCATCAAATCGAGATAAGTTTTCAACACCAGCGCGTAGGCTTCAAACGGCGTGACATCTGCCACCTGCGTTCTGTTGCGTACGAAGCGTGTAAGGTGATTTTTTCGGTCGGGGATTTCGGTGATGGGAACGGCGGTTCGCCACAGTTCATTGAAATATTCTTCTGCTTCTTTCCAACCGTAGTCGCTGATCTCCACATTGAACTCATTTTGCCCCCGAATACCTGCGCGCGTCAAATTGCTGGAGCCGGTAATAAATTTGCCAACACTTTGGTTTTCGTCGGTGACGCTTTCAAATAAGGTTCGTAATTCGTCTTTGACTTGAAACAAATACAGCTTGGCGTGATTGGGTTCGAGCGTCTTCTTGATCTGCAACCGTCCATTTAGGAGCAGTTCAAGGAAGTAAGAAACCTGTTCGTAGAATTCCTGGTTATCCAATGCTTCATCATTAAGTGCGATATGCAGGGACGCAAAAAATCGGTCGGCTAGTTCGTCATTGCTGAACGAATCGCCTTCTATTGAAATTTCAAACACGCGATCCAGGCTTTTATCCACATCCAATCCGACCAGTAACTTGATGGTCAGGTCGTTTTGGGTTTTCAGGCTTTCGTACAGTTCGCGCCAGCCGGAGAAATAGAAGAAGCCCACCAGGAATTTGAGTTCCTGGCTGTACTGAATGAGTTCATCCAGCCGCTTCTTCAGCGTGCGCGATTGGGAGTTGGTGATAAAGGCGTTGGCGGTCATAGGACAATCTCCCCTTTTATTTCAGTCGACCGCGCACGGTTTGCAGGTGGGCGAGCATCTCGGTTGCATTGATGTCGAATTCGCGGGCGCGCGGCATGGATTTTTCCAAGATCTTTTCCAGTTCCGCCATTTCGATAAAGCCGCGTTGAACGAGAAAGACAATGTCTTCAAGGTCTGTATCAAAGCCGCGTTCTAGTTTGCTGAGCGCGATGCTGTAGGGGTCTGCAACATACACTTCCAGATTTCCGAATTTGCCGATGAAGATTGACCGATCACTACTCCCCGCAGGCAAAGGGATGAAGCGCTCCAGGGGGACGGGTTCGGCGTATATGTTCAGGTCTTTCGCAACCTGCATGATGGCTTTATCCAGCGGGCTTGGGGAGAGGTCGTCGCTGATAAAATCAAGGTCAATCGTCAGGCGCGGACTTCCCAACAGCGCCAGCGCGCCGCCTCCTATCAGGATCAAGCGCGAGGGCATCGGGATCCGTTCTCCCATGGTCTGCAAAATGGATTGGATTTGCGTATTGTCCATGTTTTCAGGCATTTCGGTTCTCCAGTCCCTTGAGCCATACCTGCGCGGCGTGCCGGTAAGTTCCCAACCAGTTGACTTTTTCGCCGCTTAATACCTGATGGCGTTCCGCCAGCATTTGCAGGTTGGGTTCAGGGTCGTTTAATGTTTGTTGCAAACCCAACTCGCGCGAGAAATGATCGGGCAGGGATGGTTTTGAACCGAGGATGGATTCCAGCCGCGCTTGATATTCTTGTTGTAGCCAGACCGCCGCGCAGTAATAACATTGAAGCGTAAGCCGCGTGGATGCGTTGAGGTTTGCTGCAACAGGACGGACGTATGCGGCAAATTCAGGGTGTTCCAAAAAAAGCGGGATAAGCGCCAAACGCAAGCGCGCTTCTTTGCTGCCTGCAAGCGCGGCGATCAGGCGGGGAGGATGTTTGTGCAGGGTTTCTTCCGTGTAATTTCCGCCAATAATGAACTTTACGCCCAGCGTATGGAGTGCGTTGGTAAGTTGCGCGCCTGTGGCCAAAGGGGAAACGCTCATGTGGGTCATTATATCCCTGTTGTTTTCTATAATCCGTACAACCCCTTGATCCACTCGTCAATTTCCTTCTCCACGCGGACAATATCCTCCGTCACGGACACCGTCTCCTCGTGCGCGTCCTTCCAGACTTCCGAAGTCTCTAAGACTTCGGAAGTCTTTGCCCGCCCGACCCGCCGCGTGAACTCCTCTGCTGTGAACGACCACGGACATTCCATCACAGACCCTAAAGGTTTTTCGCGTTGACTCGCGTTCCGATATGCCAAACCGTCCCGCCAGAAGTGATGGTGGTTAACGAAAGAAACCTTTAGGGTCTCATGCTTAATACAACCTCGACACCAACTCATCCAGTTGACCTTCCCACTCGCGCACTTTTTCAGCAGACTTTTCGGGCAGGGGATAGCCATGCCTCTCGTATTCAGCCAGAATTTTATCCACCAGTTTGACGAATTCTTTTTGCTCTTCAAGCGAAATGGGGGCAATGGGAAGTTGTTTCCAGTCATCAGGATAAACATGCATCTTACTGCGGCGTCTGCCCTTCAACCATTCCCGCGCAAAGGCAGAGTTCATAATCGCCAACGTATATTTCAAATTGAATTTCTTTGAGATTTCTTCCCGTTGTTCGCGATCTCCCAACGGATTTTGATGATGATATTCCGCAGTCTTGCTTATTGATCTATTTATTACTCCAGAAAGCAGGTGCCATGGAACAAAGCCTACAGAACTTGCATCAAAATGATATTTCTGGTTGTCGTATATAACTTTTGGCTCCATTCCAGGAGTTCTTACTGCGATAAGTTTTTCAGCGGCGTTATGTAATTCAGTGAAAGTTGGGCGGCTAAACTTCGCAGGCGCTCTATCTGTTCCCCATTCCAGGAACCAGACACGCCATGCAGACCACTTCACTAAATCCTTTCCTTGCACAAAAGGCTTTGGATGTTTTGCATCTTTTTTGGGTGATAGGCAATCTTCAGTTGTAAATTCGCCCTGCCATTCACGGTCATCAGCATTCGCCCGTAAACCATAACTGACGTAGCAGATGTTCTGAAGTTCGATATGCTTTGTTTGGGTTTTTGATGGAGTCCATCCATCAAGTATAAATATAGCCTTTCCAGATTCTTGTTGATATAAAGTAGGTAGTAATTCTTGGTTAATATCAAATTCGTCTCGTTTGCCCCACCTTCTGGCACGCACAGGTTGATGCTCTGCCGTGACTTGCCCTTTTGCAAAGTGCAGAATAGTATTGCTTACACCCGCATCAAACAAATCAATTTCGGAACAAAAATCTATTCGTTCTACAAGACTGTTTTGCAAAAAGAATTCATGTGACTTTCCAGCATATTTGGCGGCATTGTAGGCGTCAGGAATGATAAAAACCATTTGCCCGTTGGGTCGCAAGAGTTGATAAGCGCGTTCCAGAAACGGGATATACAAATCCCATTTTTCGTGAAGCGTTTTATAAACTCTAGAATCTTTCAACTGCTTACGATAGGTTTGCCAATTGGTAATTTCCTGCTGGCGTTCTTCTTCATCCTCAATATGCTTAAACTGCGCGTCGGCTCGCACGTAAGGCGGGTTGGCGAGAATAATATCGAAACCAGTTCTTGAGGGCGGCGTGGTTGTGAGTTCCATTTGTCCAGAAATGGTGTTGACCAGTCCCGCCATTGCGCCTGTGATCGTGGAGGTTGGCGCGGGCGCAATAAAGATTTCCGCAAATTCAATTACCCAGTCGAAGCTATTGAAAGTCAAAGAACGTCCAGACCATGTTCTAATTTCGTCACGCAGTTTATATGCCTGTTCTCGATAATGAAATTGATTTTTGTCATGTGGGATTGAATATTTGTTCTTCGCTATAAGGAAATCATCCACCAGTTGACGGCGGAAGCCCAGGTCGAGTCCGCCCGAGGGGTCGGGGGCGGTCAAAGAATCGCCCGACTCGATCTTGAAGTCCAGGTTGGGAAGCGGCGGCGGGTCCTCGCCTTCAAAGTCCACGATCAGCGAAAGCCACAGCCGCAGGCGCGCAATGTTCACGGCGAAGGGATCCTTATCCACGCCATATAAATTATTTTGGATGATTTCCAGTTTGCGTTCATAAACGGTCTTTGCGTCCAATGCGCGTGTGGCAAACAGACATTCGCGCAATTCAAGCAAGACGTGCAGCATGCCTAGCAGGTACGCGCCAGAGCCGCAGGCAGGGTCGCACACTTTCACGGCGCGCAAGGCCTCCAGTACGGCTTCGGGATTACGCAATTGTGAAGGGTCTTTTTGATACACAAATTGAGTGATCGCAGCTTCACTTTCAGAAGGCAGTCTGGATTGTAAATAACCTGCCAGCGCCTCATAACACATGAAAGCTACAACTGGTTTAATAGTGTAATACGATCCGCTTTCATGCCTGCCCGTTACCAGTTTCTCGAAAATGCGCCCCAGCATTTCGGGGTCAACCGCCACTTCCACATCCAGCGGCGTGGATTCGGTCACGGTGAAGTTGAAGTGATAGATGAGGTCGGTCAAAATTTTGACGACGATTGGATCAGGGAAAGGAGGCCCATTAATATCGTCTGGTTCTTCTTCAAACAAACCGCCGTTCAGGTATGGGACATTTCCGATGAGTTTTTGGAAAATCTTATATTCAGGGTCTTTGGAAAGTTGATCTCCATAAGGGTTGTTTAAACCCTTGAAGAAGAGCGTATTCAATCGGGATTTGTGGAAGTTCGCGTCGCGTTTATTGGTCTCGTTTTCGTAATAATCTGCAAACAGCGCCCGCAGGTAATCTTTTTTTTCGTTGAAATTCATCCACCCTTTGCGTTCGAGGAATGTCAAAAACATCAAGCGATTGAAAAAGCGTTGTGTATAAAGCCGTTTCTTCTCGGCAGTCCAATCGAGTGTGAGGCATGTTTCAGCCGCCCGGAAAATCTTCTCGTATTCTGAATAAAACTCTTTGGTGACAGGCTCGACGCTGAACGCTTCGAGAATCTTCTCGATGCTGGAGAAGTCCGCTTTGCCAATTTGATTGACGAAACTATGCGAGGGCCAATCAGGCGAGACGAAATAGGTGTAACGCCGAAAATTGCTGAACTCGCGCTTCGCTCCCTTATACTGCGCGGTGATCAAACTAAAGCGAAAATGCCCCGCCTCATCTTGAAAGACAAATATCCCCGCATCCAGGTTTTCAGCCTTCAAGACTTTCTTCGCAATTTCATACTGATTCAATTTGCCGCTGTGCGAAGTTAATTCTTTGTCCACCTCGCCCACGAGCGCGATCAAACGGCGTCCATCCTCGAAGTCGATCCTGCCGAGTCTGAATAGATTTTTTCCAAAATTGGCTTTTTCGAGATAATGGCTGTAGTCGCTCTTCTCGGGCTTGAACTTTCCGCTTGAATCGCGGAAGAACTGCGTAAGGTCATCGCGGTTGAAGGATTGGGTTAGTTTTCCAAGAAGGTTGCGGTTGTCCATAGTTTCAGCTTCTCAACTTTCGCTTTTCATGGTCACGTAGATACCAATCCGTCCGTTCCAACTGCGGGTCGATAGGTTCCTTCCGGGTTCGCTATTCTGGGATGCGTTGCATTACTGCGCTTTCGCTTTGATTGGTTCTTGAAGTTGTATTTATTATAAGTGAAATATCGTCTTCGGGGGCCCTTTCATTTGTTCGCTCTCTTGTGCCCCTTTGTGCTCTTTGTGTCCTTTGTGGTGAGAGCCTCTCCCCCTTCTTACTGCTATAATCCCTCTGCTCCTTGCCCCTAGCCGAGGCGGCGTTCGCGCAGCGCCCCTGCCTGCCCCAGTTCTATGGGGGTGGGGGTTGCCGGCTTGACGACTATGATGAGTATATAAATAGGCAGAAATGGATTAGGGAAACGTTTGGCGGGGGTCCATTGGAAATTGAGTAGTGGGTCAAATCTGTTCTAATCAGCTTTCCCGATACTTCAACCCAATGCATCCTCAAGGGTCGGAAGGAACATTAGTAATGAGAAGGTGAGAAATGGAATGGCATCACCTTTCTTTTTTTGCAATTATCCCAAGTCAATTGTCCTGGTCGCCAAATTAATGATAAGATTGCTGTCCGTCAAGGGTGTTCTTTGGGATTCTCTGTGAAATGATGAAAATTAATTTGGTCAGGAAATAAAATGGAGAACCGTTTATTGCTTGAGGTGGAAGAAGAATATTCCCCTATCGCCCCGCTGATCGAGCTGGGGCGGCAGAAGAAATACGTCACCATTGACGATATCCTGCACTTCTTCCCTGAAGCCGAAAAGGATATCGAGCAATTGGAGGAGGCTTTTTCGGCGCTCTTGAGCGCGGGAGTTGCTTTCGTTGAAGACACCCCTGCCAGTGAATCTCCAGAGAATGAATTTGTTGCTGTGGAAGAAACCGAGGCCGGGCCTGAACCAGAACTTTCGTCAGACGATTGTCTCGCTAACATTGATACCTTCGATACCGTCGGGTTATATCTCAAAGAAGTCAGCCAAGTCCCGCTGCTGACAAGGGCAGAAGAAGTCAAACTCGCCCAGCGTATTGAGAACGGACGGACGGCTCGTGAAGAACTGGCGCGCGGCAAAGCCAGCCCCTGCAGACGGATCGAATTGCGTAAATTAATCGAAGACAGTTGGTCTGCCCACAAGCACCTTATTACAGCCAACTCTCGCCTGGTGATCAGTATCGCTAAAAAATATGTAGGGCGCGGTGTACCTTTCCTTGACTTGATCCAGGAGGGCAATATCGGCCTCATGCGTGCCACTAAGAAGTTCGACTACCATCGTGGCTTCAAATTCAGCACCTTTGCCACGTGGTGGATCCGCCAGGCCGTGTCACGTGCTATTGCTGACCAGGGACGTACCATCCGTGTCCCGGTTCACATGGGCGATCTGATCAATAAGCTCTTTCGCGTCCAGTACCAGTTGACTCAGCGCCTAGGCCGCGAACCAACCGTCGAGGAGATGGCTGAAGCGCTGGAAGTGTCACCCCAAAAAGTCGAGAACATAATCAAGGTTGCGCGCTGGCCGCTTTCGTTGGAAACGCCAACCAATGATGAAGAAGACTCGGTGCTTGGCGACTTTATCGAAGATGACGAAGTCGTCCCGCCCGATGAAACCGCGACATATAATCTGCTGCGCGAGAACTTGCGCGAAGTCTTGAACGGATTGTCGCCCCGCGAAGTGCGCCTCCTGCAACTGCGCTATGGCTTGCTCGATGGGCAGGCCTACACGCTGGAGGAAGTTGGGCGCAAGATGGGCGTGACGCGTGAGCGCATCCGCCAGATCGAAGCCCAAGCCTTGAGCCGCCTGCGTCACCCGTCCATCCTCTACAAACTGCACGACTATCTGGGCGAATAACTGCTATCTATGTCCCCGTCACTGTGAAAGTTCTGACTGTTTGAGAGGTAAAACAACGCGATCTGATAAAATTATTATAAGCCTATACCCTTTCTTCTTAAAAGTATTATCCGTATATATGGTACCCCTCTGGGGGCACAGGAACAGATAACCTGGTGATAAAGTCACCGGGTTTATTGTTTCTTCTGGTATGCAATTCCCATCTGACAAAGCCGACAACAACCTGATCCATTTTTGGCGCTGCGTGGATGTCGCATCCCAAACCATTGACTCGCGTCCGGGTCTATGGTGATCCCCGTCACCGCCGCCCCGACCGCGCAGCGCCCCTGCCTGCCCCCGTTCTATGGGGGTGGGGTCGCAAGATTCCCCTCTCCCCCCAGGGGAGGCGGTGCTCCGCTCCGCGTTTGAGGGGAGGTTATGATATAATCGTATTACGATATTGTTTTCGATAGGAGAATCGTATGAATACTGTTACAATTTCGCCAAAATTCCAGGTTGTCATCCCAAAACAAGTACGGGAGATGCTTCATGTAAAGCCCGGTCAAAAGATGCGCGTGATTGCCTATGATAATCATGTGATCCTAATTCCAGCGCGTCCCATCAAAGAAGCGCGCGGTTCCTTGATAGGGATTGACACCAGTGTTCCCCGCGAGGAGGAAGACCGCGTATGAATGTGGTGGATTCTTCAGGCTGGCTTGAGTATTTTGGGAATGGGGAAAATGCCTTTTTTTTTGCGGCAATCATTGAAGACACGGAAAATTTGCTCGTACCAATAATATGCCTCTACGAGGTTTTCAAGAGGATTTTACAGCAGCGGGATATTAACGCCGCTCGCACCAATGTCAGCGATATGTACGAGGGATACCTCATTGACCTGACCGCCCCACTTGCGTTGAGCGCGGCGCAAATTTCCGTTGAGTACAAATTGCCAATGGCGGACAGCCTCATCCTCGCCACTGCCCGCCTCTATGACGCTACTCTCTGGACCCAGGATGAGCATTTCAGGGACATCCCTGGCGTTAAATTCATCGCCAAGAAATGACCACCCCTGCCCCCTCCACCCTCGTCCAGCGCCTAAGATACCGCAAGATTTACCCCGCAGGGGCGCCTCCCACCCCGCAGGGGTAGCCGGGGAAAAAGGCACCACGAGATTAATCTCGCCTCCCACCCCGCAGGGGAGGCGGTGCTCCTCTCCGCGTTTGAGGGGAGGGTGTGGGGATAAACCGTGTTATACTTTATATGCATTTTGTATAACGAAGCGAGGTTAAAATGAATGTCAGACTCTCTCAAAAAGGATGGATTGTCATACCAGCGGCTTTGCGTAAAAAATACGGTCTGAAACCCGGCGCAAATTTGCAAGTTGTGGATTACGGTGGCGTGCTATCTATTATCCCTGCCATGCGAGATCCTATCAAACAAGGCCGCGGCTTGCTTAAAGACATCCCTTCTTTGACGGAGGACTTGCTGAAAGAACACGCTGAAGAACTTGCACGCGAAGAAGCCAGGATCAAACGACTCAATGGCTGATAAATTTGCCTTCGTGTTGGACACGTTTGCTTTGCTTGCTTATTTAAAAGATGAGCCAGCTGCAGCACGTATTGAGAAGGTTCTGGAGTTAGCTGGAAAAGAAAAGTACCGCCTGTTTGTTTCCATCATTAATCTCGGGGAGGTACTTTACATCACAGAACGAAGAGGCGGGGTATCAAAAGCGCAGGACGCTTTAGCGTTTATTCTACAACTCCCTATCAAAATTCTGCCTGCTGATGAGCAGGCAGTTTTTGCCGCCGCGCATATCAAGGCTAACCATGCGCTTTCCTATGCCGACGCTTTCGCAGTGGCCGCTGCCACCCGGGAAAACGCGGTCATCCTGACTGGTGATCCCGAATTTGAAACCGTGGAACCAATCGTGACGGTGGAGTGGTTGTAAAAAACAACTTGATACGAAATTCGCGCTTACCCATTGGCTGCATAGGTACCTGACACTGGAACACCTGGCACATGAACACTCGATCCTCCACCATCCTCCAGCGCCGTATCTGGATCAATTACCTTGCCGAGCTGAACCGCGCCCCTCTAGCGCACGAGGAATGGGATTACTAGTATGACCATCTATAAGCTTAGCCCGTCAGATCTCACGTTTCTCTGGGATGGTTGTAAACGATGCTTTTACCTCAAGGTAAAACATAATATTGTTTACAGGGGGCCATTTCCGGGTATGTTCGGAAGAATGGGCGATCTGACCAGTAATTATTACCTGGATAAGTCCTCGAGTGAAATATCCCCTGAGCTGCCTGCAGGGATTGTGAAATTCAGAGAAAAGTGGGTCAAATCTATTCCAATCAGCTTTCCTGATACTTCAACCCAATGCATTATCAAAGGTCGGTTCGATGCGGTCATGGCCTTTGAGGATGGCTCTTACGGCATTATCGATTACAAGACATCTGATGCGTCGGAAGAAAAAGCTGCCTTTTACAGCCGGCAATTGTCAGCTTACGCCTACGCTTTGGAAAACCCGGCTCCCAATGCACTATCTATATCGCCCATAACCCGTCTTGGCCTGTTTATCATCACGCCAAATCGCTTTGAACGAATACCGGGTGGAGAAAAAGCCTTTATAACCAGGACGACCTGGATGGATGTTCCCCGCGATGATGCAACCTTCCTGGCATTATTGAGAGAAATCGTCACATTGCTGGATAAGCCAACCCCACCAGATCCAGCCGAGGATTGTGGATTGTGTAATTACAGAAAGAATTTGAACGAGGCAGGTATTTTAGATTGAGATATTTCCAATCAGGGCATAAAGTCTTGATCATCCAGTGAGGCTGGCTCTCACTGGCGTGGGGGTGACAAGGAAAAATGTACCGCGAAATTTATTTCGCATTACATCCCGCAGGGTTAACCGGGGAAAAAAGGTACCGCGAGATTTATCTCGCCTGAACCGTTCCCTCCAGTGGTGGGACGGGAACGAGGAACGGCCCGACCAGCAGGAGCAGCAGCAAGGCAAGCAGGGTGATGCCGAGGCTGCACAGCAGACGCCGTTTCTTCATTTGCGTTTGATCAGGAACGCCGCGACCAGCGTGGCGGCTACCAGCCCGAAGGTGACCCAGATGGCGATGGTGACGATCCCCTCTTGCGGGAACCTGGCGGCAATGCCGGCCAGCGCCCACAGGATCACGGCAGTGTAAGCCACATCACGGCGCAGGTAGTTCATCAACCCGGCAATAACCAGCACCGCGCCCAGGATGACCACCATCCAGACCGCATCGCTGATCCCGAACTGGTTCCAACCGACGAAGTCCAATACATCAGTGATGTTGGCCACCGTGGCAACCGTGATCCAACCCAGGTAGATGCTGAAGGGTACGCGCACCGCCCAGGTTTCGGCGGAAGAGACCTTTGTCTTTCCCGTACCCAGGTTCAGGTAGGTGATGATCAGGGATGCGAGCAGGGTCAGCATGGCCAGCAGCGTCGGCGGGAACTGCTCGTAGTGCCAGAGGAAGATCCAGGTACTGTTGGCCAGCCCGCCCAGCACCACCCACCAGCCGGTAGCCTGCAGACGCGGGTTATCCTTCTGGGAGGGGAGCGCCTGGAAGACGGCGTAGGCGAGCAGGCCGATGTAGATCAAGCCCCAGATCGCGAAGACATACCCCGCCGGGACGAAATAAACGTGGAAATTGTCCGAGATTTCGCCGGTGTTTTTCCCGTTGATGGGCAGGGCATTGGCCAGGATATTGATGGTGATGGTGGCCAGAATGACCACGATGACTGAAATTTGACGAAGAGTGTTTTTCATTGGGAGTCTCCTATTCAATAATCTTGATTTCCAATATGGTATCTTTCGCACCTCTTTGGTCGCGTGGATTCTCGAAGAATTTCTTCATTAAACCACATTTCTTTTCGAGCAGGTGATTCACTATTTTGATTACCTCGGGGTTGGTGACCTCACGTGCCTGGGCTGTTCCCGAGAGTGCGTAAACTGCTCATTTAGAACACTTGTGCTAATTACACAGTGATGGTAGACTATCAATGAACAAGGTAATCTATCTGCCTTGCCGCCGAATGCTTCAACTGCCTGGTCGCACACAGGCCATCCTGCATTCCCAACCCATCGGATCCAAAAACGTACTGCAAGGAACTCCCCAGATGGATGAACTTGTACCCTGAACTTTGCGAAATAATTGTTCCTCCTTTGTTCCTGAGGAACAAATCGCCTGCTTTGTTTTCCTTATTGCTCCTCCCCCATTTTCCGCCCTCTTGCCCCACGTTCTTAATGGGGCGAAAATGGGGTAGGCTGGGAGGGGCAGGAAGGAGAATCCTATCCATAAGCAATTACTCCTCCCCCATTTTCCGCCCGCTTGCCCCACGCTATTAGTGGGGTGAAAATGGGGGAGGCTGGGAGGGGGCAGGAAGGAGAATCCCATGAGCAATTGCTCCTCCCCCATTTTCCGCCCTGATGCCCCACGTTCTTAGTGGGGTGAAAATGGGGCAGGCTGGGAGGGGCAGGAAGGAGAATCCTATCCATAAGCAATTACTCCTCCCCCATTTTCCGTACTTGAAAATGGGGGAGGTTGGGAGGGGGCAGGAAGTGATCCTGATACCGGCAGCTCTCGCGCATCGCGCAATAATCGCACGTCCTCCCAGCGGATTTCATCTCCGCGCCGATTCCCATGATCATGGTTAGCGATTTGCGCGGGATCATCATGTAACTGGGCGTGAGGCGCACAGCGGCCCCCGCCTCGCCCAGCAACCGGAAGATCTGCGGCTGCCCTTCCTCAACCGGCCAATCCACCATCCCCGGACTGAGCGGGATGGAGACCTGCAACCCCTTTTCGGCGGCCTGCTTTTCGAAATACCGGCAGGCCGCATTGGCCAGCGCCTCCACCGCCGCCGAACCGACCCCATCCAGCGCCAAGGCGTAAACCGTGTTGGATACCCAGGTTCTCGAAACCCGCGTTTCCAGCGCCTCGCCGATGGTGCAGAGGACGATGCAGAGCGCTTTGGCCGCAGCCAGATGTTGGACGAGCAGTTTGCTTTCGAGAGTTTGCCCGCCATTCAGGAGCAGCCGTTCATGCCGCACGCCCTTGACTGCGAACTCCTGATAGATCACTTTGGGGCGCAGCAGGGAGCTACCTTCCTGCATGGCCTGCTCGGCCACCTTTACCAGCGCCGGGCTGCGGGCGCGCAGAACGTGCGCCTCCGCCCCCTCTCCGCGCAGCACTGCGTCCACGTCGAAGATCAGGTCAAGATTTTGCTGGAGTTCCATCGGAGACCAAGCCTTGCGCCTGCCGCTTGCGGAAATCCTTGATGAAACGCGTGGCGTAAGCGTCACGGCCCAGCAGCAGGTCGGCCGCGCGGATGATGGCAGTCAGTTTCTCAGGATTGGTGATGACACAACTGGCGCCCGCGCCGGCCGCCAGTGCCAGGAACGCCTGGTTGACCGTATGGCGGTCAGGCAGGCCAAAGGATACGTTGCTTGCGCCCAGGTTGATGTTGACGCCAAATTCCCTGCGCACCATTTCGATGGTGGTGAGCGTCACCCGCCCGGCTTTCTGGTCGGCGCCCACAGTCAGCACCAGCGGGTCAATCACCACGTCTTCCGTAGGGATGCCGATCTGCGCCGCGCGCTCCAGGATCCTGCCCGCGATGCTCAAGCGCACCTCGGGGTCGTTGGGAATACCCGCATCGTCCATCGTCAGGCCGATCACCGCCGCCTCGTATTCTTTGATGATCGGCAGCAGCGTACCCAGGCTGGCCTCTTCACCGTTGACCGAGTTGACCAGCGGCTTGCCGGGGACCACTTTCAGCGCCGCTGCCAGCGCAGCGCGGTTGGAGGAATCCAGGCAGATCGGCACGTCGAAGCGTTCGGCGACGGCCAGCGCCACCTGCGGGAGCATGCTTACCTCATCCACGCCCGGCGCGCCGACGTTGACATCCAGCACGTCCGCGCCGGCCGCGATCTGCGCTTCGGCCAGTTCGAAGACATAATCCAACCGGCCGGAGAGCAGCCCCTCAGTCAGTTTCTTGCGGCGTGTAGGGTTGATGTTCTCACCGATGATAGTGATCGGACCAATGGTGTCAATCGTGATTTCTTTGGTTTTACTTTTTAGAACGGTGCGCATTATCACCTCGGAAAAGATGTAGGGCGGGTATTTTACCCGCCGAGAGTTTGGTTGGTTCGGTGAAACAGTTTCAGCAACTCACAGAATTGTCATTCTGCCTGCCCTGCCGTCTCGCACCGGCGTGCTGCCCTGTCCTGGCGGCCAGGCCAGGGCGGCACGCTTGCACCTGCGCAAGTGCAGGCGAACGGTGGCGGGCTAGGCCAGGGAACCCCGAAGGGGCGACACCTGCACCTTCGGCGCACCGCAGGTGCGGTGCAGGTGAGAATCTCTGCCCGCAGGGCAGGAGACCCTTCGCTTCGCTCAGGGTGGCACCGACTTTCGTGATTTACTGAGTTTGGGTATTATACAACTCATGGAACAACCCTGGTGGAATATGCTCAACGCATGGATAAAGACATCATTTCCTCGCGGTTCGGCTACCAGATGGAAATGCTCGGACAATCTACCGGTAGGCTGGACGCCGCGCGCGGTTCGGTTCGGCTCGACCCGCGCAAGCCCGCGCAAGGGACATTCAATATCCGCTGGCGGGTCTATATCAAAACGTTTCCCACCAGGATCTTTTCCCCGAAGGAGTTGCCTGAATGCTCACCCGCGCCCAAATTCAACGCCTGACACAGTGTGATGGAATTGGCGCCCAGGCGCAGGAACGTGATTACCAAACCGCCGTAAAACCCCTAGCTTCAGCAATGAGGATATAAGGCGGTCTTTGGTAACTACCTTATTTACGAAAGACTGCCATGTCGAACTTCAGTCTTGGCTCCGGCCTCTTGCGCTCACCGCCCAGGGATGAGATGCGCCACGTGCGGGAACGGGTCGCGGGCGTGGGGAAAATCGAGCGCCAGCATAAAGCGTTCCTGGAACTGCATATCCACCGGCAACTCAAAACGCTGGATGCTGCGGGCGACCTGCACCGCCTCAGCGCGCTTCTCCACATTGAGCAAGGCGATGCGCGCCCCATCCCCGGCCGCGTTGCCCACCGCGTACACGTCCTCCAGCGGGCAGTCGGGGATCATGCCCAGTAGCATGGCTTTCGTCTTGTCAATGTAACTGCCGAATGCGCCGGCCAGGATGATCTTATCCGGCCTCTCCAGTCCCATCTCATGCAGCAGGGTGCGCGCCGCGACGTAGAGGGCGGCTTTCGCCAGTTGTATCTGGCGCACATCGCGCTGGCTGATGGGGATGTCGCGCCCGATGGAGGTCTCATCCGCCCAAGCCATGACGTACTCCGCGCCGTTCTCTCCCTTGCGGATGCGCTTCGAGACGACCCCCGGCCCGAATCGCCCGTTCTTGGTGAGGATGCCCACCCGGAACATCTCGGCGATGGCGTCAATGATCGCCGAGCCGCAGATGCCCTTGACCCGGCCAGTGTTCCATTGTTCTTCCCCGATCACCTTGTAACGCGGCTCGAGCGTCATAGCGTCTATTTCGACGCGCTCGATGGCGCCTGGCGCGGCGCGCATCCCGTACTCGACGTGCGCCCCCTCCAGCGCCGGGCCGGTGGGCGTGGATGTGCAAACCAGCCGCTGGCGGTTGCCAAGCACCAGTTCGGCGTTGGTGCCGATGTCTATAATCAGCCAGTTCTCATCCTGATTATAGGGCTGCTCGGCGATCAGCACAGCGACGTTATCTGAGCCGATGAAACTGGCTTCGATGGGCAGGAGATGGATATTTCCCGCTGGGTTGATCGCCAGTCCCAGATCGCGGGCTTTGATATCCAGCGCCTTGTGCAGGGTTGGCACATACGGCGCCACGCCCAGGTGGCGCGGCGGAATATTGAGCACGAGATGGTGCATGGTGGTGTTGCCGACCAGCACCGCTTCGAGGATATCGTCCGCCTTGATCTTTGCCCTCTTGGCTGCCTTACGCAGCAGGCGGTTGAGCGCATCCACAATTGATCTGTGGATTTTTTCCAGCCCGTCGGCGTTGGCGATGGTGTACTGGATGCGCGACATGAT
>Ga0315279_10001831_pt1 | contig 33860 bp, 26 predicted proteins | sample YL17G06_20_MG_FD_203694 | JGI IMG/M metagenome (GOLD analysis project Ga0315279, IMG submission 203694) | Sediment microbial communities from Yellowstone Lake, YNP, Wyoming, USA - YL17G06_20 | ecosystem: Environmental > Aquatic > Freshwater > Lake > Sediment | place: USA: Wyoming | collected...
ACAACAAAAAATATTGGCTCCTGCCGATCATCATCGTCCTTGTTCTCCTCGGAGTCCTGCTGGTTCTGGCCGAAAAAAGCGTCATCGCTCCCTTCATCTACACGCTCTTTTAGCCGCTTCGCTTCTCTTCAAGCCCCAGCGCCGAAGGCGTTTCTTATTCCCCCTCTCTTCGCCCGATCATCGTGAAGAACCCCCCTTCCCGTCCACCGCTGAGAAGCATTCCCGTTTGAACGATAAAATGGTCGATCTTCGATCCGGAAGGATTTTTCGCGAACAGGGTCTCTTCCTGGGAAAAGCTTTCAAAAGCGACGGCTTTGGGGATGCCGTTCATGAATCGGAAGCCGCATCGGTCGAACCAGCGCAGGACCTCGCCGATCGTATGCTTGGATTCGTGCGGATTTTTGTACTGATCCCCGAACCAGGTCTTTTTTCGAATTTCGCTTAAACCGCTGTCTTTCAGCCTCGGGTCCAGGAATTGAAACCGGTTGGGAAAAATTTTGAAAATGAAACGCCGGAAATCCGTCGTTAGCCGGCCGTATTTATTGTAGAGCCCGATGACGATATATCCCCCTTTCTTCACCAGACGGGAAAGGGTTTGAAAGCCGAGAAAAGAATCGCCCGTATGGTGGATAACGCCGTTCGAGACGATGATATCAAAAGTCTCGGGCTTAAAAACCCGCTTAAAGAGATTCATTTGAAGGAACGTCACGTTATCCAGGTGGTTTTTCTCTTTGAAGGCCTGGCCCAGCCTCAAGGAATTCAAGCAAATGTCTGTGCCGTATACGGTCCGCTCCGCCCCGATGCCCAGAAAATTGCTCAACTGTCCCGTTCCGCAGCCGGCTTCAAGCACTTTGGCCTCAGTCGAGACCTGTTCATCCAGAAGGCGGGCGAAAACACCCTTCTCGGCCTTTTCTTTGAGCCGCCATACAGAATCCGTATCATCATAATTCGAAAAGGGGTCTCTTCATAAAACGATTTGACGGCCCCCGTCACGTCTTCCTTGGCTGCATCCCATTCGTTGGGATAAAAAAAGAGCGGAATTCCACTCTCACAGAGGTATTCGCGGGCACAGCCGGAACATTGAAATCCCCGCTCACCGGCCTTCAGACCTTGGCCGCACCCCGGACAGACAAAGATATTATGATATTCCGCGGTCGACATTTCTCATCCCTGGTTTTCAAATTCGCCGCAAGACGTATTATATCTTTTTCTCCCAGGTCGCTCAACCCGCCCCTCCTTGATTTTCGCGGCCTGGCGTTATAAAATCCTCCAAGTTTTCGATCCCAGAAGGAGAGCGAACGATGGAAAGGAAAAAACCGAAATGGTGGCAGCGTCTCCTGATGATCATCATCTCGCCGCTGGTGTTTCTGTTTCTAATCGAAGGCGTCATCCGTCTGACCGGCGTCAACACCGACCTGGCCCGGAACAAGAATTTCGACATCGGCGTCCCCGTCTGGCTGCTCTCAGATCCCAACTGGGTCCGAAATGAGATGAGCCGCTTGAAGAGGCCGCGCGGAGTCAAGGCGGCCGATGTCGCCTGGCTGGCCAACTTTGAAGAAGCCCGCTATATTCAATATAAGCTCAAACCGAACATCGACGTCCAGGCCGTCGACCCTTTCAATGATATCCAGGTCCGGAAGAATATCACCTTCCGGATTACGTCCAACAAAGATGGATTCCGGACTCGGCCGTTCACGCCGAAAAAAGAGGGAGTGTTGCGCATCGTCTCGTTGGGGGATTCCAGCACCTTTGGCTGGGGGGTCGATCCCGAATACACCTACCAGAGCCTTCTGGAGCGCAGGCTCGCCCAGAGCCGCGGCGGAGCTGTCGAGGTCTTCAACCTTGGAATTTCAGGCCACACGACGCGCCATGGACTCGGCGTCCTCCATCACTACGCCTGGGAGCTCAAACCCGACCTGCTGCTCGTCAGCTTCGGCGGCAACGACGCCCGATTTATGCTCCAACCCATCGACCAAATGCTCGCCGCCGATGAAACTTTTATCGGCGGAGTTCGCTGGACCCTGTTCAAGTTCAAAACGTTCAAATTGCTGCGGCGGTGGATGCTATCTGTCTATGATCCGTTCAAGTCCCTGGCGAAGTCGCCCGAAGCGAAACGCTCGCTCGTTCCGGCGGTCCCGCCCGAGGGGTACAAAGCGAACCTGAAGACCATGATCGCCGAGGCCCGCCGTCGCGGCGTGGCCGTAGTCCTGATCGGCGTATGCAGCCCGGATACATATCTCAACGATATGGCTGAGGTTGCCCAGAGCGAAAACGTTCCGTTCGTCGATGTCAAACAGCTCTTCCAGGATAATATCGCCGCCCTGAAAGAGGGACGTCTTTACAAAGAAGAGATCGATTACTACCGGAATATCTATGGAGATGAAGAGATGGCCGGCAACTCATGGATGTACGTCACCACAGACGGATGCCATCCCAACCGCGCCGGCACCAACCTCATCGCTGATGCTCTTGTCCCCGCAGTCGAAAAAACCCTCGCTTCCCGGCCGGCCGCCGCGAAATGAATAAGAAAACTAAAGGCCGGCGCTTTTCTTGATCTGCTTCTCAATGAACCGGTCGCTCATAAACCTCTTCAAAAAGACCATAAGCGGCGCTGTCCCGCCCACGGCATAGAACGGTGCGGGATTCTTCATTTTCAGGATTTTCAGGGTTTTTTTAGCCACTGCAGTCGGATCGGCCCCTTTGGCCATATTCCTGTCCCGCGCCTGCAGCGTCCTGGCCATATCGCCCTTAAAAGCCGAGTCCGGAGCCAGGTAGACATCAGGAGTGATCGAAGTCCGGATATGTCCGGGCTCCAGCATGATGATATGGATGCCGAATTTTTTGACTTCGTTCCGCAATGACCAGGAAAATCCCGCCAAGGCGAATTTCGAGGCCGAATACGCCGATTGAAAAGGCAGCCCAAACCTTCCAGCCAGTGAGCCGATATTGAGGATATACCCGCTCCGCCGTTCGATCATCCCGGATAAAAATCCTCGGGTCAGACTCATCAGCCCGAAGAGATTGAGCTCGAAAAGCTCTTTGACTTTTCCGAGAGGCGCTTCAGCGGCTGGCCAGAACTGGCTGCCACCGGCGTTATTGATCAGGATGTCGATCGGACCGGCTTTTTTAACGCATTCCTCGATCGACCCCCCATCCAAAAGATCCAGCCGGAGATAATCGATTCCTGTGAGTTTCTCGGAAATGCTCTCAGGCCGGCGCGATGTCCCGATGACCTGATAGCCGGCGCCCCGGAGTGCGGCGGCGATCGCCCGTCCGATGCCTTTAGAAGCTCCCGTGACAAGGGCTTTTGGAGCGGCCACGTCTCCCGTCATTCTTCCTGTTCGTGCGACATTGTCGCTTTGGCCGATCCGAGGTTGAGCTTGAGATCGTCCCGGACCTTTTTGAATGCGGCGATGGTCCGTTCAATATTTTCATCCGTATGCGAAGCTGTGGGGACCATCCGGAAAAGAATGATGCCTTTGGGCACGACGGGATACATGACGCCCGTGATGAAGATCCCCATGTCCCGCAGTCCTTTGATGATCGCCATGGCGAGGTTGACGTCGCCCGCCGGGACATAGACGGAACAGAGCGGCGAAGGAACATCCCCAACCTCATATCCGATGTCTTTCAAGCCGTTCCTGATCTTGGCCGAGTTCTCCCAGAGCTTTTCGCGGCGCGCTTTGTCGGCGCGGATGATGTCCAGGGTTTTGGACAGGACTTCGACATAGATCATGGGCAGGCTCTTGGCGAAGATCTGGGTTCGGGCGTTGTAGCGGATCCACTCGGCAACAGGCTTTGCCGTGGCCGTGACTCCGCCGATCGCGGCAAAAGCCTTGGCGAATGTGCCGAAATACATGTCCAGCTTGTCGTGAACGCCGAAATATTCGCCGCTTCCGCGGCCGTTCTCGCCCATCACGCCGAAGCCGTGGGCGTCGTCGACAAAGATGCGCGCGTCATATCGCTCCTTGAGGGCGCAGATCTCCGGCAGATTGGCGATATCTCCTTTCATCCCGAAAACGCCTTCGGTCACGATGAGCACCCCGCCTCGGCGGTCTTTATTGACATGCTTCAGATGCGCTTCGAGGCTCGCCATGTCGTTGTGCCGGTAGACGCGGAACTTCGCCTGCGAGACGAACACGCCGTCGAGCATCGAGGCGTGGGACAACTTGTCGACGAGGATCGTGTCGTTGGAATCCACGAGCGAAGCGATCGTCCCGATGACGCCCAAATAGCCATAATTGAAAAGGACCGCGTCCTCTTTTTGGAGCCAATCAGCGAACTTTTTCTCGAGCGCGATGTGATGCTCGGTGTTGCCGGTCATCATCCGGGCGCCCATGGGCGCGCTCGTGCTATATTTTTGGGCGGCCTCGACGGCCAGGGCCTTGATCTCCTCGTTCTCAGCCAGCCCCAGATAGTTATTGATCGACCACTGGACAACTTTTTTCCCTTGAAAAAGCATTTCCCGTCCGGGGATGGGGTCCAAGACCGGACGGGAAAAATAATGGTCACCCCGGACCCTGAACGGCCCGAAGTAGCCGCTATCGCCGTAGCATTTCTCAAAGAGATCTTTCATTTCATCTCCGTTTTTTCCATTTGCCGTTTCCGGCAATATTACATGATAGACAGGCTCGCCTTGAAAAGCAAGGGCGAGGACCGAATTTTTAGAAGTCTCTTCTTGTCCCGAACGGCTTTCAGGATATCATCCGCCAACTTCTTCATTTCGCGTTCAGCGTAATCCGAGCGTTGGACCCGGACAGCATTTTCCCTAACGTCGCAAACGAGGTTTTTTGTTTCTTTCGCATATTTGACCGCCGGATTCTCCCTCGTCCGTTCCATATAGGTCACTTGGATCTTCATTTTTTCAGGACCGTCGGCGCTCTGAATCAAGATTACCACATGGATGTCCTTGTTCGTATCGTCATCGTCGGGCTTGCCGATGAAGAACTCGCCTTGAATGAAATCCTCCCCCGGCCTGGCGCCCATCTCCTTCACTTCTATGTATATTAGTCTGAGGAGATCTAAATATTTGGGATTATTTTGAGATGAACCAGCAGGCCTAACGATATTCATTAGGATGGCCAAGACTAAGGTGACGGTCCAATAATCAGCTGCTCTTTTCATGAGATCTCATGAAATCCCCCTCTATCCCCCTTTACAAAACGGGGAGGAAATTAAATGAATCCTCCCTTTTTTAAGGAGGGGCATAGGGGGATTGTCGCTATCATTTTTTCGTCAGCCTCGATCGGACGTATAACGTGAATGCAATGACCAGGACAATGATGACGGCGACAATAAATCCGATCGCCAACTTCGAGGATCTTTCGGACTCGATGACTTTTTCCTCGCCGATAACCGGTAGACTGAAGTCTCCATCCGTCGCCGTCGAGCTCATCCAGATGTGGGCGACCGGATGTTCCGTCACCTCCAATTCGCCCTTAAGCGGCGGCGTGGTTTGCTTCGCCGTTTCCTGGGCAGATAAATATATGACCGATAAAAGTCCGATACAGGCAATGAATAATTTTCGGTTGAACGTCATGCCGCCCTCCTCTCAGCTTCTCCTCCCCACCTTTCTAAAAAAAATTGGGGGATGATATTATCTCCTTAATTCGGTATTTATCTCTAAATTCTCCTTTAATTCTACCCTTTTAGGGCCAGGCAAGACAAGAAATTCGGGGCACGCGGCTGACTTCACTTAAAACCGCCGCCCTTCCTTTGGTCGCTCGCAGGACAAGGCCATTATTGACATCCACACCTTTCGGCATTACATTCTAACAATGGAAGAGAGGGTATTATGCCATTGGAAGGAAGACACGATCAATTTTTCCCCAGCAATGTTTCCCAAAAATTAGTCGAACTTATTGAAAATAATGCAGATGAGTTGACGAACAATTGGCTGAAAGATATCAAGCAAAACACCAAAACGCCGACCTACCAAAGCTACAACGAGAAAGAGCTTTATCAGCGCGCCTTTAGAGTCTACAGCCAGCTCGGCAAGTGGATTTCCCGCGACACCTCCAAAGAAGAAATAAAAAGCTACTGGACAAGCCTGGGAATAAAACGCCGGGAAGAGAAGTTCCCCCTCTCTGAGATCGTTCTGGCGATAGCCCTAGTCCGGCGCCACCTCTGGCAAAAAATCCAGTCTGAAGGTCTGCTGGATTCAGCCTATGACCTTTTTCAGGCTATGGAACTCTATAACAGAGTGACCGTGTTCTTCGACCGGGCGATCTACTTCACCGTCCTCGGCTACGAATCCTAGGAGCATATTTCGGGGCTCCCCTTGATTCGTCAAGGGGAGTTGAGGGGGATGAATACAAATAATTGAAAATCTGAAATGCGTCTCTGAACGCCTTTGGGGGGCGGCTCCCCCTTGGAATCCTCTCGAGCAGCTCCCCGTGGCAAGCCACGGGGCATGTCCGCCGCTCATGAAGGTTTGACCCCAAAATTCTACCTGTGATATATAGAGAGGCATAATATATCTTGGGAAAAAGGAGGTCCGGCGTGAAATTCTTTAAAAAAATGTCATGGCCAGGCACTCTGGGCCGCGGCAATCTCACAATCTTTTGGCTCATCCTTCTTCTAGCCATTTCCTCTCCTGCCGCCCAAAAAGTCCCCATCAGCTTCAACGACTACCACGGCTATACGGGCACCGTTAAATACATCAAAGACGTCGCCGCAGCCTATCCGGACATCACCGAGCTCCTCGAGATCGGCACGAGCGGCCTGGGCCGGCCGATCTATGTCCTCATCATCTCGAACATGAAGACCGGCACGACCATCGACCGCTACGTCGAGATGCGCCATCCCCGCAATGCGGAGGTCAAAGAGGTCTTCCATCAGAAGCCCTATGAAGGCAAGCCCGGCCAATGGATCGACGGCGGCATGCACGGCAACGAATACACCGGCGTAGAGGTCTGCCTCTACATTATCGACAAACTCGTCTCCGGTTACGGCTCCACCCCCGAAATCACAGCCGCCATCGACAATAAAGTCATCTATGTCTGCCCGGTCACAAACCCCGACGGCGTTTTTAACAGCGTCGAGCGCGAGATCTCTCAGCGCGGGAACGGCGACCTGGGGACCGCAAAAGAACCCCCCCGTGATATCAACGGCGACGGCCACATCACCCAGTTCCGCTTCAAAGACCCAAAAGGCGCCTACGTGATCGACGATAAAGACCCGCGCCTGATGGTCCGCATGTCCCCCACTGAGCAAACGGCCAAGCCTCGCTATACGGTCGTCACCGAAGGCCAGCGCCCTGCCCCAGAGGGCATACGCGGCGGCACTCCGCTGGGGGGCGCAAATAGCATCGACGTCAACCGCAACTTCCCCGAGGGCTGGTGGACAGACGAGGGTTTCTCCGGCGGCACCGGCTCCTACCCCACCTCCTCCTCCGAAGCCCGCGCCCTCGTAGAATTCGTCGTCGATCACCGCAATATCCTTATGACCCAAAACTTCCACACTTCAGGCGGCTTTACCTACCGCGTCCCCGGCACAGCCCCCGAAACATCCATGGCTCCCAAGGATGTGGCTATCTACGACCTCGTCCTCGGAAAGAAATATCTCGAGATCATCGGCGAGAAAGTCCCCGAAGCCTGGCAGAATCCGGACCGGATGGCCGAGTTCAAGACGAAGCTCCGAGGCACTTCAAAAAATAAATATGCCATCGAGCGCGGATACGAGATGCCGCGCGGCTGGATCATGGGCTACAACGAAGAGCGAGAACAGCGCTACGGCTACGGGATGGTCATCGACTGGTGGTTCCAGCAATACGGCTCCTACGCCGTGACGACCGAGCTCTGGAATCCCGCCAACGACATCCCGGGATTCCCTAAGATCGACTCCCAGACGCCCGACTCGCGCAACGAGCAGGAGCGCGCCCTCCTCAAATACAACGACGAAAAATACGGCGGCAAGCTCTTCGTCAACTGGAAGCCGTTCAAGCACCCGACGCTCGGCGACGGTGAGATCGGCGGTTGGATCCCGAAATACCGCAGCAATGCCCTCCCCGGCGAGCCGCTGTTGGGTGTTTGCGAAAAACACTGGCAGTTCGAATTTTTCAGGAACGGGCTGCTGCCGCAGATCGCGATCACCGAGGCCAAAGCGAACGTGCTTTATGAAACGAACAATGCCAGCGCTGCCCAGGCCGTCGTCCAGGGCGACCAGGTGACGATAAAACGCGGCGCCGCGAAGGGCAAATACAAGATCGTCGAAGTCACGGCGACGATCGAGAACAAGGGCCAGCTGGCGACGCACATCGCGCGCGGCGCGCAGCTCCCCGGAAACCGCGAAGACGTCGTCTGGCTTATCGGCGAGCGCGATAAAACAAAGTTTCTCCAGGGCGATCCTTATCAGAGGCTCGGCGTTCTGGACGGGCAAATGAAGGTCCCGGGCAGCGGAGGAGCCGCGGCCGGGCCGCAACGCGGCGCACCGGCCGGCGGCGCGCCTCCGACGATCATGCCCCAAATGCCACCGGGAATGCCCGGAGGCCAGCGCGGGATGGGTGCGCGCCCAGCGCAGCCTCAGCCAACCGGCCCCAAGCGCGAAGTGAAATGGCTCGTGGCCATTGAAGGCGACACGCCGCTGAAGATCGTCGTAACATCTCAAAAGGGCGGCACCGCGGTCAAAGAACTCGCGGTGAAGTGAGAGAGGAGGCCATAATGAAAACCACCAATAAGATTCAATGTCATCGCGAGCGAAGCGTGGCGATTACACCTCTGATCATTATTCTCTTCATAGCGCTCCTCCTCCTCCCCTCCTCCTCCCCTTCCCTCGCCGCGCAGCAAAAGCTCCAAAAATCCCCGGGCGGCTATCACGGCGAGCTCGATTTCCCCATCTCCTGGAAGCATTACTATACGTATGACGAGTGGACAAAAATCATGCACGACCTTCAAGCCAAGTACCCGAACCTCGCCGACATCCAGAGCATCGGCAAGAGCCGCCAGGGCCGTGATCAATTCCTTTTGACCATCACCGCCAAATCGAGCGGGGCGCCCCTCACCAAGCCCGCCATGTGGGTGGACGGCGCCATCCACGGCAATGAGATCAACGGCATCACCTGCTCGCTCTATTCCGCCTGGTACCTCTTGACGCGCTATGACTATGATCCCACCGTTTATGACCTCGTCAACCGCATCACGTTTTACATCCTGCCCGGGCTGAATGTGGACGCGAACGACTCCTATGCCCGCTTCCCCAACACGGCCAACAATCCCCGCGAGCCGTTCCGGCCGATGGATGACGACGGCGACGGCCTCTTCGACGAGGATCCGACCGAAGACGTGGACGGCGACGGCGAGATCTCGACGATGTACGTCGAAGACCCGGCCGGCCAGTTCAAGCTTTCACCCGACAAGCGCCTGTTCGTCCCGGTCGCAGACCCGCGCGAAGAAGTCCAGCGCTTCAGGCGCATCGGGACGGAGGGCTATGACAACGACGGCGACGGCCGGATCAATGAAGACGATCTGGGCGGCCCGGACCCGAACCGGAATTTTCCCTATGATTGGAATCTGAGAAACGGCGCACCCTATCCCCTGAGCGAAAATGAGACGCGCAACGTGATGGAATTCTGGCTCGCCCATCCGAATATCTTCGGCTCATTCCATTTTCACAATACCGGCAAGCTGATCATGTTCTCGGCGCCGCCGGCCGCGCGCGGGGTGACTTTGACGCCGGAACAGCAACAACAGATGCAGCAGCGGAACGCGCAGCGGCTGGAAGAAATGAGAAAGACCAATCCCTACGCCCAGCTTTTCGACCGCATCGTGGATCCAAATTATCAGGGAGACATGAGCGCCCTGACCGAGATGGTCACCATGGGCGCGCGGATTCTGAAGGATTACCGGCCGACGATCAGCGGCCTGGTCGGACAAGCCCAAGCGGCGTCGTATTATATGCTCGGCGCGTATGCCTGTCTGATCGAGCTGTGGAGCCTGCCGACCATGGATGCCGACGAAAACAAGGACGGCCGTATTTCCGATGAGGAAATGCTGAAATGGATCGACATTGAGCTCGGCGGCGAAGGCTGGATCACGCCGCACAGGGTCAAGCACCCGGATCTGGGTGAAGTGTGGATCGGCGGAACGGCCAAGAAGCATATCACCCGGACCCCGCCGGCGAGATACATGGAAGAGGAAGCACTCCGGAATACGCAGTTTGTCCTGTATAGCGCCAGCCAATTCCCGAAGGTTGAGATCGAGAAGATCGAAGTGAAGCCCTCGACAGAGAATCTTTTGTGGGTCGTAGCGACCGTGAAGAATGGGAGCATTTATCCAACAAGCTCGGATCGGATGGTCCAGTTGAAAAAAGACGTCAAAGACAAGCTGACGATCAACACCTCGGATAACGTGAAGCTCGTTGAAGTCCCGGAAGGCCAGACGGTGCTCGATCCGTTGAATCCCATCGATCGGCCGCAGACGCCCAAGGGCAAAACCGCCGAGTTCCGCCTCCTGAGCAGGCAATCCCAAAAATTCGCCTATTTGGTGAAGATGGATGGAAACGACGGCTGGGTGGAATTTGAAGTGAATTCCAAATTCGGAGGAACGGCAAAGAAGCGGATTACTTTAAAAACAGGAAGCTAGGAGAAGTCTCTCCTTCTGTCTGCCTAATATTATGAAAATTTAGACGGTATACATATAGAATTCCCGCCGTCTTTAGGATCCAACCCGTTCTAGGTTGGAATTCGGCATGTCCGGCCAAGCCTTTCCCTGCCTTGACGTCCGCCGAGGTCAAAATATAGAATTCTCCCCATGAACCTCACTGTCCTCGACTGGGGCATTGTCGTCATCGTTTTCGCCTTCATCATCACCGTCGTCATTTCCTCGAAGAAGCTCATGCGCTCGGTCTCTGATTTCTTGGCCGCGGGCCGGACGGGCGGGCGGTACCTTATCAGCCTCTCGCAAGGGACGGCCGCCCTCGGCGCGATCACCATCGTCGGCATGTTCGAAATGAACTACATCGCCGGGTTCTGCCTGCGCTGGTGGGAAATGGTCATGGCCGTCGTGCTCGTCGCCATCAGCGTATCCGGCTGGGTCCTCTACCGCTTCCGGCAGACGCGCGCCCTGACCATGGCCCAATTTTTCGAGATCCGCTACAGCCGCAGTTTCCGGATCTTCGCCGGGGGGCTCGCCTTTCTCTCGGGTATCATCAATTTCGGCATTTTCCCGGCCGTGAGCGCCCGGTTCTTCATCTATTTCTGCGGCCTCCCCCATTCGATCGACATTTTCGGCGTCCACATCTCCACCTTCGCCCTGACCATGATCATCATCCTCTGGATCCCGCTCTATTTCGTCTTCAGCGGAGGACAGATCGCGGTGATGATCACCGATTTCCTCCAGGGGATTTTCACGAACGTTGTCTTCATCGTGATCATCGTCGTCCTGATGCTCAAGGTCGATTGGGCTCATATTTTCGCGGCCGTCAGCGCGGCGCCCGCGAATGCCTCGCTCATCAACCCGTTCAAGACCGGAAGCACCAAGGACTACAATTTCTGGTATTTTCTCATCGGGATGATCGGCGTCATCTACGGCAAGCTCTCCTGGCAGGGCACGCAGGCGTATAACGCCTCGGCCAAAAGCGCCCACGAGGCCAAGATGGGCGACGTGCTGATGAATTGGAGGAACATCCCTCAGTGGGGGCTGTTTTTGGTTTTCCTCCCGGTCGTGGCCTATTCGTTTCTGCATCATCCGGATTTTGGGGGAGCAGCAGCGGGCATCCGGCCGGTATTGAACGGGCTGGCCTCGGACGCGCTCCGGAGCCAGCTGACCGTGCCTCTGGCCCTGACGAAGCTGCTGCCGGTAGGGCTGATGGGAGCGTTCGCCGCCGTGATGCTCGCAGCTTCGATTGCCTGCCATGAGACTTATTTGCACTCGTGGGGAAGCATTCTTATACAGGATGTGGTGATGCCGATCAGGCGGAAGCCTTTTGCGCCCGAGCAGCATATTAAGTATCTGAAAGCGGCGATATTCGGAGTGGCGGTCTTTATCTTTTTTTTTAGCCTGCTGTTTCAGCAGAGCGAGTATATTTTTCTGTTCTTCGCGATAACAGGGGCGATTTTCGCGGGGGGAAGCGGGGCGGTGATTATCGGCGGGCTGTATTGGAAGCGTGGGACAACGGCCGCGGCCTGGTCGGCGATGATCACGGGGTCAGTGACGGCCGTCGGCGGCATCATCATCCACCAGATCGATAAGGATTTCTTCATAAACGGTCAGATGTTTTGGGGACTTGCCATGGGCCTGAGCAGCGTCGTATATATCGTCGTGTCGCTCCTGACCGGGCACGGAAAGCGGGCCTTCGACATGGACCGAATGCTGCATCGAGGGAAATATCTGATCAAGGAAGAATACAGGGTTGTGGATGAGACGCCCGTCAAGGGCTGGAAAGTCCTGGGCATGGGACGCGAATTCACAAAATTCGATAAAGTCATATATATCGCGACATATGCCTGGACGTTCTCCTGGGTCGTAGTTTTCATCATCGGGGCGATCATGAACTTGACCGGCACGGTCGGCAACGGCCTATGGATGAGTTTCTGGAAATCTTATGTCTGGATATATCTCGTCACTTCGATCATTGTCATCATCTGGTTCTCGACCGGCGGCTTGATCAACCTTAAGGCTATGATAAAAACGCTGAAGACGATGACCCGGGATCATGCCGATGATGGTTTTGTCCATAAAAATAAGCCGGGATCAAGCCTTGACAATTAAAAATCCAAGTTCAACGCCAGATCCCAAAGGCAACATCCTGCCCATGGTGGACAAGCCCGAATACCGCATATATGTTAGAATGGGAAAAAGGTGAAAGCCATGGAACGCTGCTCGAGAAATCCCATCCTGACCCGGAAGGATATTCCTTCCATCCCTCCCCTGTTGACCGACGTCACCTCGGTGTTCAACCCGGGGGCTGTCAAGCACCATGGCGGATATCACCTGATACTGCGCGTCCAGGCCCGGTCGCGCGAGACGTTCCTGATGCTCGCCGAAAGCGCGGAAGGCGTGAGCTTCGTCATCAGGCCGGAGATCGTGAAGTTCCACGGGATCGAAGAGGTCAAAGACAGGATCTACCATATCTACGACGCCCGGATCACGGAGCTTGAGGGCGCTTTTTACATCATGTTCGCCATGGACATGGACAGCGGCTGCCAGCTCGGACTGGGAAGAACCAAGGATTTCAAGAAGTTCGAATTCCTGGGCATCACCTCGACCGAGGATATCCGCAACGGGGTTATTTTTCCTGAGAAAGTCGGCGGCCGTTATCTGCGGATGGACAGGCCGAATAGGGCCCGGATGGAGGGCGGGCCGACATCCGGGAGCACGATCTGGCTCTCTGAATCCGACGACCTGATCCAGTGGAAGCCTGCCGCGCCGCTCATCAACGGAAGATTTCATTATTGGGACGAATTCATTGGCTCAGGTCCGCCGCCCGTCAAAACGGGCGAAGGCTGGCTCCATATCTATCATGGCCTCGCGACGCATTTCGGGAGCGCCAGCATCTATCAAGCAGGCGTTATGTTGCTCGATCTGAAGGACCCGTCGAAGGTCCTCGGCCGCTGCCGGGGGAACATCCTCGAGCCGCGCGAACCTTATGAACTCGTCGGCCAGGTTCCAAATGTTGTTTTCCCGAGCGGGATGATCGTTGAGCATTATGACAAAGATGGCTATGCCCGGCCCGATTCGGTCGTGAAGATCTATTACGGCGCGGCGGACACGGTCGTCGCCCTGGCCGAGACGACCATAAGGGATTTGCTGGCGGCGGCTAAGGAAGAGGAGATCCCCGCGGCGCAAACGCCTCGCGCTGACAGTAAGGCCATATGAACAGCAGGGAACGCGTAAAAGGGGCCATCCGCTTCGAGAAGCCTGACCGAGCCCCGATTTCCCATGCCGTCCTGCCTGCGGCTCAGCTCAAATACGGCCAAGCGCTCGACGAGATCTTGGCCGAATACCGCGAAGATTTCGGCTGGGATTACATGTCCGACCTGCCCATCGAGAAGTTCTCGCCCCAATATAAGCAAGGCCTCAACTGCGATGACTTCGGCACGGTTTGGCGGGTGGAATGGGCGGGCGTCTGTGGGATTCCCGTCCAATGGCCGATCTCCGACCTCAGCCGTTATGACGAATACCTCTGGCCCAAAGACTTTAGCGCCGGGCCTCCTGCGGGCCGCCAGTACAGCGGTCACATGTGCGGCTACGACGGCCGCTGGTATGCGCGCGGCGCCTGGATTACGACCTTTGAACAGCTTCAGCAGCTCCGCGGTATGGAGAATTTGCTGATGGACATCGCCGCTGAATCCAAGGAATTCATGCGCCTCCTGGACGATCTTCTGGCGTTCAACCTTCGCTGGATCGACAGATGGAACAAGCTTGAGTATGACGGGCTTCACTTCGGCGATGATTGGGGAACACAACGCAGCTTGATCATCCGGCCTGAAACCTGGCGGCGTCTTTTTAAACCGCGTTATGCCGAAATGTTCGCCCGGACAAAGGCCGCCGGCAAGGACGTCTGGTTCCACAGCGACGGCTTTATCAACGATATTTTAGGCGACCTCATCGAAATCGGAGTTGACGTCATCAATTTCCAGATCGCCGTGGTCGAATTCGATTGGACAGCCCGGAACGTTCGCGGCCGCGTCGCTGTCCGGACCGATATCGACCGGCAGAATGTGCTTCCTTTCGGCTCGCCGAGCCAAGTCAAAGAAGAAGTCCAGAGGACATTCGAAGCCTGCGGCACGCCCCGTGGCGGGATCATCGCCTGCGGCGAAATTGGCCCCGACGTCCCCCTCGCTAACATCCTAGCCATGTATGAAGCCTTCCGGGAATACGGCGTATACAAGCCGTAAGTTGTCTTCTTGACAAAAAGCCTCTATTTGTATACAATCCAGTTTGTAATGATTACAAAGAAGGGTGATCTCAAAGACATGCTCGTTTCCAAGGGCGTCAAGCCGACCTTCCAGAGGCTCTCGATCCTCGGGGCCGTCTTCGAAAAGAGGACCCATCCGACAATTAAATCTCTCCACGACGAACTCGTTAAATCCGTCCCGACCCTCTCTAAAACCACCCTCTACTCCACCCTCGAGCTCTTCGCCCAAAAAGGCATCGTGACCGCCCTCACCATCGATCCAACCGAAGTCCGGTATGACGGCCACACTACGCCCCACCATCATTTCTTCTGCGAGCGCTGCGGCCGCATCATCGACCTCGACCTCGCCTGCGCCAACAGCCGGCGCGGCGAATTCGAAGGCCATCGCATCAGCGAAGTTCACGGCTATTTCAAAGGCATCTGCAAGGAATGCCTGACGAAAGACCATAGAAAACAAAACTTATCGAGGAGGAATTGACATGCCTAACGTGAGTCAAAGACTTCAGGTCTACAAATGCGGGGTCTGCGGCAACATGGTCGAAGTGCTTTTTGTCGGCGGCGGCGAGCTCGTCTGCTGCGGCCAGCCGATGAACCTCTTGACCGAGAATACCGTCGACGCGTCCAGAGAAAAGCACGTTCCGGTGATCGAAAAGACCGCCGACGGCGTCAAGGTCAAGGTCGGCGCCGTCCCCCACCCGATGGAGGACAAGCATTACATCCAATTCGTCGAAGTCATCGACGGAAACATCGTCTACCGGCAGTTCTTAAAACCCGGTCAGGCCCCGGAAGCCGTCTTCTGCGTCAAAGGCAAAGTCTCGGCCCGTGAATACTGCAATTTGCACGGGCTGTGGAAAGCGTAAGCTATATCATAAAGGAGTCTCTCATGTCCAAATCCATCAAGGGAACGCACACGGAAAAGAATCTTTTGGCCTCGTTCGCCGGCGAATCTCAGGCGCGCAACCGCTACACGTATTTCGCCAGCGTCGCGAGAAAGGCGGGCTACGAACAGATCGCCGAGATCTTCCTCGAGACCGCGGAGAACGAAAAAGAGCACGCCAAGCGCTTCTTCAAGCTGCTCGAAGGCGGCGAAGTTGAGATCACAGCATCCTATCCGGCCGGCGTGATCGGCGATACGGCGGCTAACCTCAAAGCCGCCGCGGCCGGTGAAAATCTCGAATGGACCAAGCTTTATAAAGAGGCCGAAAAAATGGCCGAGAAAGAAGGATTCCCTGAGATCGCCAAGCAGTTCAAGGAGATCGCCGAGGTCGAAGCCCATCATGAAAAGCGCTACAGGAAGCTCTTGGCAAATATCATAAACGGCAAGGTCTTCAAAAAGGACATCGTTGTGAAGTGGAAATGCCGGAACTGCGGTTACATCCACGAAGGAAAAGACGCTCCCGATAAGTGCGCGGCCTGCGATCATCCTCAGGCCTTCTATGAAGTGCTGGCCGAGAATTATTGATTGAAAGCTACATAAGCATTAACCTTTTGTTTAAAGGGCGAGGCCCGGCTCTTTCCTTAGGTCCGGAGCTTTTTTCTAATCTCCCTCTATCCCTTTTTATTAAAGCGGAATTTAGGGGGGATTACGACTAGGTTATAATCGGCTTAATGACCCGCGCCCCCACCTTGCCCAGTTCTACGGCCAGCCGGCCATACATATCCTCTCCGCGATACATCCCGAGGATTGATCCGCCCGATCCGGCAAAATGAGCCGAAGCGCCGCACCGCCTCGCCGTATCGATCATCTCCTGATTGGCCGGGTTGATGGTCATGATCGAGCGCCGCAAATCGAAGTTCTCGTCAATGAGCTGGAAAAGTTTTTCGTGGTCCTGCTCGAGAAGCGCCTCCCTCCCTTTCTCGGCAAGCTCGGCGATCTTTTCGAGCGTGCTCACGGTGTGCGGGTCGCCTTTATCGTAGTTCGCCCGAATTTCGTTCAAAACCCGGCCCGAGACTTTTCCCAGAGAATGTTTATAGGCTAAATATAGACTTGGAAGAAGCGAGGCATCGAGGCGCTCGTAAATTCCGTGGCCTTTTTCCCTAATGAGCCCGGCATCCAAATTCATATACATACAGCCCTCATACACCTGGGTGACCCTGTCCATGAACCCGGCGTTGATGTCGAGCTCGTCCCGTTCGGCGCTGAGGATGAGCGAAGGTTGGATTTCGAGAGGGATCTCGACTCTATAAAATCTCATGAAGGCCCGCATCGCCGCCGTGATGATGGCGCTTGAGCCGCCGAGGCCGACCTGGCGGGGGATCATGGACTCATAGCGGACGGCGAAATTCTTTTGGTGAAGCCTGATGGCGTTGGCCCGGCAGTAATCGTAGAATATTTTAAGCGCCGCCTTGATCAGCCGGACGCCGCCGTAATAGCCATAGAGCCGGACCTGCCCGGCGAAGTCATCGATCATTGTGTAGCGTTCTTCTTCATCGGCGGAAGGGACGATGCGGAGATCCGCGCTCTCTTCTAAATAAACATGCGCCCTGAAATTCTTGATGGAAATGGCGATGACTTTGCCGAAATAGCCATCCGACGGATTGCCGAGCAATCCTGCGCGGGCGCAGGCGATTCCTTCGATCATAGCGCCGCTAATACCCCTCGGACATACCCGATCGATTCGGCAGCGCCGGGCAGAGGATCTTTTTCATCTTTCTCATACTCAAGGCTGACCACTCCCGCGTAATTCAGCTTGATGAGCGTCCCCAAGAACTTGGGGATATCGATCACGCCCCGCCCGATCTCGACAGGGCCGCCTTCCACAGCCGCGGCCGTCATGTCTTTGATGTGCACGTCGAGCAGCCGCTCGAACAGGCGCTCAACCGAATCGGCCGGGTCAATCCGGCATCGGATCGTGTGTCCGATATCGATGCAAAGTCCCACATGCTTATCGAGATTTCTGACTTTCTCAACGACGCTTTCGGGGGTCGGATACAGCTTGTCCGTGGGGCCATGGTTGTGGATGGCGAGCCTGATGTCGAATTCCTGCGCGCATTTTTCGGCCAGCCACAGCAGCTCATGGTTGGGAACGCCGACGATGATCTTCATCCCGGCCGCTTTCGCGTATTCGAAGGCCTGTTTGACCTCCGCCTCGGTTCTCATGTAGACCACGCCGCCCGCGTAAAGGTCCAGCCCCGCGTCCTTCACTTTCGCCACAACGGCCCGGATCTCGTCCGGAGTGCTCTCTAATGGAAGATGCATGCTCTTGAATCCGATCTTTCGCAGTCCGAGTTTCTTCGTCATGGCCAGGGTATCATCGAGGCCAAAGGCACGGAAGGTGTAGGAGGCCATCCCGAGCTCGAAGCGATATTTTTGCAGGATTAAAAGTGAATCGGGATGCGTTTGTTGAGCGGAAAAGAGACGATCTCGTATCACGGGCACGGCCAATCCCGCGCCCGCGGCTTTCAGGAAATTCCTGCGGGTCGTCTTTCGCATGTTATTCCTCATCTTTTATAGTTTTAATCCCTCTCTCCCTCTTTATTAAAGCGGGACTTGGAAGGATACGTTCTCTTGGCTTTCAATCTATTTCGGCACGACCCAGGGACTCCGGTAAGGCCGCCCGACGAGGGCCTGGGCCTCTGCGTCAGCGACGATCTGCTCGTTCCGAGCGTCCCATTTCACATACCGCTTCAGCCGGACCGCGATATTGCCCAGATGGCAAGCGAGGACGGACTTATGCCCAATCTCGACGTCCGCTGTAGGGACCTGCCGCGATTTGACGCAGGCGATGAAATTCTTGACATGCTCGAAATGAAAATCGCCCGAGCCCGGCTGCCTGGGCGTGGGCATCATCCGGAACACACGCTCCTTCTGCTTAAACTGGTCGGTTTCCGAATAAACCTCCCAGCCTCCCCTGTCGACCACCAAGATCCCGTTCTCTCCGTGGAACGCACAGCCGTGCTCCCTCTGCCACGGCCCGACGCCGCAGCCGATCATGTGCTCCCAGAGAAGCGAAAAACTCGGAAATTCGATGACGGACAGCTGGGTATCCGGCGTTTCGCGGATGTCGTCGGGAAAGCCGTATTTCCCGCCGATGGCCATGGCCCCGAGGGGCTCCTCGCCCATGGTCCACATGACCACGTCGATCATGTGGGCGCCCCAGTCCGTGGCCAAGCCGCCCGAATAATCCCAGAACCAGCGGAAGTTGTGGTGGAACCGCATCGGGTTGAAGGGCCGCTTTGGCGCCGGACCGAGCCACATGTCGTAATTGACGCCTTCCGGGACCGGCTCGTCGGGAGGGCTGCCAAGGCTGCTTTTCCAATCGAGATAGGCCCACGCGCGCGTCATCCGGATCTTGCCGAGCTTGCCGGATTTGACGAACTCACGGGCATCCTGGAAATGCTTCGAGCTCCGCTGCTGGGTGCCGACCTGAACGATGCGGTTGTATTTGCGGGCCGCTGTCACCATGGCCCGCCCCTCTTCGATGGTCGTCGCGAGAGGCTTCTCAACATAGACATCCTTTCCGGCCTGGCAGGCGTAGATCGTCGCCAGGGCATGCCAGTGGTCGGGCGTGCCGACGATCACGGCATCGACGTCTTTGCGGTCGAGGATCTTGCGGAAATCTTTATAACCTTCGGCCGCCTTGCCGCGGGCGTCGGCGACTATCTTCACGCCTTCGGCGATGCGCTTGTCGTCGATGTCGGCGACGGCCGGACACTCGACTTCCGGGATTTTCAGAAACGCCGACAGGTCGGCTTTCCCCTGTCCGCCGCTCCCGATCAACGCGACACGGATCTTATCGCTGGCCGCAGCCTTCTTCTGAGGCCCGGCAAAGGCCATGGCCGTAGGAGCCAGGCCTGCGGCCGCCAGGGCTGTCGCCGAAAGAGATGCCTTGGTCGTATTCCCCATGAATTCCCTGCGCGTGATTTTCCTCATGCCCTCTCCTTTTTGGGTCCACATACTTCTGCGGACCTGTCAATTTATATATACACAGAATTCCTTTGTTTTGCTATAGTAAATTTTGTCATGAAAAGGAGGACAGCCATGACTCGAACAAGACGTCAAAGGAAACTTCTCTTGCTCATTTTTCTCGTCGGATCCTGGAATCTTGCCGTCTATGCGGCCCAGAAAGAAAAGACGCTGCCCCAAGCCCCCAACATCCTGACCGGCCAGGAAAAAGCCCAAGGCTGGATCCTTCTCTTTAATGGAAAGACATTCAACGGTTGGCGGGGCCTGGGCTATGACCGCGTTCCCGAAGCTCATTGGATCATCGAAAACGGCGCCATCAAAAAAGTGCCGAGCAAGGACGTCCCCCTCCAGAAAGATGGCCAGCCCCTCGAGGGCGGCGACCTCATGACGATCGATGAGTTCGAGGATTTCGAGCTTTCGTTCGAATGGAAGATCAGCCCGGCCGGAAATTCGGGCCTGAAATACAACGTCTCTGAGGAAATGTCCGTGGCCAAACCCCCGACGCACGCCGCACTGGGCTTCGAATATCAGACCTTGGACGATGACAAGCATCCGGACGCCAAAAACGGCCCGAACAGGACGGCGGCCGCCCTTTACGATCTGATCGGCCCGCAAAACAAAAAATTGAAGCTGGTCGGCGAATTCAACTCGGCCAAGATCGTCTTCATCGGAAAACATGGTGAACACTGGCTCAATGGAGTCAAAGTCCTGGAATTCGATGTGGGCACGCCGCTCTTCGACGGCCTTCTCGCTAAAAGCAAGTATAAAGACATCGCCCATTTTGCCGACAAACGGAAAGGGCATATCGTGCTCCAGGACCACACGGATGCGGTCTGGTATAGGAATCTTAAGATTCGGCCCGTCAATTTGGAGGGGAGGACCCCTTCCAACGGGCGCCGGGAAGACCCGGCCGGACACTCTTGGAAGGAAACCCTGACAATGGGTTTCCTTCCAACGGTCGCTTCGCTCCCTGCCTTCTTTCCAAGGAGCATTTTGCCATGAATTCTCGTAGGGACATAGAGATCTGCGCTAGAAACGAGGCTCGGGCGGGGTGTCCCACTCCGCCCTTCGACCAAGGGGGCGACTCCCCCTTGGATTCCTCTCGAGCGGCTCCCCGTAGCAAGCCACGGGACATCATCGCCGCTCGTGAAGAGATAAAAGAGATGACACAATAAGGATTATCCCCAGAGGGGCGAGGGGTACTTCCCGGCGCTCACAAGCTGGTGAATCGCTTGGACAACCTGAGGCCTGTCCTCCTTATAGGTCACGCCGAACCATCTCTCGCCGCATTCAAGCACCTTCACTCTGGCCTTCCCGGTTTTGATAAGCTTGTTGATGACAGTGGGGATGTAGAGCTCGGCTTTGGGATTGTTGATGTTGTTTCTGACAAAGGACCCGAATTCCGTTTTGGCATATTTGAAGAACGATGGGGTGAAACCCCAGAAATTCATCGAGACCGTTTCCCGGCCGCTCAGAATGACGACATGCCCCGTCTCATCCCTAAACCTTGCTCCGTCCGTCGTTTTTTCAATACTCGTCCGTTCGACGATGCTTTTCAGCATTCCGGCTTTGTCAACTTCACAGACGCCTCTGGCGACCGAGCCATGCGCGGAAAGCGTGCTGCCGAGCTGATACCCGACAAGGGAATATAAACGGGCGCCATTTCTTAAGCCTCCCAGAAAATCGGCCATGACTTCGAATGCCTGCCGCCCATAAAAATCGTCGGCGTTGATCGCCGCGAACGGCTCCCTCACTTTGGGTTCGGCAACGAGCACGGCCTGACTGGTTCCCCATGGCTTTACCCTGTCTGGAGACACTTTGAGTCCCGCCGGAACATCCTTGAGCTCCTGAAAAACATAATCGATGTCGAGCTTGCCCTTCAACTTGGCCAGAAAAACCTCGTTGAATTCCTCCTCGATGCTTTTCCGGATGACGAAGACGACCTTTCCGAATCCGGTCCGCACGGCGTCATAGATGGAGTAATCGATGATGGTTTCACCGGAAGGTCCGACTTTTTCCATCTGTTTCAGCCCCCCATAGCGGTTGCCGATGCCGGCAGCGAGAAGGACAAGGGTTGGTTTCATCGTTCCATTCTCCAGGCGGGAAAAATACCATATTCGCAGGGAAATATCTACCCGCTCCCAAACCCAACGAAACCAGAGCATTCTACGTATATACTTATGGAAAGATTCAGATCATGGAAAGATGCAATTTTAGAGAGATTAGGAAAGAGATAGGCGGGAGCGAGATTCTACCCCAGGCCTTCTATTTGACATCAAGAAAAGCCCATGTTAATTTCATAAAAGGAACATGCGATGAAATGCCCCTCCTGCCAGGCCGATAACCTTCCCGACAGCCGGTTCTGCCACCGCTGCGCCACGCCCCTCCCCTCGGATATCGCCGGCGCCACGCTGTCCTACACTAAGACCATGGTGACGCCGTTCGAAGACCTGTCTCGCGGGACAATTTTTGCCGACCGCTATGAAGTCATCGAGGAGCTGGGGAAAGGGGGAATGGGCAAGGTCTATAAGGTCTATGACCAGAAGATCAAGGAAGTCGTCGCCCTCAAGCTCATCAAGCCCGAGATCGGGTTCAACGAGAAAGCCGTCGACCGGTTCAAGAACGAGCTTAAGTTCGCCCGCAAGATCTCCCACCGCCATGTCTGCCGCCTCTATGACCTGGGCGAGTTCGGGCTGGCCCATTTCATCACCATGGAGTGTGTCGAGGGCGAGGACCTCAAGAAATTCATCCGGAGGGCCGGCTACATCGTCCCACCGAAAGCCGTCAGCATCGCCAAGCAGGTCTGTGAAGGTCTGGCCGAAGCCCACCGGCTGGGCGTCGTCCACCGCGACCTCAAACCGCAGAACATCATGATCGACCGCGAGGGCAACGCCCGGATCATGGATTTCGGGCTCGCCCGATTCATGGAAGCCGACGGCATCACGGGCTCGGGCGTCATGCTCGGGACGCCGGAATACATGTCGCCCGAGCAGGTCGATCTCAAGGACGTCGATGCCCGCACGGATTTCTATTCGCTGGGCGTGATCATGCATGAGATGGCCACGGGAAAAGTGCCCTTCGAGGGAGAGACACCCCTCAGCATTGCCATCAAGCACAAGAACGAGAAGCCGCGCGATTCGCGCGAGACGAATCCTCTCATCCCCGAATCGTTCGCCCGCATGATCCTCAAGTGCCTGGAAAAAGACCGCACCAAGCGCTACCAGAGCGCGGACGAGCTTCTTCAGGACCTGACACGCATCGAGCAGGGCCTTCCGGCGGCCATCAAGGAAATCTCGAAGAGCGAACCGCGCGGTTCCCGGGAGATTACGGTCAAGTTCCAGTTGAGAAAAGTCATCCTTCCGGTTTTGGGCCTTCTCTGCGCGCTAATAGTCGTCGTCATAGCGCTCAAAAAGACCGGCCGGGATGTTCCCAAAACCGGGCGACCTTCCGGGCGGGCTGTGTTCTCCGAAAAGATGCCCGCCGGGCCGCCTTCGCCACCCCGAGGAGACATTCAAGGCCAGCTCGGGAGCGGCGGAGGGCCAGACCTCTGGAGCCGGATGGGCGGCGAGATCTCGAAATACCTGAGTTCCAAAGATGGCCGTGATATCAAAGACCTGGAAAAATTGACCGAGACCATCAAGGGGATCCTTCCTGAAAAAGGGCCTTACGTGGACGCCTGGAACAATGTCGTCGAAAGGATCAACAGGGAAAAAAAACTCGGCAAGCCGCGAAACTCCGAGGGCAGCAGGCCGAGCGGTCCGGAGGTCCAGGGCGACATGCAGAAACTCCTGTCTCTTGTCGCCGAACGGGAAGCCGCTCAAAAAGCGAAAGACTCCATGGCCTCGGCGAAATCCCAAGCCCAGCAGAAGGCCAATCTGGATAAAAATCTTCTCTTTCGCCTTGCCCGGTACGAGGAAACGAACGCCGACGAGGCCTTCGCCAAGAACGATTACTCCGGATCAAAGGCCCTCTATCAGATCCTGGAAAAGCTCTACGCCATCTGTCCTCAATGCGCGAATGACAAAAGCTGTGTCGAAGCCTTGCGCCAGTTCGCCGGCGGCCTCAAAAAGGACGTCGAGCAGAAAGGCGCGGCGTCAGCCGATGCCTGGCTCTATGAGTATGCCGGCGAGATCGAAAACCAGGCTGCAGCCTTTTTAGAAAAGAAGGACTTAGAGAACGCCGGCGGGGCTTACATCCGGTCAGCCTTTCTCTACGAAAAGCTCAAAGAAACGGCCGCGGCAAATAAGATATGAGATCGCCGCGCTCTCTTCGGCCGACCGCAATGACCGACTTCCCAAAAACACGGGGGACGCGTACCGAACGCGTCCGCCAATAAAAGAATTTCGTTTATTTTCTGATCCGGATCGGATACGGAGGCCGCTGGAACTTCTTCGGCGGATTTTTCCTGAGCTCGTCCATCACGACCTCAATCGCCTTTTCGAGCTGGGGGTCGTGTCCGGCGATAACGTCGGCCGGATTCATCTCAACTTCGATATCAGGCGGAACGCCGACGTTCTCCACGACCCAGCCCTCCTCGGTCAAGATGGCCAGGTTGGGCGCGGTCACGGAACCGCCGTCCATCAACACCGGGAAGCCGAGCGTCCCGACCAACCCGCCCCAGGTCCGTTTCCCGATGAGCTGGCCGAGCTTGAACTTGCGGAACATCCAGGGCAGCAGGTCGCCGCCCGAGCCGGCCATTTCGTCGATGAGCATAACCTTCGGCCCGTCGATGGACGCGCTTGGCGCCTTGAGGTCGGCGCCATAGCGCATGGCCCAGTAGCTCACGAACGGCTTACGCAGATGGTCGATGTAGTAGTCGGCCAGCGAGCCTCCGCCGTTGAACCTCTCGTCGACGATGATCGCGTCCTTTTCGGCTTGGGGATAAAAATAGCGCTTGAAATAAATCAAGCCGAGCGTGGACGTGTTCGGGACATAGACATATGCCACTCGGCCGCCCGTTGCCTGCTCGACCTTCTTAAGGTTGCCTTCGACCCAATCGCGGTTCCTGAGGGCGGACTCGCTGGCGATCGGGACGACCTGGACGGTCCGGCCGCCGCTACCATCCGCGTTCGGACCGACCGTGATCTCGACGATCTTGCCAGCCGTGTTCTCGAACATCGCATATAGATTGGCGGGCGGACGGATGTCCTTGCCGTTCACGGCCAGCAGGTATTCGCCGGCTTTGACATCGACACCGGGCTCGGTGAGTGGCGAGCGAAGCTCGGGATTCCAGTTCAATCCGCCGTAAACTTTTTTGAATCTGTAGCGGCCGTTCTCGACGGAATAGTCGGCTCCCAACAGCCCCCCGGGAACGGATTTGATCTCGAACGGCGAATCCCCTCCCCCGACGCGGTGATGTCCGACGCCAAGCTCCGAGCACATCCATTGGATGACACGGTTGAGGTCGTTGCGGCAGGCCAGGTCCGGCAGGAACACTTCATATTTTTTCTTCATGGCCGGCCAGTCGGCGCCGTGCATATTGGGCGCATAGAAATAATCGCGGTTGATCCGCCACGCCTCGTCGAAGATCTGCTTCCATTCGGAGGTCGGATTGATTTTGACTTCGATCGCGTCGATATTGAGCCTGCCCTGACCGGGCTGAGGCTTGGGAGCAAGTCCGGTGATGAACCAGTTCTGGCTGGAGATGTAGAGGATTTTCTTCTTATCGGCCGAAAGCTCAAACCCGGAAATACCGCTCAGGACGACTTCGTCTTTGCGAGCTTTGAAATCATATTTGTGGAGGGTTGCGCCTCCACCGGGGCCCGGCGCTGCGGCCGAGCCGATGCCCGAAGGATTTTCAAGATAATAAATCTGGCCGGCCTCGCCCGCAATCAGATTTCTATAGCTCCCCGCGGGAATCGGCAGGGCGAGGATGCGGTGAAGGAGGCCGTCAAAATCGATCTTGAACGCGTCGGCCGGCTTGGCGGCTGGGGCATCCTTCGGCTTTTCGTCCTTTGGCTTTTCGGCGGGAGCGCCTTTTACGTCGGTTTTTGGCAGTGAAACCTTCTCCTGGACAGCTTTATCCGAGGCCGGCTTGTCCGGCGGCGTCCCCTTCTCCTCGTCGCTTTCCTTGGCGAGGGGATTCGGGGCCTCTTTCGTCAGGGCAACAACATAGATCGAGCTGGTCATGCGTATATCAGCACTGGACAGGTCGAACCACTGCTTCACCGGGCCGGCATCCGTCGAAGCGAAGAAATAGAGGTATTTGCCTGAAGCGTCGAAGACCGGCTCACTCACTTCGCTCAGTCCGTCGGTGATGGGGTACGACTTGTCCTGCTCGATGGAATACGCCAGAACTTTCTGGATGTAGGTCGTGGAATTCAGCGTGTAAACAAGCCATTTGGAATCCGGCGACCAGGCGGAATAAATCGTCCGGGCCCGCGAAGGTCCGTAGAGATATTCTGAAGCGATCTTTTTCACCGCGCCGGTCCTTATATCGATCCAGGAGAGGCTCCAGGAATTATCGGCAAAGACAATTTTTTGGCCGTCCGGCGACCATTCCGGTGAATCATAGAAGCCGGCGCCGGTGAGCTTGAATTTTTTCGTTTCCCCCTTCCCATCCTGGCTGCGGACATGGAGCTCGTACTCGCCCGATTCATCCGAAAAATAGGCAATGGACTTTCCATCGGGCGACCAGAGTGGAGAACGCTCGTGGATGCCCGGCGTTAGGGTTATGTTGCGCGGATCGCCCTTTTCGGCGGGCACTGTAACAATCTCGCCCCGGAATTCCAGGACGGCCCTTGCCCCCGAAGGAGAGATCGATCCGTTCCGCACCCACCGCGCGCCTTTCACATAGCGCTCGCGCAGCTCGTTGAGGTCGGCCGAGACGCCGATCGTGAGACGCATGCTTTTGTTGGCCTGCGGATCGTAGATATGAAGAAGACCGGCCTGCTCGTAGATGATTTTTCCACCGCCGGCCGAAGCGCTGAGGACGGGATAATCTTTGTAAGCCGTGAGCTGTTTGACCTCTTTGGTCTTGGTGTCGTAAGAGAAAAGGTTGAATTCTCCGTTCCGGTCCGAGAGGAAATAGATCTTCTCTCCGATCCACATCGGGCCGGGGTCATTCGACCGGCCCTCGGGTTGAGGGATCTTTTCGACGGAATAATCGCCGGTATTAAAGATCCAGATGACGGAGTTCCGGCCGCCGCGGTAGTTCTTCCATTGGGTGAAGGCGTCGGGAAGCGGATTATAAGCGATTTTTTTCCCGTCCGGCGAATAAACGGCTCGATAGGCATAGGGCACTTTTAATTGTTCTGGAAATCCGCCCTGGATGGGAACAGTGTAAAGACGGAGGTGGGCACCCGTGTAGCTGGAACGGGGAGAGGCAAAAAGAACAGCCTGACCGTCTGGCGCAAAGCACTGGACGAGGTCCGCGCTCGGATGCCAGGTCAGGCGCTTTGGAACACCGCCGATGACGGGCACGATATAGACATCCATATTCCCTTCATACTGGGCGCTGAAGGCGATCAAGCTGCCGTCCGGTGAAAACGCCAAATAGCTTTCGATGCCCAGGTCGGTTGTCAGGTGGCGGACATTCTTGCCGTCGAGGCCGGCGACCCAGAGGTCGTTGGCATAGACGAAGGCGATGTGCGTCTTTCCGATCGCCGGCTGCGTCAAGAGCTTGGTGTCGCTGCCGTCGATGGCATAGAGTATGCCCAGCGGCAGCATGAGAATTAGAAGAGACACAAAAAACTTGAGCTTGCTCATAATACCCTCCGTAGAAATATTTTGCGCGTCATTATGACATTTAGAAAGAAAGATTTATAACACACGAATTCCCCTAAAGCAAATGGCAGCGGTCTCCCTCGGCCGGAACTTGTCAAGGCCTCCGTTTTCAAATAGGATAATAGCAAAAATGCATCGTCCATCCGTCAAAAGCTTTTACGAAGTCGAGGCTCAGCAGAAAAAGAAGAGCCTTGCCCTTTTCACTGTTCTGCTTCTTTTTTATATCACTGCCATCGGGATCATCTTTCTCGCTATCAATTTTGCGATCGGAGCGATCTTTGCCAAGCCCCACTCGTTCTCCGTATCCAATATCGTTGGGCTTCTGGGGCTGTCGTTTGTTTTCTCTATAGCCATCGCGGCTTTCCAATACTATGACGCCCGGAAGAACGGCCCTGCCTTTATCCTGAAAAGGCTCTCCGCGAAACAGCCCGAGATTCGAGACCGTTATCACAGGCAGCTTTCCGATGTCGTCGAAGAAATGGGGCTTGCGGCCGGGCTTACCTATGTCAAACCGTACGTTATCTCCGACCATACCATCAATTCCTTGGCCCTCATCGAGCCCGATGGGACCCCCTGCATCGCCCTGACGGAAGGGATGCTCGCCGATTTCACGCGGGACGAGCTCGAAGCCGTGGCCGCTCATGAATTGGCTCACATCACGCACGGCGACGCCTTTTATCTGACGCTCGTCTGCGGCCTGGCCGACTTTTTCGAGCGATTAAGTGATAGTCTCTCGGCCGGTGATGAAGGTGGAAGCAGCAAAAATCTGGCTGTCTCGGCGGTTTTCATGCGCCTGTTGAGCCGATTCATCAGCCGCGAACGCGAAATCCTGGCTGACGCGGCCGCCGTCGAGCTGAGCCGCAATCCGATCGCCCTGGCCCGGGCGATCTATAAGGCCCATGTCAAGAATTCATTCGTGGGAGATTTCAATCTGACCTATGCTCCCCTTTTCATGGTCTCTCCCGAATCACGAGGCGAAGAAGACGCCGGCGCCGAACATTGGAGCGGAACGCACCCGCCGCTGATGCAGCGGATCAGACTCCTGGCCGAAATGGCGAATGTGAATCCTTCCGATGTGATCCGGCAAGTCTGGGAAACGCAGATGAGGCGGGAGAGGGCCAAAGAGATCGAGCCCGCGCGAGAGGAAAAGCCTATCGTGATCAGGCCCTCGCAAAAACGATTCGTCAGCCGGGGCCAAAAGGATCAATGCCCTCGATGCCGCATCCTCCTCTCGGACAGCTTTTATGAAGGCGTGTCCATAAAATCATGCCGGCAATGCACGGGAAAGCTCGTCGACGAGGATTCCATGAATAGGATCCTGGCCCGGACGGAGATCGGATTCTCCGAATCGCTGCGGACAAAAGCCGCTGATTTCCGCGAGCGGTTTTTGCTGAATCCGATCAACATTTTAAAGATCAGCGATCGCCTCTCAGCGCCTATTCCCTGCCCGAACTGCGGCTATCGAATGACATCCCGGCCGTTCAATTATCAGTACTTCTTGCCCGTCGAAAAATGCCTGTCGTGCTTTAAGATCTGGTTCGATACGGACGAGCTGGAAATTCTTCAGATTCTGGTCGAAGAAGCGAAAGCGGGTTAATTGATAATTCCCCTCCCCAATTTTTTAATCGCCCTTGTAAGCAATTCTTTTTCCGGTGTCAGGCCAGTTTCGGGCGGGGTCCTGTCGCGGCTCTTCCCCGGCCGTGCTCGCGGCCAGGCCGCTGCGCGCGGGCGGGGAGCCCCTTCGCCACGCCACCCCTGATCGACTTTCCGGCGCCCCGGAAAAAGAATTACTTCGATCGCCCTTAATCGTGCAGGGCGGCTCGCGGTTAATATACTAAGCTTATGTATTTATCCCTGATTATCATTCGAATATCTTCTCGAGCGCCTGGTATTTCAGGTGGACCTTGTCCACGCCGCTCAGCATGCCGTCGTGGTCATGGGCACGGCTGGCGGCCTCGAGTTCCTTGACCGCAGCCAACAATTCGGCAGCCGCCTTTTGAAAGGCCTCGGCTTTCGCTTCGAGTCTCTTGGGGAGTGCGACCTTCGTGATCGCATCCGCCTTGGTCACAAGTTCCGGGGCGGCCTCCCGGATCTTATCGTATTCTTTGTTCGGAGCATATTGATGATTGACGACGTAGAGGACCTGATGGAATTCATCGACTTCTTTGAGGATTGGGTTGATCGTCCGGACCAGGGCTTCATACTTGGAATGGAGCGCTTCGGCGGCTTTTAAGAGGGCTTGATCGTCCTTGCCGGAAGCTGCGGCGTTATACTCATCGACGGCCTTATTAAAAATGCCCACGCCCTCTCTCCACTTGGCTTCTTTGTCTCTCAATATGCCGGGCAGCTTGGCGTTGTAGATGGGAGCGGCCAGCTTGTTGATGTCGGCGACATATTTTCTCAACGCCGCATAGTCCTTTTCAGGATAGGCCGTGTGCCAGATCGGATAGATAATCTCGTGAAACGCGGCGAGCTCTGGCACTTCGCTCTTGGTCTCCTTCAATATGTCCTGGGCCTCGGCGAAAAGGCTGAGCCCCAGAAGACAGATGAAAAGAGAGAAAACGATCGTGATTCTTTTTGTCATAAAGGCCTCCAGATATTATATATGAGCTAACTATTATGATGATTTTTTAAATATTTTCAAGGCGCGGGAGCGCTTAATATAAAGGGCGGATCCTGTTATGTCTAAAAAATTATGAAGGAGGAACACTAAAGAATTTCCTTCTTCTTCCCTAAATAATACAGATAATTCTCAACCGTAGCGTCGGCCGGGACGCGGTGGCCCACAGCCGGCATGAAACGGCCGCGCTCGACGAGAAGGACGAAATCTCCTTGTTCCCTGCGAGAAATCTCTCCCCCCGGGTCATCATGGGCTTTGTTGACCCGGCTTGGGGACGATGCGGACCGTTTTGATCTCGTACGGCCCAAGGGAAAGGGTCCATGTCTTGTCCTTCGACTCAATCTTATGAACCGGCCGTTCGATAAGATCGGTTTCCATGGCCTCGACCGGCCAGGGCAGTTCGACCTTCACCTCTGTTTTCCGGCCGAAGGCTTCATAGAAACGGAGGATTAGGCCGCGGTTGTCATATCCCATTTCTTTTTTCAAGGCAGAAAGAATGACGTTCTCCGGCCCGACCTTGATGAAGGCCTGGCTTTTGGGCAGTGTCCCGGGATGGGCCATGGCAATTCTTGGCAGAAGCGGATTGTTGAATTCGTAGCCGCGCCGGAGGGTTTGGGCTTCCTTCCAGTCGCCGCGATGAGGATAGAGAGAATAATATAGTTCATGCCGGCCGCGGTCGGCTTCCGGGTCCGGGTTCGTGGCGCCGTGGATGACCGAAAGCCGCATGACATTGCCTTTGACGTCAAATCCATATTTGCAATCATTGAGGAGGCTGAGGCCAAAACTGCCGGACTCATCGCTCAAATCCACCCAGCGAAGCGCGGGAACTTCCATGCCGTCCGTCTTTCGGGATATGGAACCATACGGAATCTCGAACTCCGCTCTGTCGCTCTTTATATTCAGCGGAAAGGCGGCCTTGATCATCAGGTTTCGCTCCTGCCAGTTGAACCCAACCCTGAAATCGAGGCGCGCAATCTTCTGATAGAGAATGATGTCCTGCGTGAATAGGGACCTGCGGAATGGGCTCTGGACCCGGATGACGGCCCGAACAGGTCCCGACTCAAGGAGATTGATCCGGGCGCCTTCCTCGCCGATGTTCCAGGATTTCTCCTTAAGCCCAAGCTCCCAGGCGGACATGTTCTCGGGCTCATCAACGATCGCCTGGAGGACATGACCGGGTTCTTGCAGAATTTCGCGGCCGTTGGTTTTGTCGTAAACGCTTGCGAGCCATCCGGTCTTCGGGTTGAGCTTGATTTTGAAAAATTCGTTCTCCAGAGAATCTTCGGCCGAAGCCAGCGATGAGGCGAACACAGGGGCTTTTTCGGCCTGGACGATCCTGAATATCTCATACCCGAACGACGGCACTCCCTCGGCCACGAAAACGATGCGTAAAGGCGCAGGGCCACTTTTGGCCGGCGTTGGGACGGCTTGAAACGGAACCTCGGCGCCCTGAGAATCCAGGATCTTAAACGCCCCCGGCTGTTTCGGACGGGGTATGTCACAGACGACGGGCTCTGTCCTTTCCCAGAAAAGAGGATTGTAAACGATCAAGGGGATGCCCTCTCCCCTTGTGTCGATACTGTTCGTGATAGTTTCGAGCGAGAAGTCAAGGGCCCGCTTCCCGCGATCGAAAGCCGTTTTATAAAAGCCGCGGACCTCGTCATAAACAGGCCCGATGCTCGAGCCGTCCAGGATGTCATGGAACTGGTTGCGGAGGACGATCTTCCAGGCCTCATCGATGTCCCGTTCGGGGTAATAATCCCTAAAGCCCGAGGCGATGGATAAGGCAGAAAATTTTTCCGCGGTCAAAAGCAGGTTTTCGCCTTTTCTGTTGTTCTTCTTAGTCTCGGCCTGGGTCGTGTAACAGGCGGGAAAGATAAAATTCAATTCATCGGCAAATGAGGGGAGATCGCTTTTCTGCCGTTCGATCAATTTGAAATAGTCTTCGGGTGTGACGAACTCCAGGCGAGGATGGCCTTTGTCCTTTTTGAATTTCTGAATCGCCTCCAGGTCCGAATCCCTGGGACCGCCGCCATGGTCGCCCTCACCGTAGAGGATCATATAATCCTTCAAGGGACCGATCTTGGCCGCTTCCAGAACGACGTCTTTGACGCCGTTCTTCAGGCTTACGTTATACCAGCCCTGGGGCACGTAGGAGAGAAGCGCGGAGCCGTCCTTTCCCTGCCAGACGAACGCGGCCGTTTTTTCCGGCGCGCACCGACCGAAGACATAATACTTGAGGCCGGCCTTGACCAGAATCTGGGGAAGCTGCCAATTGTGGCCGAAGGAATCCGGGTTCCAGCCGACTTTGACATCCACGCCGAACTTATCCAGGAAATATCTTTTCCCGTAGAGAAGTTGCCGGGCCAGGGCTTCTCCGTCGGGCATGTTCAGGTCGGGCTCGACCCACATCCCGCCGACCGGGACCCACGTGCCTTCCTTGATCTTGGCTTTGATGGTCAGGAAAAGCCCGGGATAATTCCTTTCGATGGCCTCATAAATCGCGGCCTGGCTCTGGGCGAACGTCAGCCCCGGCATCTTGTCCATTTGTTCCAGCGTGCCCTTGAATGTCTGGACGGCGACGTCGTGAACCGTCTCCTCCCAGCGCCACAGCCAGCTCAAGTCGATATGGGCATGCCCGATGAGATGGGCCGTGTAATCACGGGGATTCAGAGTTTGGGCGGAGACGCCGATGCGGACAAGGAACAAGAAAAAAAATAACAACAAACACTTTCTGAATGCTTTCATTTCCCCTCCTAGCTCAAAAATATATTATTAAAGCGATGCGGGCGGCGTCAACCGGGGCGTCCTGTCGCCCCCAGAGTAAGGAGTCCCGGGGGGATGAGTGGAGCAAGGACGACGGGGCTGGTCGGAGACAGGACCCGCATCGTAACCATTACTGCACTATCGGAAAAACGGAAATGCGCAGCCTGGCGCAGCCCATGGGAATGAGGGCAATGTCCTCCAGGGGCGCACTCGTTTTCATCGGGCTTGGCGGGACCTTCCCAACCATTCGCTTTTCTTCCTTCCAATCCGGCACGCGCTTCGCCCTGGCTTTGAGGATGATCGGGGCCGCGTCCGCGGTGAAAGGCTGATAGGCCGGCGTCGTCTGACGGACGAGCGAGATGGACGCATCCGGGTCGGCCGGGTTCACAGCCAGGCCGTAATTCCAGGGCGTCGTTGGAAGGATCTCATAAGCCGGCCAGGCATCCGTCCCTCCATAACGTTTCACTTGCTCGCCGATCTTGAGCGAATACCACAGCGGTCCGCGGCGGACGGACACCGAGCCGCCGATCTTCGGCCAGGTCTTGACCTCGATCTCCTGCGGCAGCTCGAGCCGGACCCGGTCCCCATTTTTCCAAGTTCTTTTAAGCCTGACATAGCTCGACGCGGGCGCCGCGGCTTTCAGATCGTCTCCGTTCAGAAAAATTTTCGCCTTCGCGCACCATTCTGGGATTCGCAGGTAAAGGGGAAAATCCACGGGCTTGGAGGTCCAGACCGTAAAATCGATGAAATCGCCGAACGGATACGCCGTGTCCTCGGCGATCCGGACTTCTTCGCCCAGGCCGACCTTCGCCTTCACCTGCGAGGGCGCAAAGAGGACCGCGGCCAACCCTTCATCCTGAGTTGCCATCCACTGATGCTCGGAAAAATACGGCCAGCCAAAAGCGAAATTGTGCTGGCAGCAGCGATAGCTCCAGGGATCGTAAGACACAAGTGTGCCGCCGTTCTGAAAATCGTGCTCGGCCGAGC
>Ga0315279_10001832_pt1 | contig 33854 bp, 25 predicted proteins | sample YL17G06_20_MG_FD_203694 | JGI IMG/M metagenome (GOLD analysis project Ga0315279, IMG submission 203694) | Sediment microbial communities from Yellowstone Lake, YNP, Wyoming, USA - YL17G06_20 | ecosystem: Environmental > Aquatic > Freshwater > Lake > Sediment | place: USA: Wyoming | collected...
AAAATAATCGGTAAAAAGCCATCCTGCACCAATTGCCATAGTGGCACGGGCTTCCAGCCCGTGAAGACACGGCCAAGCTTGTCCTGAGCATAGTCGAAAGAATGGCCGTGCCACAGTTCAATTGGCGCGGGATTATCGACTATTTGCGAGGTATCAGGTTGAAAAGAGAACCAACCGCCAGCAGCACTATTGTTCCTGCTGCGCCTATGATGATGGTATCGAGGTTGCACTGTGCCCACTTCCAGGACACTGGCAAGTCTCGCGCAAAGGTTGCCCAGCTCATAACGGCGATACTGGCGGCGATTGCAATAAGGCCCTGCCACAAACGCAGGCGAAACCGCAGCAAAGACAAAATAAATAGGCCCAAAATTACGCAACCAAAGATTCCCGAGATTTGCCACCAAATATCTAATATGCTCTTTGCTGCTGGAATCAGCAAAAGAGCAAAACCAGTCCCAAGCAGCCCACATATCATTGTTGCCAAACGAAGATATACCACGCTGGCTTTCTCCCCAATATCGGGATTAAAATAACGCTTGTGAAAGTCTATCAGTAAGACGGTCGCCGAGCAATTTAAGGCCGAATCAACCGTGCTCATTGCTGCTGCAACAATAGCGGCAATGACCAATCCCTTAAGACCTACCGGCAACTGGGTGGCAATAAAGTAAGGGAAAACCTGGTCGCCTTTGGTAATTGTTGGGTCAAGTGGATATCCTTTTGGCGAGTAAAAGGCAAAGAGAGCAGTGCCTATATAAAGAAAAATTGCGGTCAGCGGAATATAAATCAGCATTGCAATCCATATTGAACGCTTCGCATCCTGTTCGGTGGGAACAGAGGAGTATTTCTGAACGTAGTTCTGGTCTGCCATAAGGTTCCGCAGATTTTCAGTGAAGCCATAGATAATCATTACCCACACTGTCCTTACCGGGCTTGAAGACAGGGACAACTTAAGGCTGCCGAGACTAAATTTATTAGCGTCAATGGCTGATTGCACCAGGTAAGCAGGCCCGGAAAAAATGTGGATGGAAAGGTAAATGGCACAAAATAGGATGCCGACAATCATAATTGCCGACTGGACGACGTCCGTCCAGATTACTGCTTCCATTCCGCCGAGCAGTGTATAAAAAATAGTAATCGAACCTATGACCAAAATTACGATGACGATGTTCCAGGGGACAAATGTGCTAAATAAAAGACCAACCAGGTAGAGAATTACTGCGATACGCCCAAGCATCAACAGCAAGAAAGATAACGCCGCACACATTCGTCCCCAGGAACCGAGCCTCTCTTCGAAAAAGGTATAAATGGAAATCAGACGTGTTTTTCGATAATAGGGCACGGCGTATCTACAAACCAGCCAGGCAATAGGGAATATGCAAAGAGAAAAAATGATAGGGTGCCAATTAGTAACGAAGGCCTGGCCAGGCGTGGCAATGTAGGAGATGCTGCTGGTGTAGGTGCTCATCACGGCTAATCCGGCGGCCCAGGCGGGGATTGAACGGCCGGCGACCATAAATTGCTCGGCTGTGCGCGATTTGCGGGTGTAATAGATGCCCATCGCGACCATTGCCAGGCCATAGAGAACCACGATGCTGATGTCAATATTGCTCAGGTTTGTTGGCATAATCTTTTGCCGGTCCAAAATTCGTTGTATTGGTCGAGAATATTGTCAGCGATTTCAAACAATTGCTTTTGTTGCTCCTGTGGTGAAGCCGCCATCCACCAGAATCATTTGTCCCGTGATATATTCTGATGCATCGGAGGCCAAAAAAACAACCGTGCCATCGAGGTCGTTTGGCTGACCAACACGGCCAAGAGGGATGCGGCTGGTAATGTGATTGACCCATTCTTTGTTTTCATAGAGGACGGCATTTAGAGCTGTCTTGAACCACCCTGGCGCCAGGACGTTTACGGTGATACCAAACTTGCCCCATTCTGCGGCCAGGCTTCTTGTCATCGACAAAACCCCGCCGCGGCCGGCTGTATAAGGCGCAATTCCCTCCATACCAAAAACGCAGGTGCACGAACCAATGTTTATTATTCTGCCATATTTTCGTTTTATCATTTCTTTGGCGACCGCCTGAGCGCAAAAGAAGCTGCCTTTAAGATTGGTGTCTAATACAGTGTCCCAATCCTGCCAGGAAACTTCTGTGCTTGGCTTCCGGATATTCAAGCCTGCGTTATTAACCAGGATGTCAATCTTTCCGTATTCTTTTATGGCCGCATGGACCATATTCTCAATATCGCTCTGGGAAAGCACATCGAGCTGGACAGGTAATGCTTTTCTACCCAGGGATTCTACTTCCTGCTTAAATCCGGTTAGGCCCGATAATTTTCGGCTTGTGATTACCAGGTCGGCGCCGGCTTTTGCGAGGGCTCGAGCAAAATATTGGCCCAGACCTCGGCTGGTGCCGGTAACAATAGCCACTTTGCCTGAAAGGTCGAAAAGATTTTTCATCTTTATTTCCTCATACTACACTTTCGAAAAAACGTTTAGTTTAGCTTTTTGAAACCTGTCCGGCTTTAGACGAAAATCCAAATTATAATAAAAATGGCTCATCCTTCCAAAATTTTTTGTAGAAACACAACACTCATTTGCAAAAGAGAGCAATGTTTAACGAATGAATCTTCCCCTTGTGTCTTACGTTGATTGAACTGTTAGCAAGTTTAAAAGCTCCTCTGAGACTCTTGTATAGCCGTTTTTGCTCTATGAGCGGAAAAACATTGCGGTTTGTAGCATTGTGTTTAACCATATTACATGATAATTTTTATTCAAACTACCGATTTCAAAAAAGGTTATATTACTTTGTATCTCGCAATATAAGTGTTTGTAAAAAAATTTATGTTCTGTTCGATGGTTCTGCACAATTATGCGTGTCGTTCAATTAGCATAAGACGCCGAGCGGTTTCCCAATTCCCCAAAAACGACTAAAAGTATCTAAAAAAACGCCGTTGTGGGGCCAGAAATTCATAAACAAAGCCAGCCAGCCTGATACAATACGAAATATGCACGATGGGACACCCGCGCTTCGCCCCGCCTTCGGCGAGCAAGCTTCGGCTACGCCGGGCAGGCGAGCTATGAGTTGCAAGTTATGGGTTGGTTTGCTCTTTTGCGAGGGTGATAGGGATATCAAGCCAGAAGGTAGAGCCACGGCCTAACTCGCTTTCAAAACCGATGGTTCCTCCTATCATTGGAGCCAGCTCCCTGCTGATGGCAAGACCGAGGCCTGTGCCGGGGGAAGAGCGGGTTAAGTGGCTACCAAGCTGATGAAATTTTTGAAATATTTTTTCTTTATCGGCTTCGGCGATGCCACAGCCGGTGTCAGTTACCGAGATGCGGACGTTTCTTTCATCGAGCATTTGAGCATTGATTTCGATTCTGCCGTGCTCTGGAGTGAACTTTACGGCGTTACTCAGGAAATTGTAGAGAATCTGCTGGACTTTTCCGGCGTCGGTGACAAGGTGTGGGACGTTGTCATCGAGCAGGAGTTTGATTTTGATTCTTTTCTGGCGGGTTTCCAGTGAGAATGCCGCCAGTGCTGCCCGGCACAGTTGGTCGAGCGAGATTTGTTCTATGTGGATCTCCATTTTGCCTGCCTGCGTTTTTGCCAGGTCCAGCAGGTCGTTAATCATATTGAGAAGTCTGTTGCCGCTGGTGACGATGTTTTCGGCGTATTTTTTTGCTCTATCTTCGGTGAGAAGATGGGGCTTTTCGCGCAGGACCTGAGCGAAACCGAGAATTGCATTGAGGGGAGTTCTAAATTCATGGCTCATATTGGCGAGGAACTCGTCCTTGACTTTATTGGCCCTGAACAGCTCGATATTTCGCTGTGAAAGCTCGGCGATTTTTGCATCGAGCTGGATGTTGGCCTGACGTAGTTTTTCCTGGGCTGCCTGGAGATTGTCGAGCATATTATTAAAGGCATCGGCGAGCTTTTCGTATTCATCGCGGGTCTGGATGGAGCTTCTGATGTCGAGATTGCCCTCGGCTACGTTAGTGGCCAGACCCCGCAGCTGCCGGATTGGCCGAAGAATGACCCGCTGTGTGATGATATAGAAGGCAACGATTGCACCTGTGCCGCCGATTAAACCTGCGACTATGACCGACAGAAGGTTCAGGAATATGGTTTCACGGCCGATGTCCTGTGATTGAATGAGCACTGCGCCTATCGGCTCATTGAGGGTAAATGCACCGGCAGAGCCTTGAGGATTGTGACAGCTTATACAGATGTCGGTTGCACGGAAGATTTTTATGTAGGTGCTTTGCAGCGTCCCATCTTTTTGGGTCAGGAGGATGTCATCTCTGTCTTTCTCTTTCTTTAAGGTTTCAATTGTTGTTTTCTGCTGTTCGATTAGATGAGTCAGTTTTTCCTGACCATTTTTTGCGAAGCGAATCCATCGCAATTCTGGATTGTTGACATCCATTACTGTCCCAGCAGCGTTCAGAGCCTGCAGAGTCGATTCACCGGAATCTTTTAACTGAAAGTGCAGACGGGACAGGACTGCCAAGGCCTTTGCTTTGTTGGAATCGAGCAGACTCTTTTGTACAAGCTGACCCATCCAGATATAGGGCAGCAGCAGAGCAATTATGAGAGTGAAAACCACTGCTATTCCAAATGCCAGGCGGCATTTTTCTGCCAGTGACAGTGGCCACAACCGCAGACGTTCTAAAAACCTAAGTAATATTGGTATTACATTCAAACGCATACAATCGTGACTCGTAGCTCGTCGTTCGTGTTATGTTGTGTGTTCAACCCGCCATTAGAATGGCGGGCTAACTATTACGACCAACGGTTATCGACTGACGACCAATAAGCCATTTAGTTATCTTAATGGCGCGGTTATTTGTTAGCCTCGGTCTGAAGCTGCTGGTTCAACAGGCCGATATGTTTCATTTTTGCCCTTATGATGACCTCGACTTTGTCTTTGTCCTGTTGTTTTGGGACGGCGGCCTTTAGTCCCAGGAAAAATGTTAAGGATTCCTTTTCCAATTCGACGGCTGTTTTGAAGATGCACTGGCGACTTTCATCACCGCTGAGGCTGCTACAGTCATCTTGTTTGACGTTGAAGACGTGCTCGTCAGCCATTGCCTGCAGGTAGAGTGCATCCTGATTGTCGGGGTCGAAAGCTGTGGGCGGACGTTCCCGCTCGGAGAGACTTTTACGAATAGCAGCGAAGGCATCGGCGTGTTTTTCCTCGCGGTCGGCAGGCTCGAGCAGGACTTTGCGTGTCTTTGGGTCATCAAAGTTCTTTATGACGTTACGATAGAACGCTGCTCCTTTGCGTTCGATTTGCTCTGCCATTTGAAAGATTTCGCAGACATTGAAGGTAAAAGCCATTGAAACTACCCTTTCAATTACAATGTTTAATATAAGCTACTTTTGGTTGTCAGTTTGCTGCGCTGCTGCGTGAGAGTGTTTTTGCGTTCGTAGATTCAGCTCATCGAGCTGCTTGGTGTCAACTTCGCTGGGGGCATCGGTCAGGAGGCACTGGCCGCTCTGGGTTTTTGGAAAAGCAATGACGTCTCTGATGTTATCCGTGCCGACAAGCAGCATAATAAGTCTGTCAAGACCAAATGCGATTCCACCGTGAGGCGGGGCGCCATATTCGAGGGCTTTGAGGAAGAAGCCAAACCGCAGTTGTGCCTGCTCTCTGGAGATGTTGAGCAGGTCGAAGACTCTCTGCTGGACGTTTGGGTTGTGGATACGGATGCTGCCGCCGCCGATTTCACTGCCGTTGACGACGATGTCGTAGGCCTGTGAGCAGATGTTGGCGGGGTCGGTGTCGAGCTTTGGTAAATCCTCTTTGAGCGGTGCAGTGAAGGGATGGTGGACGGAGTCGTATCGTTTTTCGTTCTCATTCCACTCGAATAGCGGAAAATCAACGACCCAGAGAAACTCAAAGGTTTTTTCATCGTGGAGTTTCAAATTGCGTGCGATATTGCAACGTAAAGGGGCCAGGGCTTTGTTGGCGGCAGGCTCTTTGTCAGCGATAAGCAGAATCATATCACCATCTTTTGCTGTGAAGCGTCCGATTATCTGCTGCTGTAGATTAGGGCTGAAGAATTTAGCGACACCGCCGGCGAGCGTGAGGCTGCCATTTTCGTTTTTGACCTTGCTCCAGACAAGTCCTTTGGCGCCGTAGTCGGCGACAAAATTCGTGAGCGTTTTTTCGATGTCACTTCTGGAATACTTTTCGCCCGGTGCACAAAGGCCTTTGACTATGCCGCCAGATTCGATAGTCGATGTAAAAACGTTGAAGGTGCTTTGCTTTGCGATGTCGGAAATATCTTTTAGCTTCATATCGAAGCGCAGGTCGGGTCTATCAGTGCCATAGTCAGCCATTGCCTGCCGGTAAGATAGTCTCCTCATTGGCACAGTGACATCGACGCCGAGGATTTGTTTCCAAATTTTTGCTATCAGGATTTCATGGACGCCGATGACATCATTAGAATCGACGAAGCTCATCTCGACGTCGATTTGAGTGAATTCGGCCTGGCGGTCGGCACGCGGGTCTTCATCACGGAAACAGCGGACAATCTGGAAGTATTTGTCGATGGAGCTAACCATCAGGATTTGCTTAAATAATTGCGGCGATTGGGGCAGGGCGTAGAAACAATTTTGGTGTAGTCTGCTTGGCACGAGGAAATCGCGGGCACCTTCCGGAGTGCTTTTGGCGAGAATAGGGGTTTCGATTTCCCAGAAGCCCAACTGGTCGAAATAGTCCCTGGCAAGTTTTGTTACTCGATGTCGGGTATGCAGAATCTTTTGCATTTGTGGGCGGCGCAGGTCTATGTATCTACTGGCAAGGCGAATTTCCTCACCTGTTTTGTCGGCGGTATCAATTTCAAAAGGCGGAGTCTTTGCGGAGTTGAGGATTTCAAAGTGCTGGATGAGAACCTCAATTTGGCCTGTCGGCAGCTTTGGATTTTCCATGCCTTCGCTTCTGGGTTGGACGATTCCTCCGGCTGCTATTACCCATTCGCAGCGGACGGTTCTGGCCAGTTTGTGGGCTTCAGGCTGGGTTTCGGGATTGAAGACAAGCTGGGTCAAACCTTCTCTATCGCGGAGGTCAACAAAGACCAGATTGCCGTGGTCGCGGTAGGAGTGGACCCAGCCTGCCAGGGTTACTTTTTTTCCTGCATCTTCGAGCCGCAATTGGCCGCAAGTGTGTGTTCTTTTCAACATCGTAACATCTCTCTAAATTCACATTTTTATTGACCGAATAGAATAACTAATCGTTGAATTTTCACCATTAAGATAGTCGAATAGTGCAGTTACGTCAATAATTGTTTTGGTATCTGGTCGATTGATGAGCGGCCAAGTCCCTCAGGTCAGTGATAGGACTACAACTGTTGGTTAGAAAGCTGATGATTTTTACGCTTGCTTCTGGGTTTCATCCGCTCAAAACGCCGAAGGAATAGAAAGTACAATCCGGGCCCGAAAGCCACCGCCATAATCACCAGACCCGCTGCTATACCAAGGTAAGTGACCCCCGGCGCAGAGCATTCATCCCTGCGTCTGACAATGATATGACTCGGCACCGCCACCAGCAGTTCGACAATACTTCCGCGAATAAGCCAGGTTGTAATACGCTGGAATAAAGTCTTGGCCTCAACAGCCCGGTAAAACCGATAAAAGACAAACAGCCAGACAATCCAGCAGAATATCACAAATGCTAAACTAGCCCAGCCGAAATAGTCGCCAATATCATCACCCCAGATTGCCATCAATATCGACCATATTACGCCCAGAACGAGGATGGAAAATAATAGTGCCGCCGTTACTATGGGGACCCAAATTAGCCGCTGTGGCTTTGGCGCCTCTGCAGTTGTCTTTACCGGAAACAACAACATCAATGCCTGTATCGCCGTTATAATTCCACAAAACAGCCAAAACTGCCAGGCTATGTAAACGCCGAGAACCTCCGAAGCATTGGACGTTCCGTAAAAAGCTACCCACCAAACCAAAGGTAAAATGACAATCACCACCAGGCATATATAAAGCAGAACCGTGATAAACGCCCATTTTGCCATTTGGCATCTCTCTTTCTTATTTGGAGGTTCTCAGGCTATGAAATACCTCCTGACAATTTTATTTCACCGAACCGCTATTTCATATATTTCAGGATAGTCGAATAGGGCTGTTTTGTCAACAGTGGGTTTTTTGATATCTCGCGATGACCCATTTTTGGATTGCTTTTGGCTATAAGCGGTGCTTTCGGAGCAAGTTAGGCAGTTACCAGAGGTAAGGGCTATAGGATAAGTTAGAATTTTCGCTTTTAGAAATCATAACGGAACAACAAAATGCCAGATAACACGCTTTGTTCCGACCGATGCGCTAGAGATATGACCCGGAATCCTCACCCCACACAGATATCCCAGCGGCAAACCCGCCAGACCTTCGGCGGGCAAGCTCCGGCGGATAAATCCGCCACACGAATGGCGGATAAACCTCGATGCTTGGCGGGAGTGGTGAAAATAAATGGTTTTGGGGGGTTTTCAATTTAGATTTGACGGAATAGAAAATTTTGGATATTGTTAACCACAGATTACACTGATTTCGCAGATTTTTAGAATTGGATTTGAAAGAAGTTGTGGTTTTGGGTGCCTTGGGCATAGGTTAGTGCGAGAGAGTTGCCGTTAAACTGAGTTTTTGTTTGACATCGGCCTTTGACAAAAGACACGGATACAGTTAGACTTGTGATTAAGAGAAGATGTTACCGAACCATCGGATGAACTCGGACTCTCCGAAGCCGACGGCGAAGGAGGGCCGGAAAGCTTGAATTGTTAAGACAGATTTGTTATTATATTAGAAATGAGGCTCAACGGCGTAGCTGAGTGGATGTAAATGGAAAATGTCAGATTATTATATTGTTTCCTAAAGGAAACATACTAAAATTACTAATAGGAATTAAGTATGTTGGCAAATTCATTTAGCTTAAGAGGGATCAAATTTGCCTTCCTTTTTGGCCCACCAAGGTTTATCAAAAGGGAAGAAGCATCGAAAGTTCACAGCGCTGTATGCGATACAACACATCTTGATGATTTTTCATTCAAATACAGCACGATAGAACCGAACGAACGTCTTGCGTCAAAAGGCTTTTCGATTGTTTTTGAGCGTAAGGAAGGTAGAGGAGCACTGATTGCAATCATTGATAATAAAAATATTAATGGTCCCATCAGAATTCTTCTTGATTATACTTGGCCCCCAACAATTGAACATGTAAATGAACATTTTGATAGTATATCAGAATCTGTATTAGAATCCTTGGAGGGAAATTGGACGAAAGTTTTGGCTGAAGTGCGATTATGTGCTCAATGCAGTACGCGTTCAAATAATGGATTAACTTTTTTAAAAGAAAAAATACTTGGATTGCCACAGGAATGTATCTCTGGACTTGGAGAGCCATTGTCCTTTTGTAGTGTGAAGCTTGAAGTTGATGCGACGCAACCTCAACCTTCTTCTGAGGATCAAACTTCTGAGGATCAAATTAAAGGAGCGAAGCGAGAGTTATTGATAGAGGTTCTGCGAGAGGATCCAACATGTGTTTACTTGGAATTAGTAAGCCAGTGGCCCCAACTTGCTCCATTACCAAGAAATCAAACAGGTCAAATTACACTTGGAAATATACGAAAAATTGATTCTAACCCTAGCGCCTATATTGAAGATGCATTATCGTTTCTCCGTGAACAAGTTGAACAATTGGGTAAGATCGGTAAGGAATAGGTGTTTATGAATATTACAAAGGAACAATATAATAATTTGCAATTGTTTTATAAACAACAACCTTCTGAGCAACAACAAACTACTGTTATTGGGGATGATGCTGCGAATGCTTCTTTACAAGACTGGAGCGGTCATGAAAACTTCTTTGTTTCTTTTAAATATTCAACTGGGAGCGAAAAGTACAATATAGAAGTAGAAATAGACGGCACATGGGCCAAGATTGCTCAATTGTCAAGAGAGCGATGGTCAAAGGAGAATCCATATTGATTGGTCCTTTACCTGGAGAGATATATTGGGCCTACATTGAATCAGAACAACGTAGACCAATCATTATTGTATCTCAACAAAAATTAAATTTAGGTAAATATGTTGTAGCTATACCTCTCACTTCTAAAAACCTTGAGAAAAGGTGGAATCTTCCAAATTGCGTTTCATTCAAAGCAGGTTCATTTGGCCTTAAAAAGGATTGTGTAGCTCAATGTGAAGGTATTACAGTAGTTGATAAAGATTTTATTGAGTTAAATACTGGACCAATTGGAACACTCGATGGCGAAAAATGGCGGTTGTTATTGCATGCGATCGGATATGTTGTTTGTGCGGTATGTGAGCCAGAATAAGTTCGACAAAGCTAATATGAGGGGAAATAGAGGACCTTGGGCTGTTGAAAAAGTCGATTATGTCTGCAAAAATAGGACGGTGGGTATTGTTGCGCTCGGCTCTGGATGGCGTTTTCGCCCTGACGAGCGCCCTGCCGGGGAGGCATCTACGGGTTCTTACCCGGTGTAGGCGAAGCTGCCTTCCAGTTGTTCGGGTCGTTGCCTGAATGATACTGGTCAACGTCCTTTCTCTGCAATGCGTCGCCGTCACCATCCGGAGACTCCGGCCAGGGGGAGAAGTCGGAATAAATCACCTCATCGACAATGACCCACGAAATTAGGTCCCCAGGCTGGTCAGGCGCCTGAGGCCTTTCGAGAGCGAGGCGTTCACCAGCATTGGAAAGGTTGCCCGACCAAGGCCCTACTATGTTAACGCCCGCTGTTAAAGGCCCTGTCTTATATGCAGCAATGAATGCGTTTAAGTGAGCAGTTTCTGTCCAAGGGTCGAAACCAACTACTATGAGTCTGCCGCCTGCAGGAATTGAAACACCTGTCGGGAGTGTCCAATTTACCGCACCATCAAGACGCCATCCGCCATCGCCATTTGCCAGCAGTATTGGTGCTGCGGTGGGATTTAATAGCTCAATATATTCATCGTTGGGGTCGATAGGATGATACATTATCTCATTGATGACTATATCGAGAATCGGATTTGCATTGGTAGAGTCTCTTGAGGGCACCATAGCGAACCAGTATTGGCCACCGTCCGGGTAACGTCCAAGAGATACGTTATTTTCCTGGCCCTTAAATCTGATAAAATCAACTACCCGGTCCTGCGAAGTGCCGGGTAGATAAGACAGGACCACTACTTCTCCTGCCTTATCCAGACCGAATCCGGAGGTTATGGGTTTATGGAAGCCTGTAACCTCATCAAAGCTAATCCGACCGTTTTGAGGTATCTGGATAGCAGGGACAGCCCATTTTTTCAGCTCTTCGATGTTGTCGCTAAGATAAAAGCCCGACAGATTGATTGTTGCCGTGGAAGGATTATAAAGCTCTATCCAATCGTTAGAATCGTATTCCGGGTGCTGAGGATTGCTGTAATCGGTATGCGCCATAACCTCGTTGATGACAACGGTGGCTGGCGGCAGCGGGTCGTCCTGGCCTGGAGAGCCGCCGATATAAGTGCCGGCGCGCCAGTTGCCGCCATAATTTAATGAACCATCCGGCTCACCCGGTATAGCAGAGTCAAGTGGCACCAACGAGTGACCTGCGCCATCGGCAGAGAGTGGCCAACCGCGACCATCACTATATTCAAACTCTGCAATAGTCCCATTCCAGAAATCCGCTAACTTCACGATTTCTCCGCCGTTTTTGAGGTTGTTTTGTGTGTTATCTTTGTATTCGCCGGCAATTTTGCCAGACAAACCAGAGCCGTAACGTGACTGGAAGGCGGCTTTGTTCCTCACTACCAAAACGAAATCGCCCGGAGCAAGGCTTGTAATGCTGCTGCCATTAAAATCAAACGTAATGCCTTCAACAAAAGACACATACGTCAGGTCCAGCGTTTCGTCCCCCGTATTCTTCAATTCGACATATTCAAACTCATCGTTATCAGTGTTGTCAGGAGGTGGCGGGGCAGCAGGATTATACATCACCTCGGTTATCCGCAGGTTTTCGAGGATACCTGATGATAAAGGTTCGCCGGCTACAAACTGAACGGGGTCTGACCAGTGGCTCCATCGGCTTGTGTTATCCTTCATCCGGCAGCGAACTCTGTAGGTTCGGCCTACCCTGATATCGCCGGGTGGTATTTTTATGGTGTTATTGAAGTCTGTAATCTCCGGGCTTTCCCAGACCGGCTCGATTTCATATTTACCCGGCCTGCGAACAGGCACCGGAGGCGGAGGCTCCTGTCCCTGGTTGGGTTCGGCAATGAGCCTGGCATCGAAGAAACAATCTCCACTATTCGATTTCCAAACATTCATCACCTGCACAGCGATGACATTAGTTCCCGATACAAGATAACCGGCAGGGTCAGGTAAAGAGTATTCTACGTAACTATTATCTTCTCGTGCAGCAAAGCCAAGATTGCCCAGCTCTATATTAAATGGCAGCTCTTCGGCGATTCCAGGGTCATAGACCACACGAGTGCCGTTTATCCAGGCATTAAAGCCATCATCAAAAAGGGCATAAAGCTTCAAAGAACCGATTGCTGAGGCATCGGTAACTTCAATTGTCTGCCGGAGATAGAACGTAGAATAGTTATACCTCATATCTGACAGCGGTGAATTCATAACGGGAGTGCCTGAACCATCGTAACCAACAGGTGCATTGCCCTGAAACCAGTTGGTAGTTGACGGATTATCATTGAAACCCATCAGCCGCCAGGCGCCTTGCGTAGCGGATGGTTCCTGTGTGCCCTTAAAATATCTCCACTGAGCACCTTGAGAAACCAGGGTAATATCTTCGCTCGGCGGTTCGCCTTGAGAGCCGACAGCCACCTCGGCGATGCGCCATTTCATTGCGGCAAAGGTGCCGCTGCCCTGGGGGTCGCCATACGCGCTGGTCTGGAATGTTATCGCATTGATGGGAAAAGTATTCGGCCCTGCCGCCGTTACGACAGGTGTGTTGGGAATAGCCGAATCAGCAGCAATGGGGTCGAGCACAGAGCTTCCACGGTAAGTGACATAGTCTTTCATAATCTTGACCATACCAGGAAAATCTTTGGTTGCCGCTTTCTGATAAAACCTTCCTGCGCCGGCTTTGGATGAATTAACATACCCGCTTGTCATAATTGGATTGTAATCCCACACTGCCCTATCCGCATCCACGAAAGATAGACCCCCTTGATTCGGGTCGTCAATGATGGCAGCGTAATCGTCAATCAGTTGCCAGCATTGGTCGTTATTGAAAAGCAGGTCACGAATCTCGCGGACTTTATTTTTGTATTCCAGGTTGAGACTGCTCTGGTTCAACAAGCCGTTTGCCTTAAATGGCTCATTTCCATTCCCATACATATTGTCAGCCCAGGTCAGGTCAACATCCCAGAGAAACTGCCACCAATGATTAGTTGCCGGATTAAGATAGTAGAAATAATTCTTCCCATCGCCATTATCGAAATGGTGGACGCCTTCAAGAATTGTTCGGTAGCCGTAGTAGGAGGTCAAATCCACATTTGCCGCCCACCACGCAGCAGAAGGAGAGGCCTGATAAGCGTTCCTGAAGGCAATAACATCGGATTTATCGAGGACGGCTGTGGGTCCCTGGTTGTTCTTATCACAGCCATCAGGGTACTCCCCATCCATTTTATAGAGGTTGCCATCCGGCAGGACGTGCTCATCAAGGAAACGACCGTCCATCTGCTCGAGGGTCATATAAAGACCGAGGAAGTCACCGTCATATTGAGTTGGCCCGTATTCGGCTGATTCGTCAATAAGCCTGAATTGCACCCAGTTTGTCTTAGAGGCCGGCTCTTTCGCCAGATTGAATAGCTTGAATGAGAGCGCTTCAAACATTCCCTGCTCGCCGCGGTGCTGATAGTCACCCTGCTGGATGCAGGCGGAGAAATTCAGCTTGTCCCATTTGGTATCGTATTCCTGGCCGTAGTCATCCTCTGCCTGGAAGGAGTGGCCTCGGTTGAAGTCGAACTTCCACATATTCTTTCCCATTGAGTATCGCCAGACGCCTCCTCGGGCACGGAAATGGATGTGGTCATAGACCTCCCCATTATAAACAAGAGTTCCAGCCCAGGGATAATCTTCTCCCCAGTATTGGCCTGTTACATTGCCGGGCCAATACATACAGTCAACTACATTTTGCTTCTTCGTAATTAGATGATAAACGGGCAGACTGCGCGTCACATCGGTGCCGTATTCTATGACAGGCGTAACTCCTGGCCTGTTGGCGCCTCTCCAGGTCGGCACTCCATTATAGACAAAATATGCGAAGTTCGGCTGCGGGTCATCTGTGTAGGGGCCTGTAATAGAAAGACCGGTCTTGTCCAAGGCGGTGATTTTATATCGTATAAGTCGGCGATGGACCTGCAACGAAGCAGGTAAAACGGCAGTATAGATATTGTCGTTCATCAATCTATCGCCGTGCGTCCCATCATCGAACATTGTTACCTGGGTCCAATTGGTCTGGTATTGCGGGTCCTGCAACGCAATATAGCTGCCTGGGTCAACAGTCTGGTAGCTCAATGTTACACTTTCAACGCCGTCGTTGTCGGTAACTTTGACAGTGATTTCTACTGCCTGGTTACCTTTGGGTTGGTGCGGAGAGTGGTTGACCTGCCTCATTAATGGCGGTGCATTTGCCGCAAGACATTCGTTGAGGCCGTTTGGAGTCGGAGTTCGGCCTCGCCAACTGCCGCCGAGGTCGTTGTCCATCGCCGGACTGATAAGCTGAATTGACTTGCCGGGTTCATCTCCGACCGTCGGCCAGGGAAAACCGAGCTTGTAAGTAACTTCATCGACTTTATCGTTATTTGTGTCGCGAAGGCAGATAGTCTCTCCCTCGTTGCTGAGTTTTCCTTCAAACTGACCTGTTGGCGCAAAGCCGAATTTGGCCTGGAATTTTGCGGCATTCTGGGCAATAACCACAAAACCGTTCGGCGGTATGAAGGAATTGCCGGGAAATGTAAAACTGATACCGTTGGAAAAATACCAGCCCGAAACGTTGACCGGCTCATCCGTAACATTGTAAAGCTCGACGAATTCTGCCAGGTCTGTTTTTACATCAGGGTCGTAATGAATCTCATTTATAACTACGGGGCCTACTTTGTGGTTCCCGTCTGCCGCAAGTGCCGCAAAGTCGCGCAGGTCAACACCAACCGGACTAACAATATCAGCACAATCCGGATTGCCGGAACAAACGCTAAGCCATTGTTCAGAAAGGAGTTTCAAGTCATCCAGAGTTACCTGACAATCGCCGTTAATGTCGGCTATGGGACAGACTTCAATTGGTACTACCCCTGTCGTGAAGCTCCAAACCCAGCCGACAGCGATGTTGGATTGGTCGATAACCGAATCAACACGCCAGTAATATGTTGTGCCGCCGGCAAGCGGAGCGATGAAACATTCAAATGGGCTGCCTGCCGGGATAGAACACAGCAAGCTTACCAGCTGACCTAATAGTTTTGAGTCGTCGCTAAAATAAACATCGTATCTGGCGACCGGAGCGGGAGGATTTGGACCTGGCGCCCACATAAGATTTGTGCCGGCCGGGTCGATTTGCCTGGCTCCGTTTTGTGGGGTGGGATTGATAGCCCGCCAGGCGCCGCTGATAGCTGTTCCATCAATGGAGTCGAATTGGGCGGCACACAGGGTTCCAGCGACGTGCGATGTTACACATAAGCCGACAAACACATCGCCAGACATAGAAAAAGTATTGCTTGCGTGCTCCGTCCAGTTTTGCCCATCCGGCGAATGGAAACCTGTAATTGTGTTACCTGTCCGTGATAACTTAACCCAATATGGTGCAGTAAATGAGTTAGTAGCAGATGAATAAGATTCGCCATCGGTGGCGCTTCTATACTGGAAAGATACGCCATTGCCGGGCGTTACTATCATCATAGCGTGAGCGCTGCCGGCGTTAAGCGTCTCACGTATCATTACACCGGCTTTTGCCCAGCTATTGGTGTTCTGGACGCTGACGACACGAGCTATTATGACACCATCGCCGGACATTGGCAGATACATATAATGGAAGGCATCGGAATAGCCCCAGATGTCTCCGCCATCACCGCGTATAGTATATACGTCGCCAGCGACTTCAACGCTGCCGGCAGCGGTTACCGCACCAATATCCCTGTTTTCCCATCCAAGAGCAGCGTTTGCCAAACTTAAGCATGATATTACGATTGCAAGGATGCTTCTTTGCATATATTTAACCTTCCGAGCTCTCTTTAGGAACAGAACCATTTCATTTTCATCGGATTTTTGGGTCTCGGCCATACAGCACTTCGGAGACTTTTAATAAATGTAAATCTTTAGTATATCCTTGCCTCCATGCCTCCTACTACACCTTACATGAATATATGATAACAAACCGGCGTAAAAAAAACAACCCATTTTTCAACTCAAAGTCAGGTGTTTTTTTGTTTCGGGGCCCCCCCCGATGAATATGTAAGGGATCCAAAAATGGAAAATGCTTTGTGCTAATTTATAGTGAGCCTGTCGAACTATTATTTTATCTCCGCTTGAAACTGCGAGTCTGTTAAGAAATTTGTCTGAATCGTTAAAATGGCTTACGCCAAGAAAATTTTTTTTTCTTCATAGATTCAGTAGCCACAAAGGGTAATAAAACACCAGAAAAAATTTGTAAAAAATTTGTAACTTTGTCCTTTACAAGTTTATGAAATTGTCATTTATTTGCCGATACCGAATTTGTGGGCCTTAATACAATATGTGGCCCTTTTCCCGGTCATTTTTACTATATATTGTGGTTATATATTTTCGCACGGAGGCGTGCAAATGTCCTATAAGTTCGACCCCGAGAATCCTTTTAAGAATCAACGACCGCAAGCTGGAGTTTCTACACGAACCGCTGAAAAGAAGGGTTTGAAGATAGAGCCTTTCTTTTCAACGCCCGGTGTGCACCCTTATGAACAGCTCCAGTGGGAAATACGCTCCGCCAAGATTACCAACGACATCGGCCAGGCAATCTTCCAGCAGGATAATATCGAAGTGCCCGCCTCCTGGAGCCAATTAGCAACAAAGGTCGTAGCCAGCAAATACTTTTACGGCGATGTTGAGACCGGGCAGCGAGAGCATTCCGTAAAGCAGCTTGTCCACCGCGTTTGCAGAGCGATAGCCGACCGCGGCAAAAGGGATGGCTACTTTGCCGATGAGGATGCGGAAACCTTCTACAACGAGCTGACCTGGCTGTGCGTGAACCAATACGGCTCATTTAACTCGCCTGTCTGGTTCAACGTGGGCCTTTTCGATGTCTATGGTATTGCCGGCGGCAGACATAATTTCCACTGGGACCTACAAAAAAACGCCGCCGCCGCCTGCGAAAACAGCTACGAATATCCGCAGGCATCCGCCTGTTTTATCCAGTCGGTCAAAGATTCGATGGAAGACATAATGCGGCTGGCAGCCAGCGAGGCAATGCTGTTTAAGCACGGCTCAGGCACCGGCACAGACCTTTCCCCCCTGCGAAGCAGCAAAGAAAAGCTATCAGGCGGAGGCAAACCATCAGGACCTTTGAGTTTTATGAGGATTTACGACCAGATAGCCGCCGTAATCAGGTCGGGCGGCAAGACCCGGCGTGCAGCAAAGATGCAATCGCTCAAAATCGACCATCCTGATATTAAAGAATTCATTACCTGCAAAGCAAAAGAGGAAAAAAAGGCCTGGGCGCTGATTGAGGCTGGCTACAGCGGCGACTATAACAATGAGGCCTACAGCAGCGTAATGTTCCAGAACTCCAATCTTTCCGTCCGCGTAACCGATGAGTTTATGAAAGCGGTGGAAAAAGATGCTACCTGGAACACCTACTCTATAACCACAGGCCAGAAAGCCGATGAGCATTCCGCACAACATCTGATGGAGTTAATCGCCGAGGGCACCAGGATTTGCGGCGACCCAGGCCTGCAATACCACACCACAATCAACCGCTGGCACACCTGCCCGAACTCCGGGCCAATTAACGCATCCAATCCCTGCAGCGAGTATATGTTTATTGATGATTCAGCCTGCAACCTTGCTTCGCTAAACCTTTTGAAGTTTCGTAAGGACGATGGCTCTTTTGACGTAAATAGCTTCAAAAAAGCGGTGCGTCTTTTTATCATCGCCCAGGAAATCCTCGTTGATAACGGCAGCTATCCCACCGATACGATTACTATAAATAGCCATAAATTCCGGCCGCTCGGCCTCGGTTATGCAAACCTCGGCTCACTTATTATGAGCCTGGCGTTTCCTTATGATTCCGACCAGGGCAGGGCATTAGCGGCCGCAATCAGCGCAATACTGACAGGAGCGGCCTACCTGACAAGCGCCGAGATGGCCTCGGCAAAAGGCCCGTTCGAAGAATTCGGTCAAAATGCCGAGCCGATGCTCAAAGTCATAAATATGCACCGCCAGCACGCGAACAATATCCCCGAATCTCACTGCCCCGACTATTTACGAAATGCCGCCAAGGACGTATGGGACCAGGCCCTCGACGCTGGCTCGAAGGTCGGTTTCCGTAATGCCCAGACAGCCGTAATTGCTCCAACAGGAACCATCGGCTTTATGATGGATTGCGACACAACGGGCATAGAACCCGATATCGCACTGGTCAAATACAAACTGTTGGCCGGCGGTGGTATGCTCAAGCTCATCAATAGAACCGTGCCAATGGCCCTCGAACGGCTTGGCTACAATCCCGATGACATCAAATCGATATGCGACTGCATCGACCAGAATGAATCTATCGAGGGAGCGGATAAACTCAACCCCGACCACTTGCCGGTCTTTGATTGCGCCTTTAAGCCCCGTAACGGCAAAAGGTCCATCAATTATATGGCACACTTAAAAATGATGGCTGCCGTCCAGCCCTTTATTTCCGGTGCCATAAGCAAAACCATCAATATGCCGCAGGAAAGCACAACCGAAGACATCACCGCCGCCTATATGGAAGGCTGGAAGATGGGCCTAAAGTCGGTGGCAATCTATCGCGATGGCTCCAAGAAGCTTCAGCCGGTTTCTACCTCCAAGCACAAAGATTCTTCGGCCTCCGCCAAAGCCCCCGTTCAGGGCAGGCCCTTCAGGCACCGCCTGCCGGACACACGCCATAGCATAACCCATAAATTCTCCGTCGCATCGCACGAAGGCTACCTGACGGTCGGACTTTACGAAGATGGTCAGCCCGGCGAGCTATTTATCACTATGGCAAAAGAAGGCAGCACAGTCGGCGGCCTTATGGACGTAATCGGCACCTGCGTCTCAATGGCCCTGCAGTATGGCGTGCCGCTAATTACCCTCGTCGATAAATTTCGCCACGCCCGATTTGAGCCTTCTGGAATGACCTCAAACAAGGACATCCCCTTTGCAAAAAGCCTCATTGACTATATCTTCTGCTGGCTGGGCTGCCAGTTTATCCCCGGCTATGCGGATAAGAACATCCCTAATAGGGCGGCGGTTCCTGCACCTGCAGATGGCAAAAACGTAACAACAGCAAAAGAGCTAGTTGAAAAGACCAGAGACCTCGCACACAAAATTGCCGAGGCCAAAGCTGTTACAAAACCTCCCTCTCAGCCGAAGATTGTAGAGACACAGCCGAATCTTTCGACCTCACCACAGGTAGCTACCCAGCCGCTTCCAGCACCGGCGAGCAGATTTGCCGACCCGGCGAACCGAATCACAGTCCTGACGGAACCGGTTTTCGGCCAAAGTTCCACACTTCTGGCGGCAGAAGCGGCCTTGATGCAGCAATTTAGCGCCCAGTTTGAGCATCTCGGAGACGATGCCCCCGCCTGCGATAATTGCGGCTCAATCACCGTCCGCAACGGCTCTTGCTACAAGTGTTTCAACTGCGGCAACTCTATGGGCTGCTCATAACATAGGAGTTGATTATGGCCAAGAGTAAGCAAGGGCCAACATTACAGCAGTACCCAAGGGTAGAAGGACTTTTGCTTGCGAAACCGGAATTATTTCCGCCACTGACTCCGCCTATGCCTATGGCCACAATTGTTGCTTGCATAGACCAAGCATTCCAGCGTTGTAATCTGAAAAAGAGCGGCAAGAAGCGAGTGATAGCTGATACTCCTGAAGCACTTGTTGAATTGTGCATAGACCACCTTCGAACTCGAAGTGACCCAATCATAAATCCATATTTTTTGAGTATATGCGACATTGACAGATTGTTTGAGCTTGATGCAGTAAGCCACGAAATGCAGCGTCACAGAATGACGATAGGCGTATTCTATCAGTATTTGCTGCTGGAGCTAATGAGGCAGAGGTGGCCCGTTTTCGATGCTTCGCGGGAAGGCGACATTGTGGCTGACATCAACACACCTACATTTCGTTCCGGTCTTCGACTTTACATCTCAGTCAAAAAATCTGCGGATACGGTTGGTGGTCAGGATATTCCGGGTGTAATCAGAAGAATTGAATCGGTGGCAAAGGAGGAGAAGAATCTTACAAGACCTTATCTTTGTGTAATTTGTATTGCCACCCCCTCGGCTGGGAAGCTGCTGGGGTACTCCGAGGACAGACGTGTGAAGTGTAGCGCCGGCGGCAGACCGTATTCGTTGAACTGCGAGCATTGGGGCCCGGGTTTTGTGTTCCCGTATGTGACCGGTCGCAATGCCAAAGAGATTTATATGGAAGGGATAAAACGGGTATCAAAACATTTACCGTTTTTATCTTTGAAATATCGAAAGGAATGCTCAACATTATTGAAAAAACGACTTGCAGAACTTGGTTTGCTCGGTGAAAATGGTAGAATATCGCCTGAAAAATTTCTCCAGTTCTGCTGTTCGGAAGGTGGAAAGGGTAAGTAATCCGATGGCCGGCGCTTTATTTGATGCTTATCCCTGCTGTGTGATAATCGCAGAAGACAGCCGAAAAACTTTGGCTGACCTGACCGGCTCTGTCGATTTGATTGTTACATCCCCACCTTACGCTGATGCGAGAAGAAAACATTACGACAGTATTCATCCCGATGATTTCACCGACTGGTTCCGAACTTTTCACGAACCTTTGTGGAACGCCTTAAAGCCGCAAGGTAGTCTCGTTATCAATATAAAAGATAAAGTTGTGAATGGTGTCCGCCATCGTTATGTCTGGCATACGATTGAAATGCTATCTTCGCTTGGCTGGTTCTGCATAGATGATTATCTATGGCACAAGCCGAATCCGATGCCGGGTCGTTGGCCGACAAGAGTGCGGGATGGCTGGGAATACTGCTTCCACCTCGCAAAATGTAAAAAGCCATATATGGACCAGGAAGCCGTCCGCATACCAATTGGAGAATGGGTTAAGACCCGTCTGGCTAAGTTAGGCGAAAATGACTTGAGTCGGCAAAACTCGGTTAATAAAAGCGGATTTGGAAGAAATATATCACGCTGGGTGGGGCAGGAAACTGTCCTGCCCTCAAATGTGTTGACTCTGCCTCTGGTAGGCACAAACAAAGGTCATCCTGCGGTTTTTCCGCCTGAACTGCCAGCCTTCTTTATCAAGCTGCTTTGCCCGGTGAACGGCTTGGTTGTTGACCCCTTTGCCGGCAGCGGCATGACGGGCATTGCAGCGATGGAAATTGGAAGAGATTGCATCCTGATTGATAATAATGAAGAGTATGCCAGACTCGCTTTTGAGAATCTGCAAAATACCAGGAAAGACTCAACATTCGAGATAGAGCTTCTAACCAAGGACAACCTGGCTGGCTCAAAAAAATCCTCACTACTTGCGACCTTGTTGAAAAGGCATAGTCTTGGGAAAGATAGAGCCTACAAACGCAAACATACGTATCAGAGCGCAGTTTGATGGGCTGCTCATAAGAATTGATTATTTTCTATTGATAATTGATTATTGGGGTGACAATGGGTGCACTAAGGAAGCTCAGGAGAAAGAGCCACCATCCAGAATATGAGGTTGAGCCGCTGCGGAGAACGGAGGCATCTGGTTATAGAAAAATGTCGGAGGTACTGCTGGATTTCGCCAGGCCGCTGCTGGATGAGTATCGCGATGACGATTTTCAATCTATCATTGGTTTTTCGGCCGCCTGCTGGGACATTTCATTTATGCCGAAAGAAAAACAGCAAAAGGAGCTGGAGAATTTGCTCGACCTTATGGAAATAAATAAACCCGCTGACCGGCAACAGGTAGAAAATCAAGCCCGAATGCTTTTGGAACGAAAGAAGTCGCTTTTTGCAGACGATAAAAGAATGGTAATGAATTATCGCATTGTCGATGAAGGCGGCTATAACCAATTATTTGTTTTATCATCGCCGTTGGAAACCCAATAAGCGGCAGCTCTATGGCCTGCTCATAATACAAATTGCTCTTAAAAAATGCGCATTTGGTCATTGCGGGATGACGAAGCAATCTAAACGCTGCAAAACTTTGAGTTCGCCACGACCTCTTCGAGGTTTCGCGATAACAATTTTAAAGCTTAAAAAGCGCATATATTTAATGCAATTGGTATAACTCGTCGCTCGCGGCTCGTCTCCTGTTTGCGAGAAATCAGTAATGGTAGATTTAGCCCCCCGTCAATGACAGTGGTATCCTTGTCCACACCGCGTATGCTGAATCCATAAGCAGGAGTTACGACTGTGGCAAGACAATCTGCACACTCTCGCTAAAGTCGGCAAATTCAACGCTGAAGTTAGCAGCACCAGGAACGGCCTCAATCGTGATATTCTTTATTGTTATCGTGAAAGAACACGTCGTGAAGTTGAACGTGGCAGAGGCAATACCAATACCACCTTCCGCCACGTTGGCTTTTGAGCAGGTGAATTTGCCTTTACCGGCTTTGAAGCTGCTGGCTGGCAGCGTAAAGGTCTGCCCCCCCAGCGTAACGACAAATTCCTCATTGACCAGATTCACATTTGGGTCTTCAACCGCGAAGCCGCCTTTGACCGACAACTGGCCTGTGTTTGGCTTCTTGCCGCGATTGACCTTATATCTGTCAACCCGTAATGAATTCTTGACGCCCATCATAAGCTTTATTGGAATCGGCCTTCTGGGGCCGTTGACTATCGCTTCGTTAGCTTCGGCTGCACCAGTGTAATCGCCGATTTCAATCTTTATAGTCAGAGGACAGCCAAGACCCGACAGGTCAACGTTCTTTGCCATAAAAGAGAATTTCCTGGTTTTCGTATCGTATTTGAACAACTTTTTGGATGCGTTTTCGGTCCTGGCGTAGTTGTACTTGCCCTTTTTGAAGGTCGTCTCGTTGATGGGGAAGGTCCGGACTAATGGGTTGACCATGTCGTTCGAGTCGATAGTGACCTGGATATTGTTTGCATCATTGAAATCACCTACGGTGGCGCTCATCTGACCCAAAATAAGAATCATATCGCTATTGTCGGTTTTACCGGCTTTGACCAGGCATTTCGTAACTGACAACTCGCTGGCAACATTCATGGTAAACGTGGCTGTAACGGTCTCATTACCGTCTATAGTAATCGTATCCGGGTTGGTATTACCGGACAGACCACCGCTCCACGAATCAAACGACCAGCCAACAGCCGGTATCGCTGTCAGAGCAACTGTATCCCCGTAATGATATGTGGCCTGGTCCGGATTCTTCGTAACTGAGCCATTGCCCACCGTATTGATCGTCAGCGTGTATTCATTCTGTGCGATTGCAAGACCAAGACTGTGGTACATACCTGCCGCGGTAGCGACAAAGTTGTATCCAACAGGTGGTGTTGCCTGACTATAGTCGTTCCAACCCCAGCCGACGATTGAACCGTCGGACTTTAACGCAAGAGAGTGATTCCCTCCTGCCGAGATAGCGACAAAGTCGTTCCCATCGCAGGGGTCGGCCTGACCATAATTGTTCCAGCCCCAGCCGACGATTGAACCGTCGGACTTTAACGCAAGAGCGTGTGAATAACCTGCTGCGATGGCGACAAAGTCATTTCCGTCAGGCGGCGTCGCCTGACCATAGCCATTGTAGCCCCAGCCGACGATGTTTCCGTCGGACTTTAAGGCAAGGGAGTAGTAATCTCCTGCTGCGATGGCGACAAAGTCGTTTCCATCGCAAGGGTCTGCCTGACCATAATTATTGTAGCCCCAAGCGACGATGATGCCGTCGGATTGTAACGCAAGAGAGTGATACCCTCCTGCCGCGATAGCGACAAAGTCGTTTCCGTCAGGCGGCGTCGCCTGACCATAATTATTGTAGCCCCAAGCGACGATGGTTCCGTCGGACTTTAAGGCAAGAGAGTGATACCATCCTGCTGCGATGGCGACAAAGTCGTTCCCTGCACAGGGGTCTGCCTGACCATAATTATTGTAGCCCCAAGCGACGATGGTTCCGTCGGACTTTAAGGCAAGAGAGTTGTAATATCCTGCCGCGACAGCGACAAAGTCGTTCCCTGCACAGGGGTCTGCCTGACCAAAGTTATGGTAGCCGCAGGTGACGATGGAGCCGTCAGACTTGAGGGCAAGCGAGTAATCGTTTCCTGTGGCAATGGCGACGAAGTTGTTTCCGGCAGGGGGAGTTGCCCGACCATCATCATTGTAGCCCCAGCCGACGATAGTGTGGTCAGACTTTAACGCAAGAGAGTGCCAATATCCTGCCGCGATAGCGACAAAGTTGTTTCCATTGCAGGGGTCGGCCTGACCGTAATCATTGTTGCCCCAAGCGACGATGGTTCCGTCGGACTTTAAGGCAAGAGAGTGGTAATATCCTGCCGCGATGGCGACAAAGTCGTTTCCGTCACAAGGGTCGGCCTGACCATAATTATTTCTGCCCCAGCCGACGATAGTGCCGTCAGACTTTAACGCAAGAGAATGGTTTGCTCCTGCTGCGATAGCGACAAAGTCATTTCCGACAGGATGCGTGGCCTGACCATAATTATTTCTGCCCCAGCCAACGATAGTGCCGTTCTGCTTTAAGGCAAGAGAGTGGTAATATCCTGCCGCGATAGCGACAAAATCGTTTCCGTTAGGCGGCGTCGCCTGACCATAGCCATTGTAGCCCCAGCCGATGATAGTGCCGTCGGACTTTAACGCAAGAGAGTGTCTCCATCCTGCCGCGATAGCGACAAAGTCGTTTCCATCGCAGGGGTCGGCCTGACCGTAATCATTGTTGCCCCAAGCGACAATGGTTCCGTCGGACTTTAACGCGAGAGAGTGATCACTTCCTGCCGCGATAGCGGCAAAGTTGTGCCCGGCAGGGGGAGGCCGATTGGTGCCCCAGCCAACGACAGGACCGGCGTCGGTCAAGCCGGGGCAGACGTTTGTTTCGGCGAAAACGACCGAAACGACAAATACAACGGCTAATAAGCGTCTCATCGCAATATCTCCTACTTTAGTGAGTTTATATATACATAAGGTATGGTACAGCACTTCCGGCGTAAAAACAAGAAAATATCGCACAAATTTTGTGAGTTTTTTGTTAATCTTTGCTCAAAACCCGTTCATTTTTGACAAAAAGATGCAAAAAATTGCTAATTTTTGTTCATTTTTACCCTCATTTTTCGCCCAAAAACATATAAGTCCTATAAAACCACACTCTTTACTACCACCAACCACCCCATTTTTCAAAAAAACCGTCAAAACGCCCTTATTTCTATCTGTTCTATTTTCCGACTTTTTTACTCTTCTTTTCCCCTCTTTTTCTTTTGCCTTTTCCGGATATGTCACTATCGGGATTTATGATTTGGGAGGCCTATCAAAAATTATGAAATATTTTAGTAATCCGTCAGTTATGGGTGGATTGAGCGAGTATCCAAGCAGTACCTCGTTTGGGCTTATTCAAACTTGCCTGACGGCAGTCAAGATTCAGCTTGTCGTTTCAATGCCTCTCGTATGCGGAACTCAAGTTTAAGCTTCAAAATTCCGATAAGAATTTATCCGCCACAGGCGGACTAACGCCAACTTGTCCCGAGCTCAGTCGAGGGAACAGAAATATTTTATCAGTTTTTCCTTGCATTTTGGTTCACTGTTTAGTAAAAGGACACGTTCTATGACAGGCAGACGGTTGATTATTTATAGTATTACAATAATAATCAGTCTATCCGCAGTGCACACAAGCAGGGCGGCGGACGATGGATGGTCCCTTTGCCGAGACTTCTCAAAAGGCCGATGGCGAACAGAATTTGCCTCAACCACCGGCACAATCGGCAACCAATGGCCGGACCGAGAAAAGGATTATTTCGTCTTAGGCTCTGTCGAATACGAATGGCCGATTCACTCACATACAACCTGCTCGCTGCGGGGCTCTCCCTTGTTTTTGTATAACCTGCACGGAAACGACAAATATGACTCAACCCACATTTACGGTGCCGCCCTTGGGTTAGCATTTCGGCTATACGAGAATAAAGAGCCGACAGGCTTATTCGCCGAAGTCGGGTCATCGGCACTGTGGCACTCGGATTATTTCCCGGGCAACAACTCGAAACTCAATTTTATCACCGATGTTGGTGTCGGCTACGAATTCAAGAATCATATTTCCATAGCAGTGAAGTATTTTCACATATCCAACGCAGAGCTTGAAGAACCCAACTCATCCCTTGACGCTTTGGGTGTTTCATTAGCGTATGCCTTCTGACGCATCCCTGGCGTAAGCCATCCCCCAGCGGAAAATCTTTAAGTTTACGCCCAAAAAGGTTTGACAGGGCTTTTTTATTCCTTAGAATATAGGTTTTTATGGTCGATGAGAATTTGCTTATGAAAAGCTTTATGGCAAAAAAAGAGCAGGCTGAGCACAGGTGGTTTGTTGTGGATGCCGATGGAATAGTCTTAGGCCGAATGGCGGCAAAGGTCGCGCCCCTGCTTATCGGCAAGACCAGGCCGACTTACACCCCGCACGTGGACACGGGCGACTACGTAATTGTTGTAAATGCCGATAAGGTAAGGGTTACCGGCAAAAAGGCCCAGACAAAGTTCTATGACTACTACACGCATTACCCAGGCGGCTATAAATCCGTCAGCTTCAAAGAAATGATGGCCAAAAGGCCGGAAAAGGTAGTGAAATTGGCGGTGGCACGAATGCTGCCCAAAAATAAACTGGGCAGGAAAATGCTGACACGACTGAAGGTCTATCGCGGCCCAGACCACGACCACCAGGCACAGAAACCTCAGAAAATAGAAATAATTTAACTGAATTTAGGATTGATGATTAAGAATTGGCTATGGCAGAAACAAAACCAGCAGAAACAAAGATAGCAGAAAAAAAGACTGATACAACTACAACTGCACCACCGCCAGCCACGCCGCAGCCGGCTATCAAGCCGGGAAAGACTGACTCTATGAAATGCGGCTACTGGTGGGGTGTGGGAAGAAGGAAAAGCTCTGTCGCTCGCGTGCGAATCAAACCCGGCACCGGCAAGCTGCTTATCAACAATAAAAACCTCAACAATTACTTCAAAAGGGAGCAAGATAGAAGTGCCGTCCTGGCACCTTTGAAGACAGTTGGAGGCGAAGGTGCATTTGACGTCTTCATCAACGTCAGAGGCGGTGGAACCACAGGCCAGGCCGGCGCCTCACTATTGGGCATCGCCAGGGCGTTAAAAACTTACGATGACAGCTACCTCCAGGCCTTGCGCGATGGCGGATACCTCACCCGTGACCCCAGAATGGTCGAGAGGAAAAAGCCAGGCCAGTCGGGCGCAAGACGGAGATTCCAGTTCTCGAAACGTTAGTCGATTAATACTTTGGAATATGAAAAGGCCGCTGGAAAACTCCAGCGGCCTTTTTTAGTTGCAGGAGAGTTACAGTATGTTTTGTCAGAGTGAAAAAGCGAAAGGCGCGGCTTTGATGGTTACGGCATGTGTGTTCTTCTGTGTGATGGCCTCGCTGGTAAAACTTGTAACGCATATCGACGCTTTCAAAATAGGTCTGTGGAGGTTTGTTATCGGTATGGGACTGCTGGGAACGGCGGCGATGTTTGGCAGAATACGATTAAATTTCCACAATTGGAAGCTGTTATTTGTTCGAGGGCTGCTGGGCGGAGCAGGAATTGTAATAACGTATTTTGCGATTATAAATCTGGGAATGAGCAAAGGTGTGGTTCTGGTATCGACCTATCCGATTTTTGCGTACATCTTCAGCATAATACTGCTTAAAGAAAAACCAGGTGTGGTTTCAGCTTTACTTATAGCGACAACATTTGCCGGTATCTGCCTCGTAGTCGGAGGCGGGAATGACGGCGCAAGGTTTTTCGAGAGCTTTGGATTCTATGAAATACTGGCGGTCGGTGTCGGTCTGATTGGCGGGCTGGTCATAGTAACGATACGCAAGCTTCACGAGACGGATTCTTCATACGCAATTTATTTTTCGCAGTGTGCCATAGGGTTTTGGATAGCGGTGGTTCCTGCAAGTGTCCGGTCGAGCCGGATTGATTTCCGGGATGGTTTGATACTTGTGCTGATCGGAGTGACGGCAACACTCGGACAGCTTATGATGACCCAGAGTTACAAACACCTGCCGGTCCGGATGGGAGCTACGCTGGCTATGCTTGAGCCGATGTTTTGTTACCTTGCCGGCGTGGCTTTGTTTGGCGAGCTACTTTCAGCCAGGTCCGTTGTTGGGACACTATTGATTATTGGCTCTTGTGTGGCCGTGCTTTTACACAACGCGCGGCCTGCAGGCCGCGCGTTTGGAGCGGTCGAAAAAACAGAGTTTGTTTGAGCGGCCAGGGTCGGCGGTAATTCTTTGCTTGGTTTTGGTTTGCAAAGTTCCGGTGGGTAAATTACAATGCCGTCGAGAACAAGCTCGGCGGCTATTTTTGTTATAAGGAGAAAATATGATACGAGTCGCAATAATCGGAGCAAGCGGATATACCGGCGCTGAATCAATAAAGATTATCCTGCAGCACAGCGAGGCTAAATTAGTTTATCTGACGGCGCTGCCGGAGGAGTGCGGCCCTGTTGAGGATGTCTTCCCGCAGTTTAAGGGCCGCTGCAATCTGCCAATCGAACCATTGGATTTCGCAAAGCTCTCCGGTCTGGCCGATGTCGCCCTTTGCTGCCTGCCTCATAAGGTCTCGATGGGATTTGTGCCGAAACTTTTGGATATGGGGCTAAAAGTCATTGATTTCAGCGCAGACTATCGAATACAAAATGTGGCGGTCTATGAAAAGTTTTATCAAAAGCACACGGATACAGCCAATCTCGCCAAAGCAGTTTATGGCCTGCCGGAATTGTTCCGCAAGCAGATAAAGTCAGCAAATCTGGTCGCAAACCCGGGTTGTTTCCCCACCGGCGCGATTCTTGCAATAGCGCCGCTGCTTAAAGAAAATCTTATCGACACCGACTCGATTATCGTCAACGCGGTAACCGGCATATCAGGTGCGGGTAAAAACCCATCAAGCAAATTCCATTTTCCTAATATGAATGAGAACCTGTTTCCTTATGGCATCGGCTCACATCGCCATTTGCCGGAGATGGAGCAAATCGCAAGTGAAATCGCCGGACGCGATGTTCAGATATTGTTTCAGCCACACGCCGGTCCCTTCGACAGGGGAATCCTATCGAGCGTATATTGTCAGCCTATTCGTCATTCTGAGCTTTCCTCTTGTCATTCTGAGCGCAGCGAAGAATCTCATAAAGTAAAAATCAGCAGCGAACGACTAACCAAGCTCTATACTGATTTTTACGCTGGCGAGCCGTTTGTGCAGGTCCGTAAGGACCCTCCTGCCGTAAAAGATGTCGCAGGGACAAATTATTGCCACATCTTTGCGACTTGCGTGAAAAGCAAAATTGTAATTTTTTCAGCGATTGACAATCTTGTGAAAGGCGCCTCCGGCCAGGCGATTCAAAATATGAACATCCTCTTCGGCCTCGAAGAAACGCTTGGGCTTAAATAATTGCCACAGAGAACGTCAAAAGTTTTTAGCCACAGAGGACAGGGAGGACACAGAGAAACAAAAAGTAAAATGAAGATTGAAGAAACAATAAATACATGGTTTGGTGTAACCCAAAGGCAGATAATGGTGGTTTCGAATACAGATAAAACCTTTACTACTTCGTTTTGTGCTGTTGCGGTTGCCGTGATGAGAATATATTGCCTGGCAGCCGGGCATCTAATAGATAACCATTTTCGGCTTCCAGCAACTGCTTTATTTCGGGTGATATCTGAATTTTTTATCAAGTTCCTGTGGTGCACTAAAATATGGACTGACGATGAGATCAAACAAAGAATGGCGAGGTGGGAAAAAACCAGTGCCAAAAAGAAGATTAGGCTGCTTGATGATTTACTCAAATTGAGCAATGTTTTTAGCCAAGATCAGTTGGATGCCTTGAAAAATACCAGAGATGGGGTAGATCGAGATATTAAATCGAATAGTCAATCTGAAATGCCGCACGTAACTGGCAGCGAGTCGCTATTTGAGGATGTTGCGACTATTTTCGGTGCTAACGTTTCAGGTATTTTATACGCACAATATAGTCCAGCGATTCACATTCCTACTTCGATATTGAGTGGTTTTGTTAATAATACCAACCAACAGTTCTTCATAAGAAATGATATAGATGAAAGCGATGAGCATCTCGGGAAGATTTGCTTGAATTTCGCATATATGTTTTTGAAGGTTATTTATCATCACTATACTTGGGATATAGATACCATCCAAAAGGAGTATAAAAGTATTACTGGCTCGAAGGGGTAATCAAAGATAAATTCTCTGTGCTCTCTGTGCACTCTGTGGCAAAAAATTAAAAGGAAACCTCTGTGGCTAATGGATATTTGAAAATTGCGACTTGTCAGTTTGCTGTGGGCAGGAATATCACGCGAAACGCCCAAAGAATCTGCGAGTTTCTGCGCAAAGCAGCTAAAAACAAAGCCGATATTGTGCATTTTCCGGAATGTGCTCTTAGCGGCTACGTAGGCACAGACTTTCCATCATTCGATGGATACGACTGGGACTTGCTGAAAGAAGAAACCCTAAAGATAATGGCACTGGCCGGTAAACTGAAGCTCTGGATTGTCTTGGGTAGTACTCACAGACTGGCTGAGACGAACAAGCCGCATAATAGTCTCTATCTTATAAATCCCGATGGCAGGATTGCTGACCGCTACGATAAGAGGTTCTGCACCAAGCAGGATTTGCGTCGGCTGACGCCGGGCAACAGGTTTGTGTTTTTCACCATCAACGGCATAAAATGCTCTCTGCTTATATGCTTTGATTTGCGGTTTCCAGAACTATACCGGCAGCTCTACAAGCAGGGTGTCAATTGCATCTTTCAATCATTTTACAATGCCCGGCAAAAAGGCCCGAGCGTTCACACACATATCATTCGCCAGACGATGCAGTGCCACGCAGCGACAAATCATTTCTGGGCAAGTTGTGCAAATTCCAGCGCCTACTACTCGCCTTATCCATCCTTTTTTATCCAGCCGGATGGCAGGATAGTTCGGCAACTGAAAGCGAACTGTCCAGATATGATGATAAATACGGTTGACTTGGGCAAGGAATTTTACGACCCGATGGCCGGTTTTCGAGATATGGTTATTGCCGGAGCTTTAAGTAACGGACCGAAGGTTATAAAAGACCGGCGGTCAAGAGACAAGACAAGTCTTTAGGGAATAGTCCTGCAGGACAGGCAAAAACGCATAGCGAAAAGGACTATTTATGGGTATAATTGCGAAGTGAGTCAACAATGATAAAAAATAAGCATAAATTGGATAAGTTTTATCGTAAATTAGATGCAGAGGAAAATCTTTCGTATAAAGAGGCCGTGCGGATATATGATGCTTTGCATAAAGAGGCCGTCGCGTTGGGCGCAATCAGCCACGAGAATATCTGGGATGGCTTCGAAGTCGTTTTGCGAATCACCTAGGCAATGAGTAGGTTAAAACGTGCTCGAAAAACTGATAAGAAAAATAGACGAAAGTTGCGAGGGAATGATACAATGGAGAGCGTAGATGGTAAATAACACGATTACGGCGCCGAGGGATTTTCTTGCGGCGGGGGTAAGTTGCGGGATAAAACAGTCCGGCAGACCGGATTTGGGGCTGATTGTCTGTCCCACCGGTGCGACAGCGGCAGCAGTCTTTACGACAAATAAAATCGTCTCAGCAGCAATAGAAGTAAGCAAAAGGCATATAAAGAGCCAGAAAATCTATGCGGTTGTCGTCAACTCCGGCTGCGCCAACACCTGCACAGGAAAGCTCGGTCTCAAGAATGCAATAGTAATGTGTGCTGCTACGGCGTCGCTCGTCGCTCGTCGTTCGTCGCTCGAGTCACGAGTCACGAATCACGAGCCACGAACTATTCTCATTGCCTCTACCGGTATCATCGGGCATCAGTTGCCGATGAAAAAAATAGTATCTGGCATCGCAAAGGCAGCAGCAAAGATTTCGAACTCTCCATCAGCCGGGCTTTCTTTCGCACAGGCGATAATGACTACCGACACCAAAACGAAACAGACGGTAAGACGATTGACGATGGACGATGGACGAGGGACGAGCAGAAAACACAAGCCAAGAATCAAGGATTCTGTCATTACGATAGCTGGCGTAGTTAAGGGAGTTGGTATGATTGCTCCAAATATGGCGACCACACTCCTGTTTATTACAACCGATGTTGCTATCAGCAAGCCGCTGCTGAATAGGGCATTGAAAGACGCCATCGGCAATTCGCTAAACAAACTAACTGTTGACGGCCATCAAAGCACCAACGATACAGCGATAATTCTTGCGTCTGGTTTGGCGGGAAATCGGCCTATAGTGAAGCAGTGTCCCCGTTACAAAAAATTCGCCGCGGCGCTATCCGACTTGTGCGATGACCTGGCCAAGCAAATGGCACTCGATGCCGAAGGCGCAACGCGGATGTTTAAGGTCGTTGTCAAAGGCGCAGTGACAAAGACCGATGCGGCGAAGGCCGCCAGGGCGGTAGCCAATTATCCGCTGGTCAAATGTGCCATTCACGGAGGCGACCCAAATTGGGGCAGAATTATATGTGCCGTCGGCTCAGCAGTCGTAAAATTAAATCCGGCTAAACTATCCTGCAAAATCGGGCCAATTACCGTTTTCAAAAATGGTGCACCAACGAAATTTGACGAAAAGAAGGCAAGCCAGATTATTTCCAAACCTGAGCACACGATAACGGTGAATTTAGGGATAGGGGTGGCAAGCGATTTCTGCTATGGCTGTGATTTGAGCGCTGAATATGTAAAGATAAACGCCGAATACCGCACATAGAAGCGTAAAACTTAATCCCGCGGGGACAAAAGCTAAAAATCCAAATCGAAACGCCCCGCACCAATCCTACAAGGCCGTCTCGCAGGAATTTTTTGTCTGGCAATGGCAAATTTTTGCCGGTTTGTTTGAGAAAACTATGCAGGTTTGCCGATAGAGATTCCATTAGAGCTTTACGTTTTACCATAGCACACCTCCTTGTGTAATAAGGGTTTATATCAAGTTAGAAACTATCTCTTACATCGTCATACACAGGGGGTGCGTCTTGAATAGTTCGACTTTGCTCACTACGGGTTGGATCTCCCCCAGAAAAAACCTCAAAAAATCTAAGTTTGAAGAAATATTTTCTTGACAACCAGACTCTAATCTATATAATTTTACTCACTTTTTGTAACAGCCTGAGGAAAGAAGGCTGGAGGCAATATGCCATTTTATTAGTGAAATTTCGTTAAATCAAAAGCAATAGATACAGTGCGCACAGTGCGCACCGGCAAAATATCAACAGTTCTTGAAAGGGTAGAAAAATGAAAACGAGAAAAATGTTGGCAATTTTGGTTCTGGCTTTGGGCTTAATGGTCTTTATGGCCACTGTAGCCCGGGCAGAGCCAATGGGCAGCGCCTTTACCTATCAGGGCAGGCTGATGGATGGCAATAGTCCGGCAGATGGTTTCTATGACCTTCAGTTCAAGCTCTATGACAGCCCATCCGATGGAAATCAACTGGCA
>Ga0315279_10001835_pt1 | contig 33837 bp, 20 predicted proteins | sample YL17G06_20_MG_FD_203694 | JGI IMG/M metagenome (GOLD analysis project Ga0315279, IMG submission 203694) | Sediment microbial communities from Yellowstone Lake, YNP, Wyoming, USA - YL17G06_20 | ecosystem: Environmental > Aquatic > Freshwater > Lake > Sediment | place: USA: Wyoming | collected...
ATGCATCGAAGGCGTAAGTATGAGATCAAGCAGGCGATTGAAGATTACCCTGTCTCCCTTTTCATGTTCGATGTGCTTTACGCCGACGGGCAGGATTTGACCTTGAAGCCCTACCCTGTGAGACGAAGAATGCTGGAGAAGGTTGTTCAAGAAGGCGACCGAGTGAAAACAGCCACTTCGATCATCACGGCGAACGCAGGCGGACTTGAGAAATTCTTCCTGGAAGCGATAGAAGACGGTTGCGAGGGCCTAGTCTGCAAATCTGTTGCAGAAGATTCGGTCTATCAAGCTGGAGCTAGAGGTTGGCTTTGGATAAAGTATAAGCGGGACTACAAAAGCGAGATGACAGACACCGTTGACCTAGCAATTGTCGGGGCTTTCCATGGTAGAGGAAAACGGGCAGGAACCTATGGAGCATTACTTTTGGCGGCTTACAACCATGAAAATGACACCTTTGAAACAGTAACAAAATGCGGAACAGGCTTCACCGATGAAGATTTGGCAAAACTGCCTAAAATGTTACAAAAGTATAGGATTAGTCACAAGCATCCTCGCGTGCAATCAACATTTGAGGCAGACGTGTGGTTTGAACCTGGTGTTGTAATCGAGATTCTCGGCGCAGAAATAACGTTAAGCCCAATTCACGTATGTGCAATGGGTGTCATCCGCAAAGATAGCGGACTCGCAATAAGGTTTCCAAGGTTTACAGGAAATTATAGATTTGACAAGGCAGCTGAGGATGCAACAACTGCGGAAGAAATCGTTGATATGTATAAGAATCAACTTAAAAAAATCGCTGAGCAATGAATCGAACTTTTCAAGGGATTATTCGTGTACATTCAATAAGCCTGTAAAAGAATTTTCTGCAAGACATAAGTTTAGATTTTCAATAATGGATGATGTAGACCTTTACTCTATCCAACAGACTGCTATCTGTAATAGCACACGCGAAAAACCCAGCTAAGCTCACGCCATTTAATATTTGGACTTTATAGAAAGCTTCTGTGTCAAGGTGCGCGTGTGATCAGAGATCCGTTTTGCTTTGCTCAACAGAGGTGGCAATGGAAATTCTTAGCGCGCGTGTCATTTTCATGGCAGTCGATGAAAAAAGATAACCTGCAAACAGAACTGAGTAGAAAAATAAATTGTTAATCACACCGGTATTCGCTTAATATATCCCGCATAAATGTTAAAGGTCATTATTCCGTTCACCGAACGAGGTTTGATTCCTGTCAAGTTGCTAATTTCTTTACATGTCAAAGGTTTTTCCGTGTTATGCAACAAACGAAAGATTCTTTCTGTGAAACCCTTATATGTTGAAGTAGCCTGCAGATAAAATTCATTCTTCACGCATCGTTTTGCTCCTATGTCTGTTAAACTGTATTTGAACTTTGACATTCATAGCCCAGCTTTAGTCTTCACTTTATTTTGTCAAAAAATTTTTATTTAAGCTTTTACCTGCTTGTTGTTATGATGGATTTTGCGAGGGGATTGAACTTGGCATAAATAGACTGAGTAATTTGACATGAGGAAAATCCTTTATAAAATAGTAGACTCACATCTAAGCATAGTGATGCCGTATGAGAAAGGACATACTTGCTCTAGGCATGTCGGTCATGTTCTTAGGACTGGTTTTCCTATCTGCCTCTCGTACTGCTATTAAGCCTGAACCCAAGTGGGATGTTGTAGTAAATACCCGAGCCAATGAGTCTACAGAAAGATTATTCCTTCAAGGAAATTTAACAGAAGGAGATAAATTCCAAGTTAACTTCGCCCTAGACCAAAATTCGGCCCAGCAATTTCTTCTGGAACCGGAAGTTCAGGTTAATGTCACAGATCCGAATGGGCATTCAAAACTCTACAGCATACGCCTAAGGGGCATGGATGGATACATAGCAAGACTGGATCCATTTCCACAGGACGTAGCGAATTACACCGGAACCTATAACGTAACTGCGGAAGCATTCGAAATCTTGCTCAGAAACTTGGTTTTGTCAAAACTTGGTTTTGTCAAAACAGACCCTGACTATCCTTATAGCTTTCTTTTTCCCGTGGGCATTGCGATTTTATTAGGCGGGAGCGGGATATCCCTCTTAGCCCTTAAAATTTCGAAGCGTAAGAGAGTACGATAAAAACTGCGTTTGCTTGAGCAACATACAGGGCGATTTGTTGATCTAGTGTGTCGTTACCCAAGTTGATGTTTCTTATCGAATCATTTCTGATCTGTCAGTGCTGACTTTTAATCGCTTATGTAGTTATTAAACAGAATATGTAATTGAGCAGACCAGTTAAGTCAAGCTTGTCCTTTCGAGTCAAATTATTCCTGCTAACGCGATTTACCAATCAGATGGCATGCTGCGGAATGTCCGTCTTTGTGGTCGATGAGAGGAGGTTCCTTCTCTTTGCAGAGGGGGAACTCCGCGATTGGGCATCTTGTGTGAAATCTACAGCCCGAGGGGGGATTTATTGGACTGGGGATTTCTCCCTTCAAAGCTACGTCGCTACGTTTTGTTGCAGGATCGGGCACCGGCACCGCCGAGATCAACGCTCTGGTGTAAGGATGTAAGGGTTCAAATATAACATTCTCTACGGGCCCCTTTTCCATAATCTTTCCAAGGTACATTATGGCTATCCGATTACAAATATGTCTAGCCAATGCCACATCGTGAGTGATGAAAAGAAATGACACATTATACTTTTCTAACAAATTGACCAGGATGTTCACCACTTCGGCACGAATGGAAACATCAAGCATTGAGACAGGTTCATCAGCAACAATGAAATCAGGATTAAGTACCAAGGCCCTCGCGACTCCTACTCTTTGTCTCTGCCCTCCGCTCAATTCATGCGGGAATCTAAGAAGAAACTCTTCTGGAGGAATCAAATCCACATCTTCCAAAGCTTTCGCCACTTTATTCTCCATTTCTTCCCTCCTAGTCCCTCCCTGAATTGTCAAGGGCTCCATTATAATGGAACTTACAGTCATTCTGGGGTTTAAGGATTCATAAGGATCTTGGAAAATAATCTGCATTTTACGACGGAGGGGTCGCAAATCCTTTTGCGACATTTTCGATATGTCCTTTCCTTCAAAAAGGATCTTTCCGTCTGTGGGATCAGTCAACCTCAAAAGAAGTCTGCCAATAGTGGTTTTTCCGCTGCCACTCTCACCCACCAAGCCGAAAATTTCTCCCTTCTTTACGTCAAAAGTTACTCCATCTACCGCTCTTATGTAAGTTTCTTTTCTTGATAAGAGGTTTCTCAAAAAATCCGTTTTCAGTGGGAAATATTTTTTCAGGTTTTCAATCTCTACGATTTCTTCTGGCATTTTCCTTTTGCCTCTGTTCTATTTTTTGATTAAGTGGCATGACACGTAATGGTCCTTACCTACGTCCATGAATTCCGGCTCATTTTCCGTGCAAATGTCCATTGCGTAGAGACATCTTTCATGGAATCTACAACCATGAGGGGGGTTCAACAGGTCTGGTGGGGATCCAGGAATAGACGTCATGCGAGTCTTTGATGCTCTAATGCTTGGAAAAGCCGATATTAAACCCTGTGTGTATGGATGCAATGGTTCTTTGAAAATAGTTACTACGTCGCCATACTCTACTATCTTTCCCGCATACATTATGGCAGTTGTGTCACAAGTCTCAGCGATAATGGATAGATCATGGGATATCAATATCATTCCCAAACGCAACTTTTCTTTTAGTTCTTTGATCAACTTTAATACCTGCGCAGCCACAATAACATCTAAGGCAGTGCCAGGCTCATCGGCTAATAAGAGTTCTGGGTTGCAAGACAAAGCCATAGCTATTAATGCACGCTGCCTCATTCCTCCACTAAATTCATAAGGATAATTTTTGGCTCTCGATGGCTCAAGCCCAACTAATTCCAACAGTTTCGCTACTCTCTCATCTGCCTCTTTTTTCTTAATGTTGGGTTCGTGCGTTAGAATAGCCTCTCTTATCTGGTCTCCTACCCTAAAAACTGGATTGAGGGCATTCATAGCTCCTTGGAACACTATGGACATTCCTTTCCATCGGATGTTTTTCCGCATGTCATTTTGTGAAAGCTGAACGATGTCCTCCTTTCTGAATAAGATTTTTCCTCCTACTATTCTGCCGCCTGAAGGAAGTATTCTTAACAATGAAATTGCAATCGTTGTTTTTCCGCATCCCGACTCTCCCGCTAACCCTAATGCTTCTCCTTTTTCAACTTTAAAAGTAACGCCATCGACAGCTCTAACAAATCCTCTCAATGTTGCGTAATAAGTCCTTAGATCTTGAACCTCTAGGAGCGCCATTTGTTAATCACCATACTCGCTCTTTCCGTCTGAGACGTTATTCAGGTTTTGATATGAAGATGTTAGTATTACAAAGAGGCAAATAAGCTTTCTCATAAGAAATGTTTAAGTTTTACCTCTTTTCTTTCAACATGAAGAACTATGCAAAAGCGATGGACTGGACAAGACGTTGACTTGAAACAACTAAGCCACAGTATCGAAGAGTTCTTTAAAAGAAAGGGTTTTGGGACCAAGAATGAGCATTCGCAGGACAAGTATAAGATTTCGGTTTTTATGGAGACTAGCGATCGAGTCAATGGTCAGATGGGCATTTTCATTCTCGGAAGCTCGGATGATTTCCTCATAGAAACTGTTGCGAGTGAACGTACGCATCGTTCATTGATGCTGGGCTTTATGACCACAATGATTGGTGGAGGAAACCTTGTTCTTAGAAGTGTAAAAACGGAAGAGGCATTAAAGAACTTGGAAAGTGATTTTTGGACCAATATTGAAGACATAATAGCTTGCTTAGATTCTTCAAATGGTACATAATGTAAACAATTGAGGTAAATTCGATTTATTTGAAGGCTTTGTTAGTCGTGGACGACCTGCGCGTAGATATCAAATGGTATGGTGTAGCCGCCTAGAAATGTGGATACGTGAACTGCGCTTTCCAGTCTAAAGTTAATGTTGCCCTCATAACTTTCGATAAACGACATGAAATCTATAGCGTTTATGCTATCCGCTATGTTTTCTACATTGGTACTGATGTGAATGGTTATTGGGATTGTTACGTTTTGATGTGGTTCTAGACGTTTTGAGCATGGGGTTTGAGAGTTTTTCAGTTCCCACCATGTCGTCTTGTAAGACCCAGTGATGCCATGCCCGCGCGCGCCATGAACGAGGATCAGATGCTCTCCGTCTTCATAATACAGCTTGGAAGATATGGACTGAACAGTTAAACCACTGAAGCCTGTTGGATTACTAGCGGTAAGGTTGAAGGCTATTGTGATTTCAAGTCTTTCAAAAAGTGATTTGTCAAGTTTAGCCTCGGTAGCCCTTAAATCAAACTTTGCAATAGCATTATAGAACTCCAAGTAGTTCGGTACAGTGGGAACTAATAAAGCAATAGATGCAATAGTTAAAGCAAAGAATATTGCAGTGAGAGCGTCTGATCTACTTTTCATTGCGATCGCCGGTTTGACAATAGTTTATACTTGAAGTCAAGATATTTATGTTTCTATAAGCTTTCGCTGATTGAATTAATGGTCGGGAACTCGCGGTTTACTCCGCGGTGGTGTATAATATTAGCAAACAAAATAGGATTCTATTTTGAATATACGATGTTACTCGTCTGTGCTTTGTGCGTAGATTTCAAAAGGTATGGAGTGGGCGCCTAAAAATGTAGATAGGTAGACCACTCCTTGGAGTCTCCAGTTAATGTTGCCTTTATGCGTATCGAGAAACATTATAAAATCTAGTGCGTCAAACCGAGCCACTGTCCCGCAAGAGGCCAAATGTTGAAGATGGGGAGTAACATAAAAAGTTATTGGGATTGTTACGTTTTGATGTGGTTCTAGACGTTTTGAGCATGGGGTTTGAGAGTTTTTCAGTTTCCACAATGTTGTCTCGAAGTATTTCGCATGCACAAGTCTTGGGCTACGGAGTTCATAAGGGGCAGAAGGAACTGTATGCATTCCGTTTTCGTAATACAGATTGGAAGATATGGACTGAACGGTTAAACCACTAAAGCCTGTTGGATTACTAACGGTAAGGTTGAAGGTGATTATGACTTCGAGTCTTTCCAAAAATGATTTGTCAAGTTTAACTTCGGCGATCGATAAATCAAACTTTGCAATAGCCTTGTAAAACTCTATATAGTTCAGTATAGGGGGCATTGTCAAAACAGCAGACGCAATAGCTAAGACAAAAAACATCGCAGTGAAAGTATCAGATTTTCCCTTCATAAAGGTCGCTAGTTTGGCAATAAATTTATACCTCGTGATAGATATATATTTTTTGATGAACCTTACTAAAACTGGGATCAAAACCATCTTGACTGTCTTCAGCTGGGGCATCATTTATGCATCGATTATTCTGCAAGCTCGGTTTTCCGGGAGAGAATTCCTCTCCGCTATTGACTTCATACTTCTATTTGTCGTAAGTGTGTTGGCCGGTTTGGTTCTGGAAGATTTCAAGGCAATAATATTTGGATCCGTGGGAGCGCTTTTGTTCTCTGTGTTCCTGATGTTTGTGGTCTTAACGTTGCCTGTATTGCTAAGCTACATGCCGTATTCGTTTCAAGGCGAATTCGTCTATCTCATAGCCATACAGATAATTTTCAGGATGATGTTTCCTACTGCGTTGTTTGTATGCTTTCTAGGTGGAGTGCTTGGAGGCTTTTTAAGCGAAGCTATCAAATAGCTTCAACGTCGAACTCTCAGCTTCGGATTAAGTATTTCATCGAGCGCATACCCGAGTAAGATGAAAGAAAGGCTCACCAGAGCAATAGCTAGCCCCGGTGGGATGACCCACCACCAATCACGGTACGCGTTTGCATCTCGCACCTCGTAGAGTATTCTTCCCCATGAAATACGATTCACGTCTCGGTAACCTAACCAGCTTAATGCAGCTTCGGATACGATGGCGCCAGGCACCGACATAGCTAATGTAACATAAACAAGAGACATTACATTCGGAATAATATGCACCGTCAATATATGAGGTATGCCAGCTCCGACGGCCTTAGCTGCTTCTATGTAGGGCCTTTCTTTAATGCTAAGGACCTGAGATCTGACAACTCTAGCAAAGCCCATCCAGCCTAAGACGCCAACTAGGATTATGATTATCTCCATTGAAGCTCCCCTCATCACGGTCATTAGGACGATTAACAATGGCAATGTAGGCAAGACGAGCATAGCGTCTGTGAGCCTCATAAGTAATTCATCCGCAAATCCTCCGAGATATGCTGAGATCAATCCAATAAATAATCCGATAACTATGGATAGTAGGCTTGCAAGGAGACCAATTACAAGTGATACTCTTGCACCATATGCAAGTTGTGAGAACAGGTCCTGCCCAAGCTTGGTGGTTCCAAGCAGACCGAAAGCAGTGCCATAGAGCCTAATGTTGAGATTATCCAAGAATATGGTAGTTCTTGCATTGTCAGTACTTCTCAAATCTGTAAAAGACATTTCGACACCAAAATAATAATCTCCAGATTTTGGAAAAGCTTTCGCAACATTTTTTGAGTCTTGAAAACCTATTGTTTCTCTCGGGTATACCCATGACAAGTAACTTCTATCACTTGTAAGCGTGGCTTCGCTAAAAGTTTCAACTGCCCCGTTCTTCCCAGTGCCCCATTCAAACCTTGTATACTGGAATGTGTCGGGTGTTTTGCTCTCTAACCAACCCTGTTGAACGAAAACACTCACCCGCACAGTCACATTAGTGAGGTGTTCGAGAAGCATAGCCATCGTGGCCATGAATCTGGCCGGAGGACCATTATAGGGATAGTTAAACTTTTTTGAGATAGTTACTTTAAATTCGATTGGCGCTTCGATTCTTCCTCTACGGCTGTATGTTACTGCTAGGCTTCCATCCAGGGTTCCAATCTGAGTAATTGATATTCCTGGAATCTGGTTAACTAAAACATTTGAGACATATGGCACTACTGAAATGTTCCATTCCTTAAGCGAGTCTAGAGAAGAGAAATAAGGATCAACTACAGGTTCAAGATTTTCGCTTAAACTTTCACCCCCAGGTAAATATCTAACCCATGAAGGCATGGCTGGGGCGACGGAACTCCCTGCAAGATTAGTGGACAATATCGGGTCATAGGGAGTAAATACTGGAGCGCCTACTGCCAAAACTACGAAAAAGATTAAAATCGTAATTCCGAAAATTCCTCTTTTGCTTGCCTTAAACGTATTAAGAAAACTTTTGAGCCTTTTGAATCTGAATGAAAGTCTAGATTTATGAGTTGCCATGGATTTGTCACCCATACTTTATTCGAGGATCTATCACTCCATAAAGCAAGTCAGCGAAAAAATTAGCAACTATTACTGTTAGAGCAGTTATGTAAAAGATGGCGTGCACCACGGGGTAATCTATGTTGCTTAATGATTTGATTGTTAGCGTTCCAATTCCCGGATAACTGAAAACTGCTTCTGTTATTATAGCCCCGGAAAGCATGAAGCCAAAGCCAATCGCCACACTTGTTATTATGGGCAAAGAAGCATTCTTCAGTATGTGTTTGAATAATACGGTTCGTTCTTTCAATCCTTTAGCTCTAGCAGTGACAACATAATCCTCTGTCATACTTTCTAACACTGTTGCTCTTGTTAGAAGAAGGTAGCTGCCGAATTGGAAAAGGGTTAAGATAAATGTTGGTGCGAAAAGATGCCACAATCGATCTTGGATCTCCACGAATGTAGGTAGGGAAAAGATGAAGCCCAATAGGTTAAAGGTTATTGGCGGAGGCATGAAGTCACTTGTGATACGACCTATTGGAAAGAAAAAGCCAAACATGTTATGCACTGGTCCCCCTTGCATAAAAAGCATGAGAAAAATCATTCCCATCCAGAAGGTAGGGAGTGACATTGTCAGTAATGAAACTATGACCGAAGAGGTGTCGTACAGGCCTCCTCTCTTGTAAGCTCCAATCACTCCAAAAATAATGCCTATTACTATAGCTAGCACTGTTGAGAGACCCATTAAAACAATAGTGTTAGGAAGGTATTGCATTATTACCTGCACTACTGGTCTTCTTCCTGTAGTCGGAACGGTGTCACCCAATTGGAACGTCAGCATATTCACCACATACTTCGCATATCTCTCGTAGAACGGCCTATCCAAGCCCCACAATTGCCTTACACGGGCGATCTGCTCTGGCGTTAATTCTTTCCTTGATCCTATGAGGAAGTCTTCGGGTGAAGTAGGCATTACTTCGAATATGATGAAGTTAAGCGTGATTACGAAAAGGATTAATAGGAAAGAATAAAATATTCTTTTTGCGATATAACCCTGTAACCCCATCGAAACCCCTTTGCTAATGAGAAAAGTAACAGATATTTAAGGTTTTGCGCAATCATAACAAACGAATTGAAATTGTCTTTTTTGGCCACTTTACGGTTTGTTTATCTTCTGAGGACGTTTTTGCGATTGCTTCTAAGTATGAAACTTGTACACTTGTTGGCACTTTGGTCATCTACGTCCATAATTTTCTTTCAGAATTGCTAGGTCGAAACAGTCCACTATTTTGTCATCGTTGAAGTCGACATAGGGATTCCAATTTGGCTCATTTGGCGTGGATCCGTATGCTCTCGCCAATAGGAACAAGTCTCTATAGTTTATTTTTCCATCATGGTTTGAGTCACCCACAACGTAAGGCTTGATCAAAGGATGGTAATCTTTATTATTTTGATCGATGACATATGGGGTGTCGCCGATGCCGTCTCCATTTAGATCGGTGCCATCGTAGTCGCTCCAGAAGTTGCCTTCCCAGCCGTTGTCCCAAGTGTTTTTGCTGGTCAGATCTGTATAAACCTGATAGAAGTTGCTGATGAAGCTGTTCTTGTAGATGAAATTTCCCTTTGATGAGTATGACCAGAGGCCGTACTGATTCGATTGGATTAGGTTTCGGCTGACAATGTTCTGGCTGCTATAGTCGTAAAGAGCGACACCAGCCCACTGGTTTAAAGTTATGGCATTTTCGGTGATAGTGTTATTCTTGCAATAATCATCTAAAGTAATGCCGCCTCTGCCGTTGAGGGTTACAACATTTTTGTGGACAACATTGAAATTGCAATGCTCATCCAGCGCAATTCCTGCCCAATAGCTGAAGGCTACTGTATTCTCAATTACTGTGTTGTTGTCTGAGCGGCTGATGTGAATGCCATATGCATTATAAGATATGTTGTTTGATGAGATCGTGTTGTTGAAAGACTTGTAGAGAGATATTCCGAACCATCCGAGATTTGACAGTGTGTTATTGCTGATGGCGTTGTCATAGGAGAATTCTAAAACGATGCCATCAATGCTTTTTGAAATGGTTACGTCTTGTATGATAGAATTGTTTGTTGAGACGAATAGCACGCCTCCGCCCTCAGATGTGAGGTCCAAGTCTTTTACGAGTATGCGCGTTGAATTTATGACAGCCACAAATCCAGCGTCGGCAGGAACCTCCTTATCGTGCTGGTTTACCCAATAATAGATAGGTTTTCCATTCACGCTGTTTGAGCTGTCTATTTCTTGGAAGAAATACATGGGCAATTGCGGCATTATCTGAAGGCTTCCCTGGTTTTCAAAAAATTCATTTTGTGTTAATGTATTGTTATAGGAGTAGTAAAATGAAATGGCCCGTTGAGTTTTCGAAATTGTGTTTCGGGCTATGGTGTTGTTGGAGGAATTTTCTAGCCAAATGCCATAAATGGAGCCGTTTCTTATATTCAGGTCCCTGAGGATTGTATTGTTTGCCGAAATAGAAATGACCTTTCCCGCCCCATTGCCATCGATTACTGTGTTAGTTCTATTTTCCCCTATGAGGGATATACTTTTATTCAAAAATATGGTTTCGTAGTAGGTTCCCGCAGATACTGAGACTATTTCTTTTAGTGTGGCAGCGTTTATTGCAGTTTGTATTGTTGGCTGGTCTTGTGGGACTCTTATGACGGGGCTTATCAATGGATGGTTGTCTACTTTTTGATGGGGAAGTGCTGAGTCTCCGATACCATCTCCGTTAGTATCGGTGCCATTGTAGTCGCTCCAATAGTTGCCTTCGCTCCAGTCATTATCCCACGTGTTATTGAATTGTTGTGTTATTGGATAATTGTATATTTGGAACCTGTTGTTGATGAAGTTGTTGTGGTAGATGCGGTTGCTGTTGCTGTACCATATGTAGATGCCGTGATCGCCAACGTTTGCGATAGTATTACCCATTATCAGATTGGCATTCGCCCCCCAAAGGTCCATGCCAAAATCTATGCCTCCCAATATCGAGTTGTAAACGATTTTATTGTTGTGAGCTGCCCAAAAACCAACTCCAGTATAATAGTTTCCTAGGAGAACGTTATCGCGAACAATGTTATTGTTCGCATTCAATAAGTAAATGCCTTCAAAATTTTGCATTACAATGTTATCCACTATCGTATTTCCTGAAGAAGAGTCGAGAAGGATGCCGCCAAATCCGCTTTTGACTGTGAATCCAGTAAAATAGACGTTGTTTGCTGTTATGTGTACCGCAATTGCTGTTACGTTGTCGATGCTGACTATGGTGGTGTTTTCTCTGCTTTCCCCTATGATCCTAAGGGATTTGTTGACGGTTATACTTTCGTTATAGGTTCCAGCGGCTACTTGAATGACATCTCCAGGGTTTGCTGCGATGATTGCCGCTTGGATTGTTGAATACTGCTCCGGCACCTTCCTCATCGTGTCCCAGTTAGTGGTTCCGTAAAGGTTCTCTACAAAAGTGTTTACTGTACCTGTTCCATTCCAATACAAATCATACAAGCCGTTGTTCAATATTTCATCTTTTTTGATCAGGTTGTCGTTTGAGGGGTCTTTGCCTCTTGGAGTTAGTGCGATTCCATACAATGTGTTTTTGTTGACCGTGTTGCTCTCTATCGTATTGGAATCGGATCCGCTCAAGTAGATTCCGTACTGGTTGTTCGATGCGTTGTTCTTCCCTATTGTGTTGTAATCGGAAAAGTCCAAACGTATGCCGAACTCGTTGGCTGTAGTATTATTCCATTCCAGGAGGTTATCTCTTGAAAGCCGAAGGTAAAGGCCGTATTGCTGATTACTTGTTATGTTGTTTCCTTGGATCGTGTTGTAATAAGAAAGGCGGATGAAAATGCCTTGTTCGTTACTCAGAACGATGTTTCCCATAACTCGATTGTGGTCAGAGCGTTTTGTTTCTTGTCGACTAAAAGTGTAGAGAAGTATGCCAATTTCGTTATTTTCAGCAATGTTATCTTCAACTTGATTTTTTTCTGAGCCGTAGAGTTGTATGCCATGGAAGCCATTCGATGTGACGTTGTTTGCTTTTATGACGTTGCTGCTCGAATCTTCGAGGTAAATTCCATCACTTGTATTGTTGGCAGATCTATTTCTTAGCAAGATATTGTTACTCGAATTGAGAAGGAAGATACCATACATGTTGTTTGCTAAAACATTGTCTTTCAAAACATTATTGCTTGAGGCATTGAGAAAAACTCCGTTATAAGAGTTTCTAATGGTGTTATTTTCGATGGTGGAATTTTGCACATTGTCCAAAAAAATTCCGGAACAATAAAAAAGACGTGTGGAGTTTTCTATGATAAATCCTTGAATGGTTACGTTGTTTTCGACTACGTGGAAAACATGGCCCTTCTGCAATCCGTCTACTATTACGGTACCGTTTGCGATCAGCGTTAGTGGTTTGTTTATTTCGATTTGGCCTTCTGGGTAGTTTCCTTCTGAGACGATTATTTTGTCCCAAGCGGATGCATTGTTGATGGCGGCTTGAATGGTATGATATTCCTCTGGGGCTCGTATTTCGTTTGCTTTGGCAAATGGTTGGGAGAAGAATATGATGTTAGACGCTAATAAGAAAAGCGTGACTAATACCTGAATTTTCGTTATGATTTTCCTTTTCAGCATTGCTCCCCACGTGAGGGTTCATCCTCAAATGATTGGTTAAATAGAAACGTAAATATATCTCTTGTTACCCACAAAAGAACAAGATTCAAGAATATGGAGCCGTGATGGTTGTGAGGCGACATGCTCTGGTTGCTTTTCTGTTTTTAATCGTACCTCTTCTAACGTTGGTCTCGGCTTCTTTAGCAGGTGACTTTTTTCCACCAAGGAGCTCTGTTATGTTTGTGTCTCAAGATGTGGGGTTGTCAGGCGATATTGTTATAGATGGTGATTTGGTAATTGGCGGAAGCAATGTCACGTCTTTTGTGAATGCTCATGTGAACATAACTGGAAACATAGTTGTGGAGGGAAATGCAACACTTCAGCTGATAAATGCGACGATTTTCTTGAAGGGACAAGCGACAAATTATCAGTATAACATTACTTTTCGAAACCCTTTAGATGGGAATCCCCGCCTTATTGCTTCGAATGCGAACGTCAGTTCTGAGAAGTTATCTACAATTCGTTTCTTTGAGAATAGCTCTGCGGTGGCAAATAGATTGAAATGTGCATCAAGCGACCTTGAAGCTTACGATTATTCTGTTCTTTCTCTTTCAGGTTTTTTAGCTCGGATTCTGTATATTTACGGGCATTCTAGCGTGACCGTTTCTGGTTCTGATATGAGAACAACGAAGGTCTATGTTTGGAATAGTGCTGTTTTTCTGGTTCTTAATTTAACCACAATGGATTCGTTGTATTCCTATAATTATACAAGCGTTGAGCTCTCTTCTGGCTGCACAGTGTCCAAAGATTTCTCTGTCAGAGATTCTTCTCTAGTATCTATTCGTGGTAATTGTACTGTGGGAGGAACCTTGAAAGTCTACGATTTTAGTCGAGTTTCTATCTCGTATCTTGTTTATTCTCGTGGCGGTGGTAAAATCCAAAAGATTACTGCTGAGAATTTTGCCAACGTTTCCATTGTAAGTTCCTTTGTTTCTTCTATGGTTGTCTCTGGTAATGCGACTGTTTCGGTTTCGTATTGTGATTATCCCGCGACTATGATCAGTTCTATATCTGCAGAAGATTCGGGTAATTTGTCAATAATTTCCAGCTATGTTGATACATTGAAAGTCAGCGATTGGGCATACGTGTCTATTTCATCTTCTCAAGTTGAGGGCGTAAGCGCTTCTGGACATTCGCGGATTGTGGCATCCGGCGTTGCACTGACGCAGGGAGTGGAGGCTTTGCCACTGAAGGGAAAATATACAGCCTCGGATTCTTCTCAGTTGATTATTTCGGATTTATCGGTTCGTCCTGGGAAAACGGTTCCCTTAATTGAGGGAAGCGGAACGTCGTTTGTTGAAATATCAAATTCCAGTGTGAGCCTTTCTGTTTTGAGAATTCGTGAGAATTCCGTTGCATCGTTTGTAAATGTGAATATGAGTGGTAGCAGATTTTATGTGGAGGGGCATTCAAATGTTTCTATTTCTGGTTCTAGCATCAGTGACAAGTTGGAGATTGTTGATTATTCATCTGCATATGTTTCTTCTTCTGAACTGTACTCAGTCAGTATGGAAGATTTTTCTTCGGCTTCTATATGGTCTTCTCAGGTGAATTTATTGCATGCTCTGGATTTTTCTAATATAACTCTTTCGAGTTGTGTTGTTGACGATATTTGGGTTGAAGCTCTTAACGTGAATGCCTCGTTTTTTGGTCTTAGAAATTTCGGTCAACTGCAGCGTATTTCTATGAATTGTTCTTCGGGTGGTTCTGCTCCCTCTTTGAATCTTATTGCCACTGAGACTAGGGGCGGTTTGGATTTGATGTTTTATGGTGCGTCCAATGTTTCTATTGCAGATTCTTCGGTTCGTGGTCTTTCGCTATCGGACTCTTCTGTTGCTCGTTTGGAGAATTGCACTCTTTTGGAAGTGTATACTTTTGATAAGGCTAGGGTTCACATTTGGTCTCGTTTGCGTGTTCGTGTTACGAATTATTTTGGAAATCTTCTCAAGGAAGCCAATGTTACGGTGGTTTGTTCCAATGGCACCGCACTTGGTCCCGGTGTTGTGGATGACGGCGGATGGGCCAGTTTTATGTTGTTTGTGAAGATGCAGAATGCGACAGGCGAGTTTAAGGTGGGTGCTTTTGGAGTGGTTGCTAGCTTTGGAAAGGATTCGGCTCGGCAGCCTGTGGATTTGGAGTCGAACAGAGATGTGACTGTTGTTTTACCTATTCCTTGGTGGGGTCAGTATTTGATTCCGTCGTTGCTGATTGTTGGGGTTTTGGCTTTCATTGTAGTTTTGCGTAGGGTGAGGAGAAAAAGAAGACCCTCTTTAACGTAGAAGAGAGTTCCATAAGACTTATAAAACCCGCAGAAGATATAATTAACGCTGAAAAAATAAAGGAGAAAGGAAAAATGAACAAAAATACTTTAGTGTTGACAACTCTATTGATTGCGCTAATGGCATTGGCAATATTACCTGTTCAAGGTTTTCATCATCCAAGCACTACTGACGACTTGTTGTATGAGCGATATGGCCCTAGAGCAGATCAAGTCCTCATGAAAATTTACGGCGACTATGCTTCCGAGTACTTGGCCTTCCAGGCTCAGGAAATTGACCTTATGGACTGGCCTCTGGCTGCCGGCGACTATAACTGGTTAGAAACTAATGACCCAACCCACGAATTCTACAATGCAGTTGGTTACGCGGACTTCGGTGGGTGGGAGGTTGACATCAACAATCAGCAGTATCCGACAGACTTACTATCGGTTAGGCAGGCCCTATCGTACCTGGTCGACAAACGCTACTTCATCAACACCTACATAGGTTCCACAGTGGCGGTTAAGGCTGACTCGCCAACCGAGCATTTGAGTGCTTGGTACAACCCATACTGTGACGACCTGTACAACCAAGCGCCCAGAACCACAGTCTTGCCTTTCCCAGACGACTTAATCGACTTCCAGGCTGCCCGCAACCTGCTTCATGACGACTTGGGTGCGTGTATATATCCATGCCCCGTATGTGGCAGCACTGACCACTGCAGTTGGCTTTGGCCGGCAAAACCCGTGGACCCACATGGTTATGTAAACCGAGCTGGCGCCCTCCTGGTGTTCGCTAGAAGCGAAGACCCGAACCGAGCCAACTTGGGTGCTTTCCTCAAGTCAACATTGGAAGTTGACTTGCCAAACGCCCAAATGGCCCTAGGTTACCCACCGAACGAGCGGTGCATGATCCACGTTGACCTCTACACGGTGCCTCGAGCCGAGTGCAAAAGAGAAGCTATGGGCGAATACCGCTACCACCTCTACACTGGAGGCTGGGGCCTCACAAGAGACCCTGACAACTTAGCCTTCTGCTACGGCACCGACCAAGTCTGGAAACCCATTTACTATGCACCAAACTACCCATGCTACACGAACCCACTGTTCGACGAGGCGTGGGACAACGCTGAGATGCAAGCTACAGCTGCAGAGGCTGTTCCATACGTTTTCGAATGCCAGAAAATCATCATGGACGACGCAGCCATCATACCTGTCTGGTTGACGGCTGGCTACAAAGCCTACCTCTCAAAATGGGACGGAGTGGTTAGCATGGCTGGAAGGGGACCACACAACTTCTGGACACTATTGAACGCGCGGTTGCGCACTGGAGCAGGAACAGGCGACACCATACGCTATGGCTTCATGAACGACATCGCGTCCCTCAGCCCTATCCACGCGAGCTGGGTGTGGGACTGGTACACAATGGAAAACATCTACGACAGCCTAATCAGCTTTAACCCATACAATGTGGCAGAAGACATTCCATGGATGGCTAGCTGGGAAATAGGCACATGGGACGGTGATACAAAGACAAAGCTGACGTTCCACCTGCGCGATGACATCGTATGGCAGGATGTGCCGTATAAAGCAGACCGCAAGTATGCGCAGCAGGTAGGACCATTCACCGGCGTGCCCGTGACAACCAAAGATGTGGCCTTCACTATGATTTCCATACGTGACAACCTCGACGCTTGGAACCAGTTTCTAGTAGCTGACGTAGGCAAAGTGGAAATGAACAACGCTGTGTTGGGAGTCGCAGACGGCGGCCAAATGCTACGGCCCTACGACAACGCACCCATGGACGTGTATGGATTGTCCAGCGTGCCCAAACAAGACATTGTAATCTACTACAACATTCTGTCGCCGTGGATCACCCTGCACTGGGCTGGAGGCTTAGTCATCTTGCCCTACCACATTTGGTACTGGGTTCCATGGTGGGACTACGACGCTGACGGAAGCATCGACACTTGGCTCTACGACCCAGAGATTGAAGATACATTGTACGGCTCAGGACCATACATCTTCGACCACCGCATACCCGGGGTTGAAATCCTCCTTAAAGCATACAAGGTGGGAACAACCTACCACTACATAGCCTCAACAGGCGAATACATGGCCAGTTACGGAGCCTATGAGTATTCCACGCGTGTTGGGACCGGGATGCCGCCTGGATTCGATGATGTTCCCATGAACATAACGACTTCTACCATAAGTCTAACAAAGTACGATGTGCAGCTTCCTTCATACATATCAATGCAGATTCCAGGAGTTCCAGGAGGAAAACTGGTCTATGGTAAACTATACACTGATAGTACGCTATTCCAAGCTGGCTATTTCAAAGCTACCCTCTTAGGCGACGTGGGCAACTCCGCTGTTAAGCCTTTCGCGGCAGACGGCAAGGTAGACGCCAAGGACCTATACTTCTTTGGTTCAAACGTAGCTATGGGTGCAGTCGCTGGCACCGCCAAATGGAGGAACAACAACGGTTGGAACGTAGACAGTGTTGGGACAAGTCCTACTGCTATGCCAAACGGCATAGTTGACTTTAGGGACCTGCTCCAAGCTTCACGACGCTACGGTTGCGCCCTAGGAGTGACAAAACTTGACTCTGCTAGCATCATTGGGAACACCATAAACGTACTACACATAGATGGCTTCAGGATCGGCGGTACAATTGTCGTAGACGCAATGGGAGCCAACCCCGAAACACGAACAATCACAGCAATAACACTATCAACTGGATATGCCACGTTCACTCTCAATACTGCTCTTGCCTATACACACGCAGTCTTAGCATTTGTCACCGGGTAAAATAACGGGGGAAAACTGAAATGAAAGTAAAATACCTGTTATGTCTCGCCGTTGCAATGTCTCTAGTGATAACAATGCTGCCATTAGGTTTAGTCAAAGCCGTTCCAAAGTTCTATCTAGACCCGCCAACAGTCATTGCGCCACCACCATCAGTTGGTGGAACACTCCACGTGGTCCTTAGGACAGATGCAATCCCCGACCTGTTCCTCTGGGTAGCAACCATCGAATGGGACCCAGCAGTCTTCCAGTTAGTTGACGGTCCAGACCCTGATTTACTTGCAACCCCAGAAGAAGGCGCAACAATCAAGCAGACTCAGCCATCATTCTTCACTTGGACAAGTCTTAGTGCAGGCAAAATCGATGCATTGACATGCACATCGCTTGGAGTGGGTGTCAGCGTGCCACCCAACCCAACCGACATGGCACACCTTTACTTCCAAGTGTTGTCGTCCTCCTTTGGCACATACATAAGCATCACCTTCGCCCGATACATAGACACTGGAAGCGTTGAATACGAGCCTAATACGGAGCCGCTATACTTCGAGTTAATTCCACCACCACCAACAGATCCAACTGCAGCGTTCACACCGGCGCCAGAGAGCGTATTCTATGAGGGTGTCCCTGTCGACTTCAATGCAGCAGCCTCAACGGGCGGATACGACGGAGACGATTTCACCACTATTACAAGCTATAGCTGGGACTTTGATGGTGATGGCATCTTTGATGAATTGAACAACACAGGTCCAACAACTTCACATGTCTACACAGCTGATACCTACTACGTCACATTAGAAGTATATGCGCCGGGAATTCCACCAAGCATTGACCCAAGATATAACGCTACTGACACAGAAACCCACAAAATATACATCCAGGTCATCCCAGTTGGCCCTAACCTAGATGTCTACACAGAAAGAAACGGTGTAGGCCATGGAGTGCCAAGCGACGCCTTCGGACCACAAGAAGAAGTTACACTCTATGCAAAAGTCACATACAACAGCGATCCAGTTGCCAACAAGTTAGTGGCCTTTGAAGTCAAAGACAACGCAGGCATCCCTATCCTCACAAGTACGGCTCCCTCAAACCTGGATGGCATAGCTACAACCAGCTTCAGAATTCCGTGGACAGGAATGGAAGCTGAAACCAAATTCGGAACATGGTGCGTATATGGCGCAGTTGACATTGCAGAGCAAGTAGCAACCGACTACTGCCCATTTGAATTCGGCTACATAGTAAGCATACTCAGCGTAGAAACAACTGATGCTTTAGAAGTTTCAAAGGGTACATTCCTGAAGGGCGAAGATCTACACGTAAGAGTACAGCTGAAGGACATATCATACAACAGCAAAACAGTGCTAGTAACAGTTACAGTCTACGACGACTGTGGCGTACCAATAGGCTTCGTAATGATACCATCTGTGCTGGTTCCGCCAGGAACAAGTTTCTTCTTTGACTTCGGAATACTGATACCCTACTGGAGATTCAAGGGAACAGGAAGAGTCTACGTCAACATCTTCACCGCTATGCCACAATCTGGTGGCATACCATACTGCCCAGAAGGATCAACAATATTCACACTCGGTTGAGAGTGTGCATGAAAACAACCATCTCCCTTTTTTTTCTTATTATCTTTTTGTTAATGTTCACAGTTCTTCCATCTTACAGTCAATCAGATTTAAACCTCACAGTAACAACAAACCGATCCGCATATTATGTCGGAGAAAGCGTCCAAATATACGGTAACCTAACACTAAACGATGTACCAGTCACAGATGGGCTAGTGGCAATACAAGCTAATGATCCAAGAGGAACAACCATAGTAATCAGAACTCTTACAACAGGAAGCACACCACAAATGGCATGGTACATATATGTCGGCATGGTTTTTGCATCAAACCAATATGGGGATCCAAAAAGCAGTTTCACAAGAGGAGACCTCGCCTACTTCAACATAACTGTAGTAAACAACGACGTAGAACCAAGACTAGCGCTGGTAACTATTAATGCGCATGACGAAAAGAAAGTTCCAATGGGAACCGGCTCCATCAAAACCACCATCCCAGGAAGTACATACGTACGCTTTATAGTCAGCATACCTATCCCCACAGATGCCGCTCTGGGAACGGCAACAGCCTACGCAAATGCATACACGGAATGGCCAATACTTCAAGGAACTCCATACTGTCCCGAAAGAAATGCAACCTTCAATATCGTAAGTATGGGAAGCAGCACAGCCACTACAACAACCACTCAACAAACATACTCAAACTATAACCTAACATTTAAACTTCCAACCCAAATTCCAAAAGGAAGTTTCACAGCATACGTCACATCCACATATCAAGGATTTGCAGCCTTTAACTCCATAACCTTCCAAGTCAAAATGCTCGGTGACATAAACGGCGACAACACAGTCAACTACTGGGATCTTTTCTCACTAGCTAAAGCCTATGGGTCACACGAAGGAGACCCCAAGTATAACCCTGAAGCCGACTTTGACCGCGACGGAGATGTCGACTATTTAGACCTTTTCACACTCGCAAAAAACTACGGCAAAAGCGCATAAAAAACCCATACGAAATTTCCTTACCTGGACCCAATGTTTCATAGCCTAAAACAACAATCCAAAAACTTCAAAACTATAAAGAATTGCTGTTGTAACAATATCAAAAGATTCAAATATATGTTAACCACATATGAAGACTTGCAACAATGTCGTTCTATCTTGAAATAGGGTTACACTTTGTCTTTGAGGCATATTTCTGATGGTGTTAAATAACTTAGCCCTTCATGAGGCCTCATGTATTTGTAGTAGCGTATGAAGCTCCAGTGCTGATTAAACAGGTGAGACTCTACTTCGTACGCTTTATGGAACGCTTCTATCTTGCCAATCGTTGTAGGCCTACGCGCACTGGCAGTGATATGTTCAATCCCCAATTCCTGACAGTGCATAGCAAATTCCGAAGTCCCCCCTCGGGCAGGCTTAAACTGTGTTCCCTGATCAGTAAGCACCTGTTCTGGAACACCATACCCTTTGACGGCTTTTTCAAGCAGCAGAATAGCGTTTTCTCCAGCTGGACTCCAAATCCTAGCTGACCCGGTGATGAAGCGTGAATGGTCATCTTGGAAGCTGACCATCCAATTGTCGTCGCTGCAAAGCTTAAAATCCGCCTGCCAGAGACCGTTAGTGTTCTCTTAGGAAACGCTTTGTTCCCCATGTCTTTCTAGGCTCGATTGTTGGATGGTTCAAACCAGCCTCACAGATTATTCGGTAAACCCTGTTATGGTCTATGTTGGAGCCTTTGTGGTTGAGGTGACCAGCTATCTTGCTGGGACCCCAACAATATCTTTTCCTCAGCTTGATGATTCTTTCCTTCTCTGAATCGTCAATGTCTGGACCGACGGGCCGTCTTCTTGGCTTTTCTTCAAGTCCCCTCCAGCCTTCAGCCTGACAACGATTCCACCAGTAATAGAACACTTTCCTGCTGATCTGAGCCTGAACGCATATCTCAGCAACAAACTGTCCTTCCAGTCGTCTCCTAATAATCCAGCTCCTCAACTTGCTCCAATCTCGCCCCACACAACCACACTCTCTTCCAATATTGAGAGTGTAACCCATTTCTTAGATAGAGCAACCCTGTAACAATATCAAAAGATTCAAATATATGTTAACCACATACAAAATGGTCAAGGTGGAAAACTTGAGGAAACCAATCCTATTAGTCATCGCTTTGTTGATAGTCTGTATAGTTGCAGTGAGACCCGCAAAAGCTTCACTGACAAACATTTCCATATACCCACCAGTCGTAGACGATGTAGAGCTCGACCAAACCTTCCAGATCAATGTGACCGTAGACATTGGCGCAGACCAACTGTTTATGTGGGTGCTCAGCTTACAATGGGACCCATCCAAAATAGACCTCGTAGGAGATCCTATTGAAGGGCTTTTTCTCAAAAAATTGACTTCAACCTTTTTCACATGGTCCGAAATCAACCATACCGGCGGGTACATAAGAGAATTGGTTTGCACTTCTCTCACAGATAAGACGGGCACTGGAAGCGGAGTGATTGCAACAATGAACTTCATAGCTCTAAACCTTGACGGCTCAGTTTTAGATCTTCGCGGACCTGCATTGGCCGACCCAGCTCCTATATGGATTGATGCAGATGGATTCGAGTACCCGTTTGAAGTAGTGACGGATGGCTCAGTCACAGTCATTCCAGAATTGCCAACATTCATGGTTGCACCGCTATTAATGAGCACAACTCTACTTGCCGTCATAATAACAAAGACATCATGGTTAAGAAGACGCAGGGACCACCCCCTTGTCTAATGAATCAAATCTGCAACAGGTCAAACAACAAAGAAGACCACCATCAAAAACCTAATTACTCCTTTTTTTTCGTCATTCTTGCACTCATAATAACCTAGAAAAGAATGGTACTTATAATCATAGCCACAACGCCACCATCATCCTATTCTTCAAAGACACTTTGCTATCCTTAAGAGAAAAACAATATAATTTCCTCATGAGGGCTGCAAGCACATTCCGCAATTCAAGCATGCATTGCATGAAAACAGGATATAGAACAAAGTTCAAAAAAGACATTTATATGGGTAGGTAGAAATACTAATAGGAGGAGGCGTGGAAGGCGTGTATTGTAAGAAAGACATAGTTGTTACTCTTACTATAATCCTCACGCTACTTTTCTCTTCACTGCAAATGTCAAACGGGTTCGTGATTGTCAGCCGTGTAATTAGAGTGCCTGAAGATTATCCCACAATCCAGGCAGGAATAAATGTAGCCGCACCAGGCGACACCGTTCAAGTAGCAGCAAGAACATATTACGAACACATCGTGGTTAACAAGTCTATAACCGTCAGGGGAGATGATCGTAAATCAATAATTGATGGTCAAAGAACACCCCCAGTGATCGTTAACATAACTGCCAGCAACGTGAGATTTGAGGGCTTCACTATACAAAACGGAGGACCCTACAGCGGTATATGGGCGGAGGTGCCATATCCCAAAACGTTAAGCAATGTGGTAATAACCAATAACGCTATAGTTGGAACCTATCACGGCCTCTTCATTTCCCGTTCCTCATACTTCTCCATCACCAACAATATACTTCTGAACAACCAATATGGCATACGAACATATGAATCCAGTTTTAACGCCATCAAAGAGAATACTGTAAACTCGAGTCTTTACTATGGCATCTACTTATACTCAAGCTCAGAGGGAAACATCATTGAAAATAACACTCTTTATGGAAACAAATATGGCATTTTTGTTGAATGGTCCAACAACAACAACGTAACCCTAAACAAAATAGCTAATAGCGGCACCTATAACCTGCGCCTTTCATTCTCAAACTTTACACTCATAAAAGGCAACAATATCGAAAATAGCTCTAACTACGGTATAGTTCTCTGGCAATCAGTCAGCAACAACATATTCTACAACAACTTCATCGAAAACAAGATCCAACAATACCATTACGAAACCCCTTACACTGCAAACACATGGGACAATAACATTAGACCTGGAACAAAAGGCAACTATTGGAGCGACTACACGGGCAAAGACGACGGCAGCGGAGTTGGAAGATGGGGTGAACCCAGAACAGCGGGCGATGGCGTAGGCGACACAATGGTGCAGCATCAAAATGTGGATTGGTATCCCCTCATGCATCCTTGGACGCCAGTTCCACGGCGGAATCCCGTGGCTGTTTTCTCTTATGCTCCTGAAACCCCATACGATGGCGAAACAGTAGTCTTTGATGCATCAGCCAGCTATGACCCAGATGGAAACATAACCAAATACACATGGGATTTTGGTGATGGTACACCTCAGGTTAATGAAACTGAGCCAATAGCGTCCCACGTCTACATGTCCCCTGGAGACTACACGGCAACCCTAACCGTAACCGACAACGAACTCCTGACGAACTCCACTTCCAAAACCATCACAGTGGTTCCCTACAGATTAATACTTGACCTCTACTCTCAAAAACCAGATCCCTACAGCGGTAAAGGTCCAAATAAGCCGTGCGACGCATTCGAACCTCAAGAATCTCTAAACCTAACAGCTTACGTGACCTTCAACGATGAACCAATGGCAAACAAGCTTGTGACCTTTCAAGTGGTTGACCCAAGCAATAACACTGTTCTAGTAAGAACCGACGACACAGACATGGATGGAATTGCATTGGTAGAATTTAGAATTCCATCAGACGAACCCTTCGGCTGGCACGTGGCATTAGCAACTGTGGAAATCACTGGAAAAATGGCAAATGACACTATGGCTTTCCGAGTTGGATGGATAGTAGAATTGTTGATGGTTGAAACTATTGATCAAGATGGCAACCCGAAAACAAACTTTGCAAAGGGCGAGCATGTTCTTTTCAGCGTTACGCTGGAAAACATTGCCTTTGTCATCAAAAATGTAACTCTCACCATCAATCTCTACGATGAGGCTAACACAATCATCGGTGTGGCAAACTACCAAATACTAATAGAACCGGGATATGAGGAACTCAACCTTGTCTTCAATGTCTTGATTCCCTACTGGTCCTTTGTTGGAGGTGCAACTGCGCGCGTCGATGCCCTAACACAATGGCCTTGGAGTGGCGGCAGACCATACTGTCCAGACATACTCACATACTTCGCGATAGTCAAAGGATAAAGTAAGGGGTCTCCCTAAAATTGGGGATTAGCAATGAATCAGAAGCTCTTGGCTGCTGCGTGGACGCTCAACCTCATCATAGTAATCTACTTTATGAACACGGCGGCTGGTTCTTCTTTCATTTCCTATGAAAACCAAAAGATAACTATGAGCGACGCTGTAGAAGCTTCTTTCTTTTTTGTTCCAGTTATTCCCTATACAAACGTCACTGTGAAGTTTGATGCGTCAGCTTCGAAGTCTGATAACGGACATATAATCAAATACACATGGGATTTTGGTGATGGTACACCTGAGATTGATGAAATCCACCCAAACGTTTGTCACGTGCATACGTCTCCTGCAAACTACACAGTAACCTTAACCGTCACAGACAATCTTGGAGGAATCGGATTCGCTTCAAAATTGATGACGGTAATTCCTTATCCTTCTGGTCCATGGATAGACCTTTACACTCAGAGAGGCGGAGAGGGACTCTACAATGCAAGCGGAGATTTTGCTCCAAGTGAAAAAGTTAACTTGTATGGTCTCGTGACTCATAATTCCGAGCCTGTGGTAGGCAAATTGGTTGCATTTGAGGTTTACGACCCTACAGGAACAGCGATACTCGTTAGAAGCACGGAAACAAATCTGCTTGGCGTCGCTGAGATAAATTTTACCATACCCGTAACAGGCCCTCCAGAAAGAGTGATTGGTACATGGGTAGCCTTTGCGATATCCTCAATCTCGGAGCAAACAATCAGTGACACTGTAACATTTCGTGTTGCGGGAATTATGATTGATGTCTACACTCAAAAGCCCGATCCGTACAGCGGTAAAGGTCCACACATGCCAAGTGACGCCTTTGGGCCTCAAGAAGAAGTTATTCTATACGCCTATGTAACCGTTGATCTTGAACCCATTGCAAACAAGTTAGTGGCTTTCGAGGTTCTTGATCCTTTAGGAGGCATATTCTACAGAACAGACAATACCGACGAAAATGGCATAGCTACGGTAAGCTTTAGAATTCCGTGGCCAGGTACAGAAGATCCCACAGAATTGTTTGGGATATGGCATGTTCGAGGTTGGGTTGAAGTTGTAGGTATGGTAGTGGAAGACACTCTAACTTTTAGGTATGGATGGATAATTGAAATCAAAGAGTTGAGAACAGTTAACTACATTGGGCAAACCAAAACGAATTTTGTGAGAGGTGAGCATATATTTTTCAACCTAACCGCGTTCAACATTGCCTTCGTCCCCAAAGTTGCAACATTCACAATAGTAGCTTACGATGCGAAGAACGTACCTATTGGACACGTAATATTGCCGAGCTGGGTCGCCCCTCCCGGAACACTTCAAATTTTCATTATCGACCTCCAAATTCCAGAGTGGACTTTTTCAGGTTCGAGCATGGCGTTCGCTAATGCATACACTGGCCTTCCAGAATACAATGGTGTACCTTACTGCCCTGAAACATCTGTTCCCTTCGTGATTGAGTAGTCAAAACGTTGCTAAGGATTTGTTGCGGAAGCGAAGAAGCGAAGTCTTTCCTGCTTTCAATGATTTGGTCTTAATCTGTTTTTCTAATGTCTTTTTCTTCTTCATAACAAAAATCATCATCGCAACCATCAAAATTGCAATTCCAAATCCTAAAACGTAAACAGTGAAATCCAAACCTCCACCTCCTTCAGCACTAACCACTAGTATACGAACTTCAAGCTTGCTGAAATGTCTTGAAAAGTGAAGTAAAGTGTAATCCTCTTCAATATCAACTTCAGTGTAAACTTCCGTGCCGTTTAATAGGACGAGCCACCTTTCTGATGTCGATGCATTCAAAAGTGCTTTCGGCACAACAACATCGCAGAAAAAGCTCGCACCAGAAGGGCCTGTCATTCGAAAGCCTATTTCTTTTGAGGTGCCATTAAAACTAAACAAGGCAACAGTGGAGTCGCTCTGCACACTTATATTATGAAATCCAACAGGAAAAACCCTAGTCAAAGTCCATGGCTCAATCAAGGGATACTTATCTTGCACATCTCCCGAGTAAGCTGTGTCCCCTATCCCATCTCCGTCGGCATCCGTGCCGTTGTAATCACTCCAGTAGTTACCTTCTGCACCATTATCCCAGCTCGTTGGTGCGTAAACTAGAACATGGTGTGTGTTATTTATGAAGCTATTTCGATAAAAATCGTTATTTTGGGAGTTAACTAAACAACCAACATTCTTATTGTTAGCTATTATGTTGCCTTCAATAATGTTATGGCTTGATGGGGCTTTTATTTCCAAGCCACAATACTCATTTTCAACTATTTTATTGTTGCTGATCACACTGTTGTTTAAGCTAAAAAGGAGTACTCCACTGTAGGGCCAACCACCTGCATGTTGTATCATAAATCCATTAATCATGACATCGGAGGTAGAAATTGTGACAACGGTTCCATTTTCGTCACCATCAATAATGGTTGTAGCTGAACTTTCTCCCAGAAGCGATATTCTCTTGTTCACAATTAGATGTTCATGATACGTTCCAGAAGCCACTCTTATAATATCTCCAGGCTTCGCTGATTCTATAGCTTGTTGGATCGTGGGTTTGTCGGCTGGGACTCTGATGACGCCAGGGATTGCTGTTACAAGACTACCAAACTTCGCTTCGAAAATAGCGAGTAGCAAACAAATCAAAACCATAGCCCTAAAGGTGTCTTTCCTTAACATGTGACCCTGCCTCTAGCAGACACAATAGATCTCCCATTATTAATTCTTAAAGAAACTATTTACCTTTTTGTCCGCTGGTGTACGTTGCTTATAGGCTAGGTTTGAGTCAAAACTTCTTTATCTAAGAGATGACATCTTAATTAACGAGGAAGGAGAAGGACACAATTGAAACTCATCAGATATTTTGGTTTAGTATTGATTTTGCTAATCACCCTAATGTGGCCCTTCTCTGTATTATACACCAATACCACCAACCCCGCCACAACAACAGAAGGCAATGTGCCTCCAGATTCCTCAAAACCCACATGCGATTTCAACTGGTTCAGCCAGTGGCGTGACAAGGCTCGCATGGATGAAGAATTTATTGAAATGGTTATTGGGCTTGACAACTCAACGCATGGTTACAATGAGCTACTCAATATTATCGCCGAGAAAGGTGGCAAAGTGGCAAACACAATTGCGGTGGGGAAAAAACTAGAGGCCGTGGTAGCAAACGTTCCATTAAAAGAGGCACCCCAATTTCTATCCCAAGCATCGAAAATCTCACGCTACATAGAACCAAACCTAAAGTTCCAACTAAACTATGTTCCCAACGATCCCAGCTGGAGCCTGCAGTGGGGGGCATCAAAGATACAGGCAGATTATGCTTGGAATATGACACGTGGTGAAAGATCCATCCTCGTAGCAGTTATCGACACTGGAATTGATTGGAAGCATCCAGATTTGACCGCCAACTACGTGCCGCTTGGCTACGATTGGACAAACGATGATCCGGATCCTATGGATGACCATGGACACGGCACACATGTTGCTGGCATTATAAGTGCGGTAATAAACAATAGCCTTGGGATAGCTGGACTGGCGCAAGTGCAAATCATGGCTGAAAAAGCATTAGACCGCTATGGATACGGGTACGAAGACGACCTAGCCAACGCTATCATTCACGCAGTTGACCAAGGAGCACACATCCTTAGCAACAGCTGGGGAGGCGACACCGACAGCCAACTCATCCACAACGCCATAAAATACGCTTATGACCGAGATGTATTGATTATTGCTGCAGCTGGAAATATGGGCACCAGTCAAAAGATGTATCCAGCAGCTTATCCAGAAGTCATTGCTGTAACAGCAACAGACGAATCTGATAGGCGAGCTTCCTTCTCCAGTTTCGGAGACTGGGTGGAACTTGCTGCCCCAGGAGTGGATATTTACTCTACGGTTTTGGGCTATTCCTATGGATATAAAAGCGGAACTTCGATGGCGGCTCCACATGTTTCTGGGGTGGCTGCTTTGATTTGGAGTTGCTTTCCAAACTTGACAAGTCATCAAGTTCGACTTCACCTGCGACATACCGCTGATGATTTGGGTAATTCTGGCTTTGATGTTTATTATGGGTATGGAAGAGTTAATGCAAGAAAAGCACTTGAAACAGGCTTGCCAAACCATGACTTGATGATCCTCGATTGGGTTACGCCACCTTACGTCGAGCCCATGGGTGTAGGGTTTATCAATACCACCGTGTTCAACTTTGGCATTAGCACCGAAACCGACATAGTGGTGCAGTTACTCGTTAACGACACGCCGATTGACACTGGCACGATTGAGATTCTCGAAAGCGGAGCAAAAGCCACTACAAGTTTTTCTTGGAACCCAACAGAAATTGGAACGTATAATGTTACCTCCTATGTGGTTCCTTCACTTGGAGAAGCAAACGTGGAAAACAATCGCCTGGCGACTTATATTCATGTGGGTTTTCCATTAAGAGCTGTTGTTCTCGACTCAGCTGGAACAGACTATGATACTGCCGTCTGGCAAGAGTTAAACCTCAACTGGGAAAAGTTTGGCAACCAGATGATATACGTTGACTACACAACCTTAAACAAGGACAACATAACGTATGGTGACATCGTTTCTTCAAGAGCTAACGCCTTAATCATCTCAAACGCGTTTGCCTGGGAATTCACCGACTCAGAGATAGAGGCAATAACGCGCTATGTTCTGGAAGGTCATGGGCTAATAGCCACCTCTGGAACATTTCACTACTATACTCCCAACAACAATAAATTAGCCCCACTATTCGGGCTGAATGAGAGCATAGGGTGGGACGTAGCCTTCACTGACCTCCTCCATATACAAGAGCCGACGCATCAATTATTTGCTGGCGTTCCAAATCCATATGTCTTCCGAGATGTCGGGGGCACGGTCCCAGATGATGGAATTTGGGATTCGAGCGATCTCACCGAAGGAGCCTACGTGGCCTTGGGGCATTATAAGGAATGTGCGATTGTTGTCCATAAAGGATTAGTCTACATCTCTCCGTGGTTGGAAATTATACCCTCATACTATCAATTTCATTTGCAGCTTTTCTATAATGCAATAGTTTGGTCGCGTTATCAAAGGCCTGAGCATGAACTCATAGTGGACCTAAAAGCCCCGCCAGCTCTTAACCCCGGCAAATCGGTAATGCTTGATGCCACAGTCTTCAATATGGGCTTAAACAACGAAACTGATGTGGAGCTGCAACTTCTGATTAACGGCACTATTGTAGCTTCACACACGATTCCACAATTGCCAGATTGTTCCAACTATACATTAAGCTATTTATGGACTCCGACCGCCGAGGGTTCCTATGATGTGAGTGCGTATGCATTGCCTGTATATGGGGAGGACAACATTGTAAACAACAAAAAGGAAGCCATCGTGCTTGTTCACCAACTGATCTTTGCAATATTCAAAAATTTTGACCCCTGGGGGTTCAAGGCTAATGAAGAGGCTCTCGCATCAGTCGGCATACCCCATCTAGTTTTTGGTTCAAAGACGTTTGGCCTCATCAGCCTAGAGGTCTTTTCAAAAGTAATCATTGCCTCGGATCAGGATCAAAGCTTCTACAATGACATGGCAAGATACAGATGGTGGTTTGAAGATTACGTGAATAATTCTGGTGGAATGTTGGAGATACACGCTGCAGATGGCGGGTTGAACGGTGGATATTGGGCAAGCTTCCTTCCAGGAAACTTGACATGGGTGAGGTTTTTCTCAAACTACGTTACGATCAGCGATCCCCTACATCCCATAATAAATGTCCCGAACCCCATAAATAATACACAGCTTGACGAATGGTCTTGGACGTCTCATGGATACTTCACTAATTATCCAAATAACGCAAACATAATAATTAGAGAAGATTCAGGGGGACGCCCTGCGTATTTGGCATTCAAATATGGTATAGGCGCGATCGTGGCCACATCTTTAACCATGGAATGGGCTTATGAGAAGGGTTACAGCCGAATACTTGAAAACAGTCTTGTCTATAGGAAATATCAGCATGAATTGATGGTGTTTCTAGAGGCGCCAGCAAATGTTAGATTGGGCGACTCTAAATGGCTCAATATCACCGTTTATAATCGAGGATTAAATACTGAAACTGATGTAGAACTGCTTCTTCTAATTAATGGCACATTAACTAATTCTACAATCATTTCCCAACTTTCAGGCGACACTTCGTTCAATTTCAGCTGTTTGTGGACGCCTCTAGGAGAAGGAACATATAACATAACCGCATATGCGCCACCAGTTTTAGATGAGGCAAATATAGAAAACAATGCTTTCATGTTAATCGCTGTTGTTGGAAGGACTATTCCCGGCGACATTAATGGAGATGGCAGGGTTGATTATAAGGATCTTTTCCTTCTAGCCAAGGCTTACGGAACCGACATAAATGATCCTGCTTACGACCCCAACGCGGACCTCAACGACGATGGAAAAATAGACTATGAAGACCTGTTTGTTTTAGCTAAGAACTACGGGAAATGACTGTGCAGGTGTCTTGGATGGTTTAAAATATCTATTTTGAGTTATGGTTTGTTGTGATTTTATGTCTAGCGATGAAGGTGAGGCCGAAACGGCGGAGTCTCTTTTGCAAAGGAAAATTGCTGGTTAATATGCACGTTTAAGATCTATCTTTATGTGCTTAAGGTTAGGAAAGCTTCGCCTAGACAGGTTTATCAAGAGTTGGGTTTATCTAGTCCTTCTTTGGCTTTGCATCATCTTGAGAAGCTAGAGAGGTTTGGACTTGTTTCTAAGGAAGAATATGGTAGGTATCATGGGGTTCGGGCGAAGTACGTACGGTTCTTATCCAAGCGACCCACACTGAGACCAAAGAGCAGACATCACCATAAACAACCACATAGGTGATGAAGACCTATACATACTCGCCAAAAACTACGGAAAAACAGATCCATAAACCTGCTCTACGCATCGTTATATCAACAAGGTGTTTGAGATAGAACAGATAGAACTTAGTTCCAAAACGCTTAAATGCCTTTCAACCACTCAGTACTAGTGTCGAGGGAGAAGGGAAACTGTGAAGCTGCGCTTACCTATCGCAGTTGTTATGCTTTTCCTACTAATTCTGATTCTGCCATTTTTTGTTTCACAAGTTGAGAGTGGCACCTCAACCAATACTTATTATCCGTCAAACTATAACTTGTCGGGTTCAACGCAACTTGTTTCTGGCTCACTAGGGAACTTGCAATCAGATGATGGAAATTATATGACTTTTAGAAGTTATCCTAACTATGACTTCAAATTTGGTGAAAGTCTAGAAGAGAGTTCATGGAACGCTAGTACAAACTACCAAGACAAAGTGGTTTTGACTTTCACTCCTTCAGTATCTGCGGATTATATAGTGATAGCAACTGCGGAAGTGCAAGGCAATTGTATATCGCCCCCCGATGTGAAGGCGAGACTAGTTATTAGTTCGTATACATGTCAGGAATTGATTTATAGAATTCAAGACACAACGGACTGGTATCCGTTTTGTGCCTTGAAACGCGTCAACCTGCCAGCTTCCTCTCAGACGCTTAAGATCCAGTACACAACATCTGACATCACGGCCACTGCCAAAATCAGAAATGCTAGACTGTATGTCTTCTCTTTAAGTGGTCAATATGCGGAAAGTGAAGCTGAATCGTCATGGAACTCGGACACAAATTGGCAAGATAAGGTTGCTCTGACATTCACTCCCTCTACCTCGGGGGACTATTTGATAATGGCAACAGCCAATTTTGGCGGTTCATCAACGGACTATAGTACGTTGATTCAGTTTTTGCAAGACGGTAGTGTGCAAGCTGGTCCTACCCGAGAAACGGGTGCGTCAGAAGCCAGATACACATTTGGTGTTATGAGAAAAATAAACCTTGGCGCAACTTCTCACACATTCAAGATTCAGTATAAAACAGAGAAAACAACCAACATTGCGCGCATAGGTTATGCTCACATAGTTGCTATCAGAGTTGACCAGTTCTCCAACAACTATTACGGTGAAAGCGAAGGCGAATCGGCCCCAGCTGCTTCAAATACATGGTATGACAAGGTGACAAATACCTACACAGCTCAAGCAGCAGACCATTTAATCATTGGTTCAGTTCTGTACAAAGCAGGTTCAACATCTTCCTCAGTTGGTTTGAAACTGTTACAAGGAGGAGCCGTTGATCAATCGCCCTTAGTAGAACATAAAGACTCAACTGATTATGAAGCTTGTTTTATGATGGCGAAAGCTTCTCTATCTGCGGGAAGCGTCACGGACAAGATACAGTATATGGGTGAAAGCACCTTCGCCAGGGTCAAAAACGCCAGATTAATTTCTCTTCAACTGCCTATTCAACACACGGTAGAGGTCGAGTTCACAGGCTCGTCAGACACACTTGATTGGACTCAACTTGCTTGGGTAGTCGACAGCGCTTGGACGACGCCCAGCGTAACCGCTACGCTGCAACTCTATAACTACAATCTTGGGCAATACCCAGCAAGTGGAGACGGATACATATCATACACATCAAGCGCCACGTCAAACACTGACGAGACGCGAACCCAAACAATCACATCAAATCCCACATACTTCCGAGATACTAGCGGAAACTGGAAAATAAAAGTTAAAGGAGTCAAATCGACCACTACACAATTCGACTTCAAAGCAGACCTAGTTAAGTATGAAACAACAACCCAGGTGAATACGCCGCCTGTGCTGAATTCGATTGGGCCCAAAACGGTTGATGAATTGAGTACTCTTTCCTTTACTGCTACTGCATCTGATCCGGATATACCCCCGCAGACGCTAACCTTCTCGTTGGGTGCTGGTGCGCCGTCTGGTGCTTCTATTACTAGTGGTGGCGCTTTCAGTTGGATTCCTACTGAGGCTCAGGGTCCAGGAGTTTATAGCATTAACATCACGGTTTCAGACGGTGTTGCCATAGACTATGAAGTTATCACGGTAACCGTAAACGAGGTTAACCTACCGCCTGTGCTGAATTCGATTGGGCCCAAAACGGTTGATGAATTGAGTACTCTTTCCTTTACTGCTACTGCATCTGATCCGGATATACCCCCGCAGACGCTAACCTTCTCGTTGGGTGCTGGTGCGC
>Ga0315279_10001836_pt1 | contig 33831 bp, 22 predicted proteins | sample YL17G06_20_MG_FD_203694 | JGI IMG/M metagenome (GOLD analysis project Ga0315279, IMG submission 203694) | Sediment microbial communities from Yellowstone Lake, YNP, Wyoming, USA - YL17G06_20 | ecosystem: Environmental > Aquatic > Freshwater > Lake > Sediment | place: USA: Wyoming | collected...
GCAAAGCGGCCCCGGATTACCAGGGTTTCGGGCAAGCGCTGGCGCGCTTGGGCTACGTGGCGCTGGTCTACGACCCGCTGGGACAGGGCGAGCGGATGCAGTATCCGGGTCCCGACCTGAAATCGCGAGTCGGCGGGCCGGTTCTAGAGCACCTGATGGCAGGTAACCAGCAGACCCTGGTGGGCGAGTGGCTGGGGACTTGGCGCGCCTGGGACGGCATCCGCGCGCTCGATTACTTGCTGACACGCCCCGAGGTGGACCCCAAACACCTGGGCGTGACCGGGACTTCGGGCGGCGGCACCGATACCACCTGGCTGTGCGCCATCGAGCCGCGGTGGACCATGGCGGCGCCAAGCTGTTTCGTGACCACCTTCCGCCGCAATATGGAAAACGAGTTACCCGCTGACTCGGAGCAGTACCCGCCGCAGGCTCTGGCCCTGGGTCTCGACATGGACGATTTCCTGGCCCCGATGGCGCCTAAGCCGGTGGTCATCCTGGCCAACCTGAAGGACTACTTCGATCTGCGCGGTGCGCGTGAGGCTTACGAACGCTTGCGCCGGCTCTACCGGCTGCTGGGGGCGGAACAGAACATATCGCTCAGCATCGCGCCCACCTACCACGGCTTCAGCAAGCCGAATCGCGAAGGCATGTACCGCTGGTTCAACCGCGCGACGGGCGCCGCCGGCGACGTCCAGGAGCCCGAACTCACCCTGGAGACGATCGAGACGCTCTGGTGCACGCCGCGCGGGCAGGTTTCTGAAATGCAATCGCGGCCGGTATTCTTCTTCACTCGCGAGAAGTCCCGAGCATTGGCCGGCAATCGGAAACGGCTGGAAGGGGAGGTGCTGGTTCGCGCGGTGAGAGCCGCGTTGCGGCTGCCCCCGGCGGCCGGCGCGCCCGATTTCCGCGTTCTGCGCCGCGTCACCGGCAGGCGCTATCCAAAACGCGATTTTGCCACTTACGCCGTCGAGACCGAGCCAGGCGTGCAGGCCGTCGTGTACCTGCTGTCGGACGAGCCGGTATACTCGCCGCCGCCGCCCGGTCCCACGCGCGCCGTGCTGTATGTCTCGCACCAGTCGAGCGACGCCGAACTGCGGGACGAGCCGCTGATACGCGAACTGCTCCAGGCCGAGCCTGACTCGGCGTTCTACGCCTGCGACGTGCGCGGCGTGGGCGAATCGCGTCCCAATACGTGCGGGATCGACGCGTACCAGCCTTACGGCAGCGACTACTTCTACGCGGGCCACGGGCTCATGCTCGACTACCCGTACGTCGGCCAGAAGACCCACGATCTGCTGCGCGTCCTCGACTGGCTCAAGGCTTGCGGGCACACGGAAATCCACCTGGCCGCCAAAGGATGGGGCACGCTGCCCGCCACTTTCGCGGCCCTGTTGTCGCCGCTGGTGGCGCAGGTGACGCTGAACGACGCGCCCGCCTCCTATTCCGAAATCGCGCAGACAGAGATCTATACCTGGCCGCTTTCCGCGTTGGTGCCGAACGTGCTCGCCACGTTCGACCTGCCTGACTGCTACTCGGCCCTGAAGGACAAGAAATTGCGCAACCTATTCATGAAACACGACGGGAATTCACCACGGATGAACCCGAATTCGGGTGAACACGGATGAACACGGATGACGTTGAAAAAGTATGTGCGGCGAATCAACAGGCGCCGAACAGCATTGCGAAATGGAGATTGTCCGCCCAACATACTGCCGAGCTTCCATGCCTGACTCGCAGTTCATTCAAATCGATGTCCGGCTTATCCGTGTTCATCAGTGTTCATCCGTGGTGAATAATCCCGCTCGGATTTCTCTCGCAGACCGTCCATGCCAACCGGTAATATACGCTTGCCATGACTGCCCTCTGCCTGCTTTTCGCGCTGGTGTTTGCCACAGGGTTGTTCGGACAGCCCTCGCGTCCGCATTTGCGCATACTGGACGAGAAGGGGCGCCCGGTTGCCGCGCGCCTTCAGGTCCTGGATGCGGACGGAAACCCGGCGGCCGTGCCCGGCACTGCCGGGCTGGTCCCGATTCACCCCAGGAACGCAGCCCTCGGCGTGGTGGTGGACCGCGAGGCAGACATCGAGCTGCCGTCCGGCGCGAGGCGCGTGCGGATCAGCAGAGGCACCGAGTACCTGCCGGTGGAAACCTCTGCGCCCGGAACCGTGCGCCTGCGCCGCTGGATCGACATGGCGGCCAGGGGCTGGTGGTCGGGTGATCTGCACGTGCACCGCGTTCCCGCGGAGATGCCGCTGCTGCTGGAGGCCGCGGACCTGCATTTCGCGCCCACCATCACCCGCTGGAACGACCAGAGCAATCTCGATCCCTGGCCGGAGCGCCGCCTCTACACCGCAGGAGTCAACCGCGCCTATTCGGTGGATAACTGCGAGGATGAGCGCGGCTGGGGCGCGGCGCTTTTCTTCGGCGTGAAATCTCCCCTGCGGTTGTATGCGCTGAAGGCCAACCCGGAGTACCCATACGGCGTTCCGGTGTGGCGGGAGGCGCGCGAAAAGGGCGCCTACATCGACCTGGAGAAAGCCATCTGGTGGGGAGCGCCGGTGGTTGCCGGCCTGATGCCCCCCGACTCGATCGGGGTGGCGGTGAACCATTTCCTCGAGTCCAGGATGATGGACAACGAGGCTTGGGGACGGCCGCGCGATCTGGGCAAGTATCCCGGCGCGGAGGGGTTCGCGCGCTATGTCTTCGACCTCTACTACCTGTATCTGAATGCGGGGCTGCGGGCGCCCGCCTCGGCAGGATCGGCGAACGGCGTGATTCACAATCCGTTGGGCTACAACCGGTCCTATGTGTACCTGGGGAGCCGCTTCTCGCCGGAGAGCTGGTGGGCCGGTCAGAAAGCCGGGCGCAACTTTGTGACCAACGGCCCGATGCTGTTCCTGAAAGTGGGCGGCAAGCTGCCGGGCACTGTTATCGAAGGGGCCAGTGAGGTTTCCGTGAAGTTGGAAGCGCTGGCGGCCGGCGAACTGGAGAGGGCGGAAGTGGTGGTGGATGGCGCGGTGGTGAAAACACTGGCACCGTCCGCTGATCGCCGCCGCATCTCCGGCCAGGCGCGGGTCACGGTCCGGCCGGGCGGCTGGCTGGCGGCGCGCTGCTTTGAAAAATCTCCAGTCACCATCCGCTTCGCTCACACCAGCCCGGTCTACTTTGGCCGCACCCCGCGCCGCGCACCGGAGGCGCTCGAGTCCTTACGGGCCTGGGTCGATGCCGAGATGGAGCGCATCCGGCAACTTGGCAACATCACCGAGGCGCAGCGGGAAGAGTTGCTGGCTCTTTGCCGCCAGGCGCGCCGAGCTTACCAGTAGACTTGTACCGCCGGCGTCCCGCCGGCATCCCTTGCCCGTCCGCTGCCTGGTTTAGGTCGCCGCGGCGACCCGGCGAGACGCCCAAACTTGCTTTTGTGCAAGGGAGCGCCGTAGGCGCGGCTGATGATAGCCCACCACTTCAGTGGTGGGTCAGCAACGCAAGTTGTACCAGTCCCGTAGGGACGGCTGAGACCCTCGCTGGCCCGAATTCGGGCTGGCCCGAATTCGGGCTGGCAAAGGTGGTCAGTCGTCCCTACGGGACTCGAACTGTTTCCGCCCGGCACCCAGCGTTGAAACGCTGGGCTATCATCGGGCGCCCCTTCGGGGCTGGCTCCGCAGAACCGAGTGACATGGGGCGAGACGGCAGCGGTACATGCGCGCTGCCAGTCGGCGTGTGTTCGATACCGTGAAAACTATCTGCCGGGTTGTGGAGAAACCTAATGGCCGATCCTGGTGCGGAATCGAAAATGCGAATCTGCATCTTTACCCCTTGAGACCGATCTCACCCTCGACAATGGTCATACAGGGGATTTCGCCACAGTAATCGCCCGTCGGGGCGACCAGTTTCCAAGGAGGGCGTTAGGCCAGCAACGAATAAGGCCGTTCATGCCGCGATTTCACGCAATATCTCGGGATGCAGTTCTGCCACTCTGACCAGTGTCTTTGCCGCCCCACTTGGTTCGCGGCGGCCCTGCTCCCACTGCTCCAGCGTGCGTTTCGAGACTCCCAGCAGCACGGCGAACTGTGCCTGTGTAAGGCCGGATTTCAAGCGCGCTCGCAGGATGGGCGAACGCGGCTCAACCTTAAACCGCTTGCCCCGGCCGGCCTTGATTTCGCGCACCCCGCCCAGGACCTCCTGCCAGATATCGCGCCCGGCCTCGAATCGGGCCAGCGCCCGTCCGGTGAGCTTCTTACTCATGGTATATGGCGCCCACGCGCTCAAAAGCAGCCGACTCGATAAACGTGAACGCAGGGCCATGCTACGCCTTTGGCGTAGTTCTCTCGACGTCAGCTTTCTCGCGGGATATCTGCTCGGCGGCTGCAAAGCGGCCTAACGTGTGCGTTCACCCGCGGGACGCGCAGCGGACCGGCGGGTGCAACTCAATGTTCGGCACTGTTGGGGTTTCAAGGCAGAGCTTTCTTATCCCCCGTGGCCTTCTTTACTGAGACATTCCTGCTGCCGACAATCGTCCCATGCTTAACAGCGACTTCTCCGCCGCCCTCACCGGCAACGACGACATGTTCCCACAGCCTGATCGGTTTCGTGGGTGGTAGCACGAAACGGGTGTTTCGGGCGAAACTAGAAGAGTAGTCTGGCGTTACACCATATGATGTGTCGTAGAGGAAGAAGAAGTTCTTATCCTGTAAGGTGCACCGCTTGTCCTCAGAAATCCTAACAATAGCGGGCTCGCCCTGAGTGCCCTTCGTGTCGGTAAAACTGTGAGGGCTTGTCAAGTCATCGGGGAGCAACACAAAACTGGCGCCCTTTATGCCGCGAAGTGCAAGGCGCCCTTCGACGATTTCGAATTCACCGTTCGCGATGAACTCGCGTTTTTCGTTCTTCAGGCTAGAAGTACCCAGGGGGGTCTTCTTCTCCTGGGCCGTACCGGCGCCGGATAGAAGGAGAAGAAGAGCCAACGCCGCAGACAGTGCTTTCATAAGGCAATTCCTCCTTTTTGCCTAACTCCTATTTCAAGAGACCCGGATGAAACCGCGAGGGGGCCGCCTAACACGGAACCGCCACCATCGAACCTTGCCGGTAAGCCCCCGCATTGCCAGGACTTCCCTCGAATTCCTGAAGTCGGCTTCGCCTTGTTAGGCCGACCGGTCGGTCCGCATAATCCTGATGCTCCCGCATGCCACAGCCTTCCGAGGCCGGTCCAGGGAATAGCCCCAGTGGCCGGCAGCGATCCGCGGCGGAGTTGTTCATGAGGCCCCGCTCCAAGAAACTTCTGGCGCTGGAAACAATACTTCAACTGGAATGCCCGGTCAAGCCTGGGAGTTGTAATGGGAGTCGTAATCTCGTGTTGATGGAACCCTCGCTGCCAGTTTCGGGATAGCCCGCTTCTGGAAACTGGCCGAGGGCCGCGGTCCCGGATTGGCCAGACGCGGATTGGGTGCGCGACATAAACGTGATCGGATGCTCACATCAGCCGGAAATTGAGGGAACCTGCGCGTAGTGAGCGCCGGCCAACTGTGAGCGATGGCAGCCAGCTAAAGCGCGCAGGGACAATGAGTTAGCCGCCGGACTGATTGCCCGCCGCGCCGGCACGCGGCTCACACCCGAAAACCTGAAAAATCCCGTCCGAACTTTATTTGGTTTGTTTTCAACCGCGAGCGAGGCGGAAAGGCCGAAAAACTTGACAGCATATGCTATACTGAAATTGTGGAACCATAATGATGATTCCAGGGCTTTATCGGCTCCAGCCAATAGATAACCATTAAACTAATGGCTACGGTGATGTAACTATAACAAAATAAACGAAGTAGAAACGGATGCAGCCGTCTTATAATCCATTAAACCAGCCAGTTAACCAGCCGAAAACTGGCGGCTGGCGCCCAAATGCGCGGGGCCAACGGGCAGCTCTTGGTGGAGCAAAGCCCGCAGAGCGGGCGGTAGTTCGGTAGCCCAGTCGCCGCGGCGACCAAGCTGTGGGTGGCAAAAGAGGGGAGAACAAGCCCGCGAAGCGGGCGACAGAAAACGCCGCGAGATTCCTGCCGCCCGCTTCGCGGGCTTGTTCCGCCTGCTGCGGACCTTTCCCACGGCTGACGCCGTGGGCTTTCTTCTTTCGCCCGCTCAAGCGGGCTTCCGGCATCCCGTTCGTGACTAGCCAAGGGCTCTGCCCTCGATATCCCCGGAGGGAGTCAGGAGCCAGAAGTCAGAATCCCCGGCGTCGGCGGAAACGAGAGCAAAATTCTCGTCACGGGGCAAACCACGGTTCACAGGACGCCGTACTTGCGGTACACGTCGCGCAGGAAGGCGCCCTCCATCAGCTCCGCGCGGCTTTTGTCTTCGCGGGCTACTTTCTCGCAGGCCAGGCGGACAACCTCCCCAACAATGGCGGCGGGTACGGCCACCACGCCGTCGTAATCGGCAAAAATCAAGTCGCCCGGAGAAACCACGACTCCGCCCGCACGGACCGGCAGGTTGCACTCCACGACGATGCCGCGGCCCTTGGAATCCACCGGCTTGATCCCGCGGGCAAACACGGGAAAGCCAAGCTGCTGGATTTTTTTCACATCCCGTACCAGCCCGTCTACCACCGCGCCGCGTGCGCCCCGCGCTCGCGCCGCCGTGGAGAGCAGCTCCCCCCAGGGCGCGTTGCGGCGGGACTCCCCGGTGCTGATGACCACCACTTCACCGGGGAGAATGCTGTCCACAGCCTCGATTTCCTTGCCGTAGGGGTCCGGGGGCGCATAGAACACGTCCGCGTAGGCGATGGTGCGCGCCCACCCGCAGAAACAGGCCTCGGGCGAGAGTGGCCGCAGGGCTTCACTCATGGCCTGCTCGTGATAGCCGAGCTCGTCCAGGCTGTCGGCGACGACCGCCGTGTACAGAAGGGTCTCGACCCGAGTAAACAGCTCGAGATCAGCGGAGTTCTTGGGCAACGCAGCAACGTTTTCCATAGCGAGAGTGTCCTCAGGTGGTCGCCCAGCGGCCTATCTCCTCTTGCGTGGCCGTTCGCGGGCCGTGAAGTGTACGTCTCCAACGTCGTGATCGGATCGCGGATTTCAAACCCATGCGCTCGAAATCTGAAATCCGCAATTCGAAGTCCGAAATTGTCCGCAGGGTCAGGCCAGGCCGTGGGCGCGGGCGTGGGCCAGGCGGGCCTGGCGCCAGTCCCGCGGCAGGGCCGCGAGTTTCCGGCCGGTCATCTCCAGATAGACCTTCTGCACCTGCGCCGGGAATGGATCCCACTGGGCCGAGCGCTCTCCGACATAGCGGGCAATCTGCGCGTTGCCTTTGAGGGTGGCGCGCAGGGTCTCGACCAGGGCCCGCGCCTCTTCCGGCGGTTTCTTGGCCATCTGCGCGCCGACCTGCTCGCGCAGCATCTTGAAGAACAACTGCTGATCGTCCAGCATCGCTGCCGCGCCGCGCGGGCCATGCCCCGGGCAGACGTTGCGCGCGCCGAGCCGCTTGGCGGCCTCCAGAGTCGGCACCCATTTTTCAACCTCGCCGTCGCCGACGTAGTTGTATGGCCCGTTGACGCAGACATCACCCATGAACAAGATTCTTTCCTTCGGCAGCCAGGCCACCGCGTCGCCATGGGTGTGCGCCACGCCCAGGTGCATCAGCTCCACCCGGTGCTTGCCGTCGTCAAAGAACAATTCCCTCGGGAAAAGAACCGAGGGCGGCTTGAGTTTGCTGCTCTTCACGTCCGCGCGGCCCTTCGCCGCCTGCTCCCAGGCTCCCGGCTTGCCGGCGTAATACCCCGTTTCGTAGCGCTTCATCTCCTCCACCACGCCGGTATGCGCCAGGGGAACCGCCCCGTTCTCCACAAATACCTGGTTGCCGTAAGCGTGGTCACCGTGGTGGTGGGTGTCGAAGGCAAAGCGGATCGGCCGGTCGGTGATGCGGCGGATTTTGCCGATGATCTCTCTGGCGCCGGCGGGGAAATTGGCGTCGATCACCAGCACGTAATCCTCGAAGATGATCCAGCCGTTGTTGCAGACCGCATCCGCCTGTCCCGAAAGCTGCCCCTCATGGAAATAGACATCGGGCGCGATCAGATCCACCTTGCCGGCCTCGGCGCCGCCCGGGCTGGATTGGGCGGCCGGCAATTCCGCCTCCGCCGCCAGGTTCAAGACCGCCGCGCCGCCTGCCAAAAGTTCCCGCCTGGTGATCCGGCACATCGTTCTTCCCCTCCTGTCGGTTGAATAATCTTGCGACTCGTGCAGGACGGACGTGATGCTACGCTCGGCCGGCAATCAAGTCAAGGCGCGGCTTCCGACATTGCCGGGCGGACCGCGGCAATCGCGAAACGCGCAGGCATCCCCGCCCGCGCTTGTGGTAAAACAGCAGCCATGAACCGGCGAGAGTTCGCGCGAATGGCGGCGGGCGCGCTCGGCGCGGCAAACTTGCGCGCCCAGGAGCGCGCCTATGACCTGGTGATCCGCAAGGCGCGCATCGTGGACGGCACCGGCCGGCCCGCGTTCCCCGGCGACGTGGCCATTCGCGGCGACACCATTGCCGCAGTTTCCAAAGTGAGCGGCGCGGCCCGGCGGGAGATTGACGCGGCCGGCCTCGTCGTCTGCCCCGGCTTCATCGACGCCCACAACCACTCCGATTACTCCATCCTTATCGATCCCGGCGCCCGCAGCATGGTGCATCAGGGCGTGACTACCATGGTGTTGGGGGAGGCGAACTCCGCCGGGCCCGTGGCCGGCAAGGCGCGCTGGGCAGCGCCGGCCGCCGTCACCGACCGGTGGCGGACCCTGGGCGAGTACTTGCGGCTTCTGGAAAAGCGCGGCGTGGCCACCAACATCGCCTCCTACGTCGGCTTGGGACAGGTGTGGGAATGCGCGGTAGGGTACGACATGCGGCGGCCAACAGCCGCGGAGATGGCCGAGATGCGCGGCCTGGTCGCGGAAGCCATGCGCCAGGGCGCGCTGGGACTGGCCGACTCCCTGATCACCCCGCCGTCCTCAGCCGCCACCCGGCAGGAAATCCTCGACCTGGTACGCGTGGCGAAAAAGTACGGCGGGATTTACTGCACGCACATTCGCACCGAAGGCATCGGGATCTTCGGCGCGCTCGAGGAGGCCATCGAGATCGGCCGGTCAGCCGGCGCAGCGGTCGAGGTGCTGCACCTGAAGATCGCCGACCGCGCGCTGTGGGGACGCATGAACGAAGTGGTGGCACAGATCGAACGGGCGCGCGCTTCGGGCGTGCGCATCTCGGCCAACGTCTATCCTTACTTCGCGGGCCAGAACAACCTGGCCGCCATCATCCCGCCTTGGGCCCAGGATGGCGGAACGCCCCGCATGCTGGAGCGGCTGCGTGACCCGGCGGCCCGCGCCCGCATGAAGCGCGAGATTCTCGAGGGCCTGCCCGGCTGGTACAACCACTACACCGCCACCGGCGGCTGGGAGGGGATGCTGCTGGTGGCGCTCAACAATGCGCGCAACCGGCCGTTCCAGGGACGGCGCATGAGCGAGCTGATCGCGGCGCGGGGCGGCGACCCGGTCGCGGTGCTGTTCGACGTGCTCCTGGAGGAGAACGGCTCGGTGCCCTGCGTCTACTTCCATCATCGCGAGGAAGACATGCAGTTGGCGCTGCGGCAGCCATGGTGCTCGGTGGCCTCCGACGGCGTTGCCGTGCGTCCCGAAGGCCCGCTGGGCGCCGAAACGCTGCACCCGCGCTCCTACGGCACATTCGCGCGGGTGCTCGGCCGCTACGTCCGCGAACTCAAGCTGCTTTCGCTGGAAGAGGCGGTGCGCAAGATGACGTCGCTGAACGCCGAGAAAATCGGCGTCCGGGACCGCGGCGTGATCCGCACGGGCATGCGCGCCGACCTTCTGGTATTCGATCCGGCCACCGTTGCCGACCGCGCCACCTACGAGCAGCCGCACCAGTATGCGGCCGGCATCCATCACGTGCTGGTCAATGGGAAAATGGTGCTGGAAAACGGCGAGGACACCGGCCAACTCCCCGGCCGGGTGTTGCGTCACCGCTGAGACCGCCGGAGGGTTCTGCCATGCCGGTCCGCGTTCAGCCGTGGTTCATCTTGCGGCCCGGCTGAATCAGTAGAGAACTTCGCTCTCGCCTTTCTCTTTAATGAGCTGGTCGAAATGAGCCACGATCTTGTCGCGCCGCTCGATGAGCGCCTTGACTTCGGACTTATTCAGATGCGGCTTCGTTTTCTTCGCCAGGTCTGTGGGGTCGAGTTGGCGCAGCTTCTCGAGCAGCCAGCGGTCGCAGCGCTTGAGCGTCCGCGGGTCGAGCAGGTCGGAGCGCAGGCGGAAGGCGCGGGTGAAGTCGATCATCCACAACTTCCAGTTTTCGTCGATCAGCCGGTTGGTGGCGTTGGGGTCGGTATCGTAAATCAGTTGCGCAAAGACGATGACGCGGTCCTTCTGGTCATTCCAGGCAGCCGCATCGGGCGCCTCCACTTTTTTCTGCATGCGCTCGCGGTCGTCCATCTTCACGTTGGGCACCCACCAGGCCAGCGCGCCGCTGTTGCCCTCCCACTTGCGGGCCACGGTCACCGGCACCATGCCGTCCAGTCCCACCAATTTGGCCAGCTCGTAAGCGGCGATGTTGAAATGGTAAGAGTCGCGGAAGTTCACTTCCACGCTGCCGTCTTCAAACTCCCGCGACTGTCTGTATTCATCGATGCTTTGAAAATGGGCGTCGTGGGTGATTTTGCCATCGGTCAAAGTCAGACGCCAGGGATGGGTAATGCCTACGGGGATCGGCCTGCTGCCAATGACCTTCGCCTTCAGCAAGAACTGCGCCTTTTCTTGCGGCGACAGGTTCGGCTCCTGCGCCGGCGCGGCGAAGGCCGCCAGACCCAGAGCAACCACCATAAAGATCCACGAACTGAAATGTGGAAACATATCTGCCTCCGTAACATCCGGCCGAAGGGCTGGCCGCAAGTGGCGCAGATTGCACAGATTCAGACTTTGCTAATCCGTGTAATCTGCGCAATCTGCGGCTAAGCGTAGTTCAGCGCGATGGCCCGCCGGCGTCCGTCGTTCGCCACACCATTCGGAACCCTTGCGGGAGCTGGACCCGGCTTCGCCTGACAAAAAAGGTGCTGACGTTCGGCAGTTCCCGAAGCCCGGTCTGAAGGCTGCCGCCATAAGGCCCGCGGGCCGGCAACTGCCAGGTCAGGCCGGGGCGCTGCTCCGTATCTCGCAACCGGGCCTGGAAACGGGCCCGGAAGTTGGGGAATTCGAGCTCGTTGAACTCCAGGCCGACCAGGAAAACATTGTCCCAGCCGCGGAGCCTCTCCAGCCTGCGTACCCGCCCCCTGACGACCGCGCCGGCAGGCGCCAAGACCTTTTCCTGGTAGACGACGTTGGTTTGCAGCTTCGCTTCAATCAGGTCGCCGACCGCCGAGGTCTTTGAATCGATGGGCGTCTGAAGCGCAATTTCCAGAAACAGGCCGGCGGGCAGCTCGATCTCGGTTACGGTGCGGCTCTTGCCCGCGGCAACGCCCTCCGGGCGCGGGTCGAAAGAAACCGCCGAGCGCGCCACATATTTGCGGCATTGCGAGAACACGGTGACGTTGCGGCTTTCGTCGATGCGGCTCGCCATTGTGAGTTCCGCGCGCTGCGGCAATAGGAAATCGGAACCGGCGATGGGCACTTTCCCATAGTCCACCTGGGTCGCGCTGCTGGCCACCTCCAGCTCCGGCGGAATGTCATCCGCGCTGGAAGTGATGCGAATCAGTTCCAGGGTTTCGGCGTCCGCCCAGAAGGAGCCGTGGTACGGGACATAGGCCCTGCGATCAACGTTCGATACCGTCTGGTTGCTGCCTAGCAGCGAGACGCGGTAGTCGTAGCGAAGGGCGCGGCGCCCGCCAAGATTCTCTTCTCCGGCGTAGCGGAAGATGGGGGCCCGGCTCAGAAAGATGTTGCTTGCCCGGAGCGCGAAATCACCGCTGCCGGTCACGCCGAAGCCGATCAGCGAGGCCAGCGGCACTTCGCCAAGCTGGCGGGCGCCGGGCCAGGCATACAGCTCGCGCCCGCCGACATGCGCCACCTCGAATCGGACCACATCAACAGGCGTGAAACTGCGCCAACCAGGGGCGCGCCAGGTGCGCTCCACCGTTTCCAGGCAGGTGTAGTCGGGAATGTGGGACAGGTTGTCGGCGGCCTTCTGCCTGATCCGGGCCAGCTTGATGGTCTCCGGCGGCAATTGCTGTGCGCCGGCGGCCCCTGCAAGCGTCAGCAGGCCTAAACATGCGCAGCAGAAAACCCTCCGGGGCATTGCCGGGAACATTACTTCTCCACCCATCAATGGCCGCGCCGCGTGCCCGTTGGGCTGAACGGCCCAGCTCACGCCTCGCCCTACGCTAACAAAAAAACCTGCGACAGTGGGAAACCGCGTACATCCTCGACTACTTCTGGCTCCTGGCGCGGAACTCGGTCCAGGGCTGCGTGGGGCGATCCTTGAGCAGGCCCGTCATCCAGTCGAACTGCGGATGTGCCTCCAGGAACTGTGCGGCGTTGAATGGCAGGCCGCAGGCCGCACCCCAGCGCCCGACAAACGACATCTGCTTTGCCATCTTCGAGTCGACCACTTTGCCGTCGTACGTGCCAAGCGGTCTGAAAGGCGCGTATAAGTGACTACCCGGCGATTCGGCATCCAGCTCCCAGTGCGCGCAAAGGGTCCGGCTGCCGGGATTCTCTTTCAAAAGGTAGGTATCGTAATGATCGGCCATGAAGCGCTTCGCCAGTTCCACGTCGATCTTGCCTGCGTGCTGCTTCATCAGTTGTTTCCAACGCACGCGCCGCGCCACCGACGAAAGGCGAATGTCACCATCGTCCCGGTCGGTTTCCAGCCGCAGGATCTTCAGGTCTTCGGCAATGTTCGAGCCGATGAAAAAGCCGTCGCGTTTTTTCTCGAAGCCAATGTATTTCAGCCCGAGCTCGAGGCGAGCGATTTCGTTGGTGTTGATATCCCCGATCAGCCAGGCGTTGGCGTAGCCGCCGTTGTTGCCCCGCTTCATAATCGAAACCCATTCGTCAATGGAGGAAGCGTCCTGGATGGCGCGGCGCATTCTCACAAACTCGGGCACCTGCTTTTCGTCAAATCCGCTGAAGCCGCCAATCGTGGTTTCCGATCCGATCAGCCCGGCGCTGGTGAGGAAGAAGTCTGAACCGCTGTGCACCCATCCGGGAAGGCTTTGCATCAGGAGGCGGAAGCCGCGCGCCGGCAGGATATCGAGGATCAGGCCAAACGTGGCATCGGGGTAGGAAGACATTGTGTTGTGAGCGAGCACAATTCCACCGCCGGCCGTCATGCTACCCGTGGCAATGAAGGAACTGCATGACTGTTTCGGCGGATCGGGGGCCTTCGCCTCCAGCTTGTTCTTCTCCTTCGGCCACCAGTACCCGACCAACTCGATCGAGCCGTTGTAGGCGGTGATTTCATCGCGGCTGCTGGTGATTCCCGCCGCGCGCATGCCTTCCACGATTCCGTCAATCTCAGCCAGGTTCTCGGAATCGACCTTCGGAGTGAACATGGCCTTGGATTTTTCCACCAGCCACTCCCACTCCATGCCGCTCTGGTGCTTCCACACTTCACGTAGCACACGGAGCGTCTCCGCAATCTCCTTGGCCAGCAGATAGCCATGCTGGAAGCCGCGCTGCCGCGCCTCGCCTTCGATGTGCAGGTAGATCCAGCCGTTTTTCTCGTAGCGCGCGGCGCGCGCCACCCACGCCTTCTGTTCCTGTGTTAGTGGAGCGGCGGCCGCAGCAGACAGCCACGCGGCCAGCAGCAATGCCGCGCATCTTGCGATTGTCTTCATTTCGGGCTCCTTTCGCCGAAAACGGTGTGAACCGAACCGCAGAGGACCCAGAAAAACTTGGGCCAGCATAGCCGCAACCAAACGCCATCCACGGATTGCACCGATTCACGCGGATCGCCAGCCCCGGCAGGGGCGGCAGATTATAGCCCATAGCGTAAGCTATGGGTTTGCGGTTCGAGTCGTTTCGAAGCCCGCGTAGCGGGCGACAGACAAGCACCGCAGCATTTCTGTCGCCCGCTTCGCGGGCTTGTCCATTTTGCCTTCCGCTTCCCACGGCTTGCGCCATGGGCTACCATCTACCGCCCGCTTCGCGGGCTACCCGGAAGATTCTTTGCGGCGGGCAGAACGCTGGCCGCTGCCTCTATGTTCCTCTGCGCCCTCTGCGGTTCGATGGACTTTGGACCTTGGACCTTGGACTTTGGACCTTGGAGTTTGGACCCCGTTCAGAGCAGCCGCTTCAGCGCCGCGCGGGCTTCGGCCACCTGCGGCAGCCGGGTCTTGGAGCCCTCGAAATGCGAAGCGAATTCCTGGTATTAGTTCACGGCCTGCTCGCGCTTGCCGGTCGCCTCGTAGAGCTGGCCGAGGTAGAAGTGGCAGAGCTGGGCCAGCAACGGCGTGCGGGTGCGCACCTTGTTCCAGTTGCCCAGTTCCCGCTCGCGCAATAAAGCGAGGCGCAGTTGGCGCTCGGCTGCGGCGTAGTCCTTGAGCAGGAGCTGCGCCCGTCCTTTGGCGAACAGGAACCAAGGCACGGGCCAATCCGGCGCGCCGGCAGTGACCGACAGCACTCCCTGCCCATCGCTCCGCGCCAGCGCCGCCCAGGCGCCGTTATAGGCGCGCAGAAAATCCAGGGACCGCGGGTTGAACCAGGGGCGCGCGGCTCGAAATTCCTCAAGGCTGCGGGCCGCCGCCGACGCGTCGTTGGTCACCGCTTCCAGCCAGGAAACAGCCCGATGCTCTTCGCCTCCGAGCTTCTGCTGGCGCGCGAAGGCGAGCGCCGTGCGCCCCTCGCCGAGCAGGAACGAGATCTGCCCGTAAAGCTGGAGCGCCTGGCCGGCCGCATAGTTTTGCTCCGCACGGCCAAGCTGGGTGACCGCCTGGCGGTAGTTATCGCGGGCCCCCTCGGGACTGCCGCGCGCCAGCCGCAACTGCGCCTGGAATATCGGCATATGCAGCCGCCCCACCGCCGTCGTCCGTTTTTCGTGCTCCCCCAGCGCCGCTTCCGCCAACGCCAGCTTCTTTTGGTCGGTGTAGGAGATTGCCAGGGTCACATAGACGCCATCGCCGGCGGCGGCCGCCGCTAGCTCGAGCTCCTTGCGATAGGCGGCTATGGCCTCGTCAACACGGCCGGCAAAGTAGAGAACGTCGCCACGGCTGCCGGGAGGGTTCGGGTCGCGCGGACGCAAGGCCGCGTACTGGTCGCAGGCCTGGAGGCCGGCGTTCAGATTGCCCAACCAGGTCTGGGTGTAACACAACACGTTCAGCATCAGTTCATCCCGGGGATCGAGGGCCAGGCCATCCCGCGCCACGCTGATTGCTCGCTCGTCTTCGCCGAGGGTGTTGAGGGCCCCCGACAGGGCGGCTCGCGCGTCGCTGTCGCGCGGAAATTCCGTGACCAGCATTTCCGCCGCCTGCCGCCAACCCTCCAGATCGCCTCCCGCCACGGCACGTTGCCTTTGGTAGAGCAGCATTTCCTTGCGCGGCAAGCGGGCCTGCATCTGTTCCAGCTTTCGCCTCGCCTGGTCCGCATTCTGCTGATCTTGCACTGCGCCATACGACCGAGCCAGGTACAGGTAGGCCAGGGCGAACTGGGGATCCAATCGCACTGCTTCCTCAAGTTCCCGAATCGCCTCGCGATAGGCAAAACGCACGTGATAATCGTGGCCAAGCTGATAGTGGCGGTAGGCTTCGATATTGGCGGTAGATACCTCTTCGATGGCCGGCGGTTTCGCGGGGAGCTTGCCTGCGGGCAGAAGCCGCTGAGCGATGTCGGCGGTCAGCCCGTCCACCATGCCGAACACGTTGTCGCCCTGCAGTCGTTTGGGGAACAGGATTCGACCGCTGGCGGTGTCCTTCAACTGCACGTCGAGGCGGAGCCGCGCCGGGCCCTCGCGCAGCAGCGCTCCGGTGACGAAGGCGTCGGCGCCGACGCCCCGCGCGACTTCCAGCGCCAGCCCCGGGTCCATTTTGTCTTTCTTGCCGATGCGCTTGGCCTCGGCCTGCACGCGCTCGGTGGAGATTACCTCGACGCCGGCCTGCGCCAGGTTGGTGGTCAGCATTTCGGTGAGGCCGCGGTCCAGCCAGTCGAGCGACGCGTCTTGCGAAAGGTTGGAGAAGTAGAGGACGGCGACGGCCTTGCGGGCGGCAGGCGGGGCGGGCCGTGGCGCGCGGGTGTGCAGCAGCCACCAGCCGAGCAGTGCGGCCAGCACAACCACCGCCGCTGCTGCGACGGCAATGGCGCGCCCTGGGAGCGCGGGCGTCTCGCCCGCGGGCCCTCTTTGTAGCGCCGGCGTCTCGCCGGTAGGTCCCCGCTCGGCTAAATCGGGGCCCGCAGGCGAGACGCCTGCGCTCCCAGGGGCCACAGGCTGGAAGCCTGTGCCACCGCCTTGTACCGCCGGCGCTGCGGCCTCCGGGGCGGCCGGGACGGCCGCGCTCCCAGGGGCGGACGACCGTGAGTCCGAATCCCGCTTCAGGCGCTGCAGTTCCGCGCGCAAGTCCGCCGCCGTCTGATACCGCAGCCGCCGATCCTTTTCCAACGCCCGGTTGATCATCCGTTCCAGTTCGGCCGGCACTTCCGGATTCAGCCGCACCGGAGCTACCGGAGCCTTGTGCAGAATGCCGTCGAACACCAGCCCGGACGTCTGCCCCGAAAACGCTTGCCGCCCCGTCGCCATCTCGTAAAGCACCACGCCGAAGGAGAACAGGTCGGTGCGCGTGTCTATCTCTTCGCCCCGCACTTGCTCGGGTGACATGTAGGCCACGGTGCCGATGGCCGCGCCAGGGCTGGTTAATTCCTCCTCGATGACATCGAGGGTCGCGCCTTCGGAAGCGCCGGCGGCACCGCCTGAAGGCGGTGCTACTTTGGCCAGGCCGAAGTCGAGGATTTTGGCTTGCCCGCGCTCAGTCACGAAAAGGTTGGCCGGCTTGATGTCGCGGTGGATGATGCCCTTCTTGTGCGCCGCGTCCAGCGCGTCGGCAATCTGGGTGCCTAGCTCCAGCAGCTCATCGGCCGGCAGCGGCCTGCCCAGGATGCGATGCTTCAACGTGCGGCCTTCCAGCAGCTCCATGGCAATGAAGTGCCGGCCGTCGGCTTCGTCGATGTCATAAATAGTGCAGATGTTCGGGTGGTTAAGCGCCGACGCGGCGCGCGCTTCCCGCTGGAACCGTTCCAGCGCGTGCTTGTCGCGGGAAAGCTCTTCGGACAGGAACTTCAGCGCCACCAGGCGGCCCAGCTTGGTGTCCTGGGCCTTATAGACGACACCCATGCCCCCGCCCCCGAGCTTTTCGAGCACGCGGTAGTGCGAAATCGTGGTACCGACCATGGGACTAGCCCCCTCACCGTTCATCCCAGGGTTCGGCCTTAGAGTCGGCGATCCAGTGTTAAGGTGACTACGCCTCGTAATACAGTCGGGTTACATTAATCTTTGGCCGCGGTTCTTGTCCAGCGGTTTGCTGCATTCTGTTCCACATCACCCTGGGTGGTTCGCGGGTGTGTGCCGGGATAGAATAGCCATTCAGGAGGACCACATTGCGCCGCAGAGATTTCTGCGCGGGAGCACTGGCGCTCGCCGGCTTGAATGCCCTCGAGCCGTCCCGGCCGCGCCTGTTTCTCACCCGCGCCCGGCTCGACCAGTTAAAACGGAAGCTTTCCGGCTCTCACAGCGAACTCTGGAAGATAGTGCGGGAGAACGCCGACAGCCTGCTGGGCCGCGAGCCGCCCTCCAATTACCAGAACCAAGGCGAAATGCGGTCGGCCGGTCGGGGCATTCCCTTCCAGGCGCTGGCCTGGCTGCTCACGGGCGAAGCGCGCTACCGCGACGGCGCCAAGCGCTGGACGCTGCGCCTGTGCGAGCACCCGCGCTGGGAACAGAACGATAGCCTGGCGGCGGGCGAATGCTTGTTCGGCGTCGCCGTTGGCTACGACTGGTTGTATGACCAGTTGGACGAAGCGGAGCGCAGGCTGGTCCGGGACAAGCTGGTGCATCAGGCCGAGGCGCTGCGCAACGGCCCGCCCGTGCATCACGATCTTTGGCTGGCCAACCACAATCACGTCGAGCATTTGGGGCTGGCGGCGGCCGGGTTTGCTTTGCGCGACGAGGTCCCGCAGGCCGAGGCCTGGATCCGCCAGGCCCATTCGGTCTTCCTCAAGACCCTGGAATTCTCCAGCCGCGACGGCAGCTCCACCGAGGGCCATCAATACTGGGCCTATTCGGCGGAATCAATTCTCCGCTATGCGGAACTGGCGCGCGACCTGCTGAATGAGAACCTGTACCGGCACGAGTGGCTGAAGAGCCTGCCCGATTTCGTCCTGCACAGCGCGCTTCCCGATTTCTCGGCGGCCAACTGCGTGATGTCGTTCGGAGACTCCCACCGCGCATACGAAGCGCACGGCCCGGGGCACATCCTGTACCGCACCGCGGCCGAGTACCGCAACCGGCAGGCGCAGTGGCTGGCGGGCGAGATGCTGCGGCGCGGGGTGGGCCGCGCAGCCTACTGCGGCTGGGCCAGCCTGCTGTGGTACGACGAGACGCTGGCGCCGGCGCCGCCCTCGAACCTGCCCACGTTCTGGCACTGCGATGACATCGGCTGGATCACCAGCCGCAGCTCGTGGGATGCCGATGCGGTGCTGGCCGGGTTCAAAGCCGGACCCATGCACGGGCACAAGGCCCAAAAGTATTACGACGCGCATCCAGCGGATACACATGAGATCGGCGGCGGGCACGGCCATCCCGACGTTAACAGCTTCCAGGTTTACGCCTATGGGAAGTGGCTGGCCATCGATCCGGGTTACGAACGGCCCAAGTGGACGCGCAATCACAATACCGTCCTGGTGAATGGGAAGGGGCAGTTGGGTGAGGGACAGACCTGGTTCGACCGCAGGGCCGTACTGCAGGCCCGCGCCACCAGCGCCATGAGCAAGGCGGAACACCGCGCCGCCTGCGATTACGCGGTGGGCGACGCCATGAGTATCTATCCCGCCGCGGCCGGGTTCACCCGCTTCCGCCGCCATTTCGTGTTTCTCAAACCCGACTTCATCGTCCTGGTCGATGAACTGGCGGCAGAGCGGCCGTCCCGCTTCGAATGGCTCATGCACGTCGAGGAGGCGGTCGAGCAGCGCGGCGCGGCGAGCTTCGTGGTGCGCACTGGCGCAGTTGCCATGGATGTCCAGTTTCTTCTCGCGGAGGGTCTGGAGGTGAAGGCATCGGACAAGCTGCTGGCGGCCACCTGCGGATCGGCGACGAGTTGCTTGATCGTCGCGGTGCTGCACCCGCGCAGGGCGGATGCACCCGCCGCTCAGGCGCAGCTTGAGTCGCGGCAAGCTGGCCGGCTCGGTATCGCCCTCGCCGCCGGCGAGCGCCGGGCGAAGCTGGCGCTCGACCTCACCAACCAGACGGTGGCGGTAGGTTAGCCCGTTGTTGCAGCGCCGCCGTCCCGCCGCTGGGACAGGCTCGTCAAATCATCTTTGCTGATCTGTGGTAAACTCTCATGAATAAAGCGCGCTTAGGAGGAGAAACAACTATGAAACGTTCTGTCGCAATCGCCTTGGTCGCGTTCTTTGTTCTTGCCCAGACGATCCCAGCCCAGGCCCCACCGCAGCCGCCAAAACCGGGGCCCGCGCACAAAAGACTCGCTTATTTCGTCGGGACCTGGACGGCTGAAGGCGAAGCGAAGGCGAGCCCATTCGGGCCCGCGGGCAAGTTCAGCGTAAAAGAGCGAAACGAGTGGTTCACCGGCGGATTATTCCTCATCACCCACGCCGACGAAAAAGGACCCCTGGGAGAAGTAAAGGGCCTGTCAATCATGGGCTATGATCCCGACCAAAAGGTTTACACCTATTACGCGATCAATAGCGGCGGCATGGTTGAAGCGTCGAAGGGAACCGTGAGCGGCGATACCTGGACATGGACCAGCGACACAAAAGCGGGCGGCAAAATGGTTAAGAGCCGCTTCACCGTCAAGGAGGTTCCGCCCACCTCTTACAACTTCAAGTTCGAGACCATGGACGGCGGCAACTGGACGACGATCATGGAAGGGACGTCCAACAAAGTCGTTGCGGAAAAAGCCGCTAAAGCCGCCAAGGCCAAGTAGATTCTTCACGGCGCCTGGCTGGCAACGACGCCGCGAACACGTGCAGTTGATATCACCACACGGCCACAAAAGGCACAACGCGGCTGCCGCTGCTAGTCCGCACGCAACACGAGGCTTTCCCCCATCGCTCGTGGGTGTAAAATCAATGCGCAGTTGCGGAGTGGGAGGAGTGTGGCGATGAACACGATCTCACGAAGAACGTTCGTAGGAGCCGCTGCCGGTTCCGTTTCGGCCGCTCGGTCGTACGCGCGCGTCATAGGCGCCAACGACCGAATCCAAATCGGCCAGCTTGGCTGCGGGCACAGGGCATCCGGCCACCGCCGCATGCTCAAGCTGTCGGCCCAAACGGACCCCAACTTCGATCTGCGCAGCGTCTGCGACCTCTGGTCGGTCAACCGGGAGAAGGCCGCCGATGACGCAGAGCGGCTTTTCGGGACGCGGCCCAAGACCTTCAAGTATTCCGAGGAACTGCTGGCCGAGCGCCAACTGGACGCGGTGATGATCGGCACCGGAGACCACCAGCATGCCAGGCTGCTGGCCGAGGTGGTGCGGGCGGGCAAGGACTGTTATTGCGAGAAACCCATGGCCAATACCCTGGAGGACGCCAAATTGGCGCGCGACGCGGTGCGCGCCGGCAAGCAGGTGGTGCAGATGGGTTCGCAGTGGCTGAGCTGCCCGTATCAGCAGCAGGTGCGCGATATGGTGCGGAGCGGAAAACTCGGCAAGATCGTCTCCATCAGCCAGGGTTGGAACTTCAACGGCCCACGCTGGCATGTACCGAAGGACGAGAACGTGGCCGCCGTCCGCGAGCAAGACACCGATTGGAAGCGCTGGCTGCTGGGACGTCCCTCGCGTCCCTTCGATCCGCGCGTTTACTTCGAGTTCCGCATCTTCAAGGACTTCTCCGGCGGCATTACCGATCAGTGGTACAGCCACGGCTCCGGGCTCGCGCACTTCTACCTGGACACCTCCATCCCGGACGACACCGTGGCCAACGGCGGCATCTTCGCCTGGCACGACGTCCGCGAGAACCCCGACACCTTCCAGTGCGTTTCGACGTTCGCCGAAAAGCAGGTGCTGTACACCTACAGCACCACGTTCGGAAACGCATACGGCGATCACACCATCATCCGCGGCACGCGCGGTACGCTCTATTCGCCGGGCGGCGAAGGCAGCCCGCAATGGTGGTTCACCGCCGAACCGCGGAGCGGCTGGCGGTCGAACATGGTGTTCGATCTGCGCTCGGGAAAGGCCAAGCCGGAACTGGTGACCGTCCCGGGACACGACGAAGTGCCGCCTGTTAGCCAAGACGACAACCTGAAAGCTCACACCGACGACTGGTTCCGGTGCCTGCGCAGCCGCAAAACCCCGAACGGGAGCATCGCGACCGGATTCGCCCACGCCGTCGCCGTGGTGATGGCCACCCGCAGCTACCGCGAGGGGAAGAAAATCTACTGGGACCGCAAAAACGAGCAGATCCTGGACCATCCGCTTTCGGTGTAAGCGTGAGCGCGCCAGTGCCCGCGCAACGGCACGGCCGCGGCGAGGGCCGGTGACTTCGCTGCTCAAACCGTGACAATGGGCGGTTGGGGTGCCGGTGTCTCGCCGGCAGGTCCCGGCCGGGAGGATGCTGGCCGCAGCCTGCAGCCCACAGCCGACAGCCTACAGCCCAGTCAGCGAAGAAACCGCGAGGCACTATGCGGCAATACGCGTCCAGCTCAAGCGGGCGGGCACGCCGATTCCGTCCAACGATGTGTGGATTGCCGCGCTCTCCCGGCAGCACGCCTTACCCATTCTCAGTCAAGACGAGCATTTCGATCTCATCAAGGGGCTGCGACGGCACAGTTGGCGAGCAGCGAGCGTAGGGGCTACCGCGGCCGCTTCCCGCCGCGGGCCACATCGTTCAGGTACAGCTCCAGCTTGGTGTAGCCGGAAGCGGCGTCCACGGCCGTGGCATCGCGCGGGTCGCGCGGGTTCATGCCGTGGGCCGTCTCCCAGGCGTCCGGCACGCCGTCGTTGTCCGAGTCCTTCGGCGGCGGGGCGGAGCGGTAGGCAGGCCAGCCGCCCACTTCCTTCTGCGAGTTAATCAGCCTGCCGGTACGATTGCGCACGTCGGCGATAATGCGGGCGTCCACGGCATCGCGCACCGGCACTGTGGCACCGACGCTCTCCAGCACCGCCTCGTATGCTTCCTTGGCGCTTTGCGTGCGGACGGGCGCTACGTCGAACGGCACGCTCACCAGCGTGAACAGCTTCTTACCCTGGTACTCCACGCGATCGAACATGGCGGTGTTGTCGGCGGTGAGGTCGGGCCGGTTTTCCACGAAGTTGCCGCCGGCGTAATAGCGGGTCCGTTCCGTGGCCGTCTGCCTCATCACGATCGGCTTGCGCTTGCTGCTGCTGGGCCCCGGCCGGATGTAGTTGCCGACGTAGTTCACCTTCAGGTCGCCGTCGGTCAGCCCGGAGCACATGCCGCCCCAGTTGTACATCACGTTGTTGCGCACATCGAAGGTGGGGAACGGCGGCCCGCCGTTGTCGCCCAGGCGCGGACTGCGCTCGGTGTGGTGGGCCCACAAGTTGTGGTGCAGGGTGAGGCCGCCGGTGGCGTGGACCAGCGAGCCGTAGCCGTGTTCGCCCTTGCTGTGGAAGCTGTGGTTCAGGCTCTCGGCGATCAGGCACCACTCGACGGTGACGTTGGCGATATCGCCGCTCGGCGACAGGGTCTCGTCGATGGACCAGCTTGCCGAGCAATGGTCGAGGATCACGTTGCGGCTGGGCGTCCCGATGCTGATGGAATCAACCTCCTTGCGGGTCAGGTCGCCGAGGCGGCTGCGCAGGAAGCGCACCACCACGTCGTGGGTGGCGATATAGAACACATCGGAGCGCAAGCAGATGCCGTCGCCGGGCGCGGTCTGGCCGGCGATGGTGAGATACGGCTCGGTGATCCGGAGCGGCGATTCCAGCGTAATCAGGCCGCCCACCCGAAAGATCACGATGCGCGGCCCCTTGGCCAGGCAGGCTTCGCGGAAGCTGCCGGGGCCGGCGTCGTTCAGGTTGGTGACGAACAGGACCCGGCCGCCGCGCCCGCCGGGGGTCATGGCTCCGAACCCTTCGGCTTCGGGGAAGGCCGGAATCTGGCGCGCGGCCACAGCGGCGCCGCCGGCCAGCAGGAGGGCGCAGATGGCCAGCAGGAGGGCGCAGATGGCCAGCGTCAGGAGCGCAGCATCTCTTCCCATGTGACTTCGCGCTTGGCATCCATCGCCATGCGGCCCAGGATGGAGGTGAAGGTGCTCTCGGCGGCGGTGAACGCCGTGTTTTCGGGCTTGCCGGCCAGCACCTTGTTCAGAAAGCCCTCGACAGCGTCGATGGTGATTTCGCGCTTCGAATCCACCTTGACGATGGGGCCATCGCCGCGGTCCCACTTGTAATACTGGCGGTGGGTCTCCACCACGCCCCGCGTGCCGAAGAACTGCTCGCGCACGTCGCGGTAACGCGGCGGCGTCAACTGCGTGGCCACCAGCATGCCGCGCAGGCCGCCGGGGTACTCGTAGGTGACTGAGAGGTGGTCGAGGTTGTCGCCGTAGGAACGCTTGATGCGCCCGCCGCTGCCGATGGCCTTCAGCGGATGGGCCTTGGCGAACCAGTTCAGGATGTCCAGGCCGTGGCAGTCCTGCTCCACGATGAAGTCCCCGGACATGTCGCGCCACGCCCCCCAGTGCCGCAGGCGCTCCTCCGGCGGGTAATTGAGGGGCCTGATGGGCGCGCCACTTCTGAGGAAATGGCACTCCATCATCACCAGATCGCCCAGCTTGCCGGTGCGCACGATCTCTTCGGCGACGTTGTACTCGGGACTGTAGCGGTTCTGGAATCCGAAGACGATGTGCTTGGATTTGTCGGCTTGCCGCGCGGCCTCCAGCAGCCGCTTCACCCCGGCCACGTCCGCCCCGGCGGGCTTCTCGATGTAAATGTGCTTACGCGCCTTGACCGCCGCCTCGAAGTGCTCCGGATGCAGGAAGACCGGGGTGGCGATCAGCACCGCGTCGATGGAGGGATCCGCCAGCAGCTCGCGGTAATCCTTGTAGGCCCGCGCCTTGGCGGTGCTGGGAATCGCGCTCCTGGTCTTCTCGATCTGTTCGGGCACGATATCGCACAGCGCCACGATGCGCGCCCGCCCGTCCTCGGCGAACAGGATGCCGTCGAAGCGGCCGCGCGAGCCGGTGCCGATAATCCCGACGGTGACCGCCGAGTTGGCCTGCGCCGCGCGGGCCGCCCGGCGGGCAAGCCCCATCCCTGCGGCGGCGCCGGCCAGCGCCTGGCGCCTGCTGATCGTGTGCATAGCTCTCCTTTCCCTTGTACCGCCGGCGCCTGCCCCGGCTTGCCGTGCGTCCCGCCGGCAGGCTTGGCATCACCGGAACGCCGGCCGCGATGTCTCTCTCATTGCGGCGGGCGAACCCCACCCGGCCGCGTACACCTTTACACGCGCGAAGCTGGGAACGCAAGTGGGCCGGGCACATCTAACGGTAGGGTTAACCGTTACGCCGGCCTCGCCTGTGGGTTCCGGGGCAGGTCAGGCCATTGTTTCGGGCTGCCGGTGCCACTTCACAGCCGAGGATTAAGTGGCATCGGGCGGAACGCCGGTGGCACGAGTGTCACCGCCGGCTGCTGCAGTGCCTCCCGGAAGAGCCGGCAGTTCTCCGTCACCTGTTCGTTGTCCTTTGGGAACATCCCCAGGACCACGGCGTCGATGGGCTTGGCATAGCGGAAGACCAGCCGCAAGGCGTCGAGCATGTCGGCGGGCGAGCCGCACTTACGCCCGGCCCCGTACACCTTGAAAATGAGGCACGGCTTGGCGGTCTGCCGCACCCGGGCCAGCATCTTTTCGCGGTCGGGGTCCCAGAACAACTGGCCGTCCAGCTTGCGGCCGGCCACCTGCTCCTGCTCTTCCTTCGTCCGGCTGATGTTGTACACGCAGGTCATGTAGAAATCCACATCCCAGGCCTTGGACTCCACGTAGTCGATGACTTCCGGAATGTGGCTGCCCAGGCCCACCTGCACGCCGGCATCGCGCATCAATTTGCACATCTCGCGCGCGGCCTCGATCTTGCCCGCGCGCCAGAACTTGTCGGTCTGGGCGCCGTGGTGATAGATGCCGATAGCGCCGGCGGAGGCCAGCTCGCGGATATGGCGGGGGATGTCGGCCAGCTCGGAGGCCGTCTGCGCGATCCACAGCATGCGGCCGCCCTCCAGCCGGTACTCGTTCAGCAGCCGAAGGATGTGGCGGTCGCCGCGCGACTGCCAGGTGTTGATGCCGGCCTGCTCGCAGCGCGCCAGCAGCTTCTTGGTGTTGGCCGCGGTGAAGTAGTCGCGCATGGCCCGGTCGAGCGCGGAGGAGGTATGGGAGTTTCCGCTGATGGGGTTGCCGCCCACAATCAGCCGCGAGACGGTGTGCCGCCCCAGCCTGATGGTGGGCAGCGCCTCGGTGGCCGCCAGCGCCGCCGAGGCCCCTGCCGCCCCCGCCGCCACCAACACTTCGCGCCTACTCAGGAGAGTCATCGCCGCTCCTCTCTGAACTGCACTTTACCCATTTCGCGCCAGCCGGTAAAGCGCCTTAGCCCCAATGCCGTTTACTTAAGGTTGGGCACAATTCTGACCGCCTTCTCCATAATCCGAATCCCCGCTTCAGCTTCTCAATTTCCTCTCTTCATGCGGCCTCCTTACCATTGACTTAAAAGGATCAGGCACTTCAGGTAAAGGGTTTCGGGGATGGTCAGGGCAATGGGATGGTCGCGGGCCTGGGCGCGGCGCTCCAGCACCAGGGCGCGGCGGCGGGCGTCGAGCGCGGCCGCGGCCACCACCTCCAGGAAATCGGCTTCCGAAACGTGGTGGGAACAGGAACAGGTGACCAGCACGCCCCCGGCCTTCAGCAGGCGCATGGCCCGCAGGTTGATTTCCTTGTAGCCCCGGAGCGCGGCGTCCAAGTGGCCGCGGGTTTTGGCGAAGGCCGGCGGATCCAGCACCACTAGGTCGAACGAGCGTCGCTGCTCGTCGCAGCTCTTCAGCCAGTCGAAGGCGTTGGCTTCCGTGAAGGTGACGTTCGAGAGGCCGTTGCGGGCGGCATTGTCGCGGGCGGCGGCGATGGCTTCGGCGGAAGCGTCCACGGCCTCCACGCTGGCGCAGCGCCGCGCCAGGTGCAGCGCAAAGCCGCCGGCGTAGGTGAAGCAGTCGAGCGCCTGGCCGCGGGCATAGCGCTCGGCTGCCGCGTAGTTCTCGCGCTGGTCCAGATAGGCGCCGGTCTTCTGCCCCGAGGCCAGGCGGACGCCGAAGCGCAGCCCGTTTATCTCCACTTCGACGACTTCGGGGCATTCGCCCGCGGCCACCCGTGATTCCAGCGGCAGCGCCTCCAGCTCGCGCACGCGGGCGTCGTTGCGCTCCATGATGCCGCGCGGCGCGAACATTTCCCCCAGCAACTCGATGAGCAAGGGCCGGGCGCGGTCCATGCCCTGCGACAGCGCCTGGATGCTGAGCCAGTCGGCGTAGCGGTCGACGATCAGCGCCGGCAGCTCGTCGGCTTCGCCGTAGACCAGCCGATAGGCGTTGGTGTCCGAGACCACCCGGTCGCGCAATTCGCGGGCCCGCTCCAGTCGCCGGCGGAAGAAGGCCGCATTGACCGGCTCGTCGGCCGCCGTCAGCAGGCGCAGCGCGATCTGCGAGGCGGCGCTGTAATGCGCTTTGCCGTGGAAACGCCCGGAGCGGTCCAGGAGGCGGACCACGTCGCCAGCGGCCGCCTGCCCGGCGTCCCCCACGTCGCTGCGGTAGACCCAGGGATGCCCGGAGCGCAGCCGCTCCGCGCCCCGCCCGCTGATGGTGACTGCCGCTTCCATTAAATCGCTATGTTACACTGCACTGTAGTTTTCAGTTTTCAGTTCTCAGTTCTCAGTTGCCAGTTGCGCGATGATTGAAAACTGACAACTGATGACTGAGGACTGACGACTTCCACGTGCTTGTTTCCGACTTCGACTACACGCTGCCCGAAGACCTGATTGCCCAGGAACCGCTGGCGGAGCGCGGCGCTTCCCGCATGCTGGTGCTGGAACGGGCGTCGGGGCAATTCTTCGACCGGTCGTTTGCCGGCCTTCCCGAATACCTGCGCGCCGGCGATGTGCTGGCCGTCAACGATAGCCGCGTGATCCGCGCGCGCCTGTTCGGCCGGCGCCTGGGCGTGAAAGCGCAACCCCTCAGCCCCAGGAACCCGGCGGCTGGCTCTTTTCTGAGGGGCCGCGTGGAAGTGCTGCTCACAAAGCAATTGGACGCCGCCATCTGGGAGGCGCTGGTGCACCCCGGGCGGAAGATCGGGGTGGGCGAGCGCCTGCTGTTCGGCGAGGGCTTGGAGGCGGAAGTGATCGGCCGCGGCACCTTCGGCGAGCGCACCCTCCGGTGGCGCTGGACCGGCGACTTCTTCGATCACCTGGAACGGCTGGGCCACGTTCCGCTGCCGCCCTATATCCGGCGCGAGGACCGCGCCGAGGATGCCACGCGCTATCAGACCGTCTACGCTCGGGCGGCCGGGTCGGTGGCCGCGCCGACCGCCGGCCTGCACTTCACCGCGGAGATGCTGGGCTTACTGCGCCGTCGCGGAGTGGAAGTCGCCGAGCTGACCCTCCACGTGGGCCTGGGCACGTTCCAGCCGGTGCGCGCCGCACGCGTGGAAGAGCACCGCATGCACGCCGAGCGATACCAGATTTCGCCGGAAGCGGCGGCGGCGGTGAACCGGGCGCTGGAAGAAGGCCGCCGCGTGGTGGCTGTCGGGACCACGGCAGTCCGCACCTTGGAACACTCCGCCGGCGCCACCGGCCGGCTTCAGCCGGGGGCCGGCGAAACGGCGCTGTTCATCCACCCCGGTTTCCGCTTCCGGGTGGTGGGCGCCCTGCTCACCAATTTCCACCTGCCTCGCTCCACCCTGCTGATGCTGGTCTGCGCGTTCGGCGGCCACGACCTGGTTCTGAGGGCCTACGCGCACGCCGTCCGGCAGCGGTACCGCTTTTACTCCTATGGCGATTGCATGCTGGTGGTGTAGTTTTCAGTTTTCAGTCGTCAGTTCTCAGTCTTCCGTTCCCGCTGGCCCCGAACCAAAGGGAACTGACAACTGAAAACTGACAACTGAAAACTGAGGGCTGATAACATTCAAACATGCGCTACCTGGTCATCAGCGACATCCACAGCAACTGGGAGGCGCTGAAGGCCGTGCTGGAGGCGGCCCAAGGCCGCTACGGCCGGATCCTGTGCTGCGGCGACCTGGTCGGCTACGGCCCCAATCCCAATGTGGTCGTGGACTGGGTGCGCGCGAACGTGGCGGCCGTGGTGCGCGGCAACCACGACAAGGCCTCCTGCGGGATCAGCGATGCGCTGGACTTCAATTCGGTGGCCCGTAGCGCGGCTCTCTGGACGCGTCAGGAACTGAGCGTGGAGAACATGAACTACCTTCGGTCGCTGCCGGCCGGCCCGCTGGTGATCGGCGGGTTCCAGATCCTCCATGGCTCGGTGCGCGACGAAGACGAATATGTGTTTCTGGCGCGGGACGCCCAGGCGGATTTCGACGCTCTCGGCTATGCGCTCACCTTTTTCGGGCACACCCACCAGCAGGGGGGCTTCGTGCGTGTCGCGCCGCACCGCATCAACGTGGTGCAACCGCCTCCCGGAGCGGGCACAACCTCGGCGGACCTGGAACTGCAGGATCCCGAGCAATACCTGCTGAACCCGGGCTCGGTCGGACAACCGCGGGACGGGGATCCCCGCGCGGCGTTCGCCATTTACGACGAGGGCCAGCCCGCCGTTGTCGAATACTGGCGCGCGCCATACGACATCGCCGCCACCCAGTCCGAGATGGCCCAGGCCGCCCTTCCCGAGATCCTGATCCAGCGGCTGGCTCTGGGCCGGTAAGTCAGGTGTCAGGTGCCAGGTGTCAGGTGTCAGGTTGGCGGAACCTGGGACTTACTCGAAGACCAAGCGGGTGATTTCCAAGCGGGGCGCGGTGCGGCCCCAGGCTGCGGGCAAGCCCTCGAACGCCATCCGGAACTCGCGCGATTGGCCGGAAGGCAGCGGCGGCTGGTTCTCCTTCACCACCAGGGCTGGTTCCCGAAAAACAAACTGGCCGTCCACATCGTAGAAACTGGCGCGCACCTGCAACAGCGCGATGGGGCGGCCCGTGTCGTTCTTCACTTCGGCATCGATGTAATAGATCGTGTGCCTGGCCAGGTTCTCGGCCGCGCTGGCCCGGAAGTTGGTAAAGGAGATCTTCGAGGAATATCGAGCGAGTTCCTGCGGCGGCATTTCCACCCGCCGCGAGCAACCCCAGGTCAACAGGGCCGTCAGGCAGACGCCAATCACAGCAGGCCGGCTTCGCATGGCGCCGAGATTATACCGCGCCGGGGAACCATCCGCAGATTTCGCAGATTACGCAGATTAAGATCCAATTCTGGAATCTGCGAAATCTGCGTAATCTGCGGATTGGCCAGTGGTCCATCATCTGCCGGCCACGGTCATCTCGGCAATCAGCAAAGTGGGGCAGGCCACCGCGCCGCGGAACTCCAGGTCGTTTCCCACCTCCGCGATGCCCCGCATCATGTCCAGTAGGTTGCCGGCGATGGTCACTTCTTCCACCGGGTAGGCAAACTCGCCGCCTTCGATCCATTGGCCCACAGCGCCGCGCGAGTAGTCGCCGGTGACCAGGTTGACTCCCGAGCCGATCAGTTCCGTCACGTAAAAGCCGCGGCGCATGGAACGGATGATCTGCTCGGGCGGCGCGCTTCCCGGCGCCAGGTAGAAATTGCCGTGGCCGATGCCGGGGTTGCCGGCCAGCCCGCGGGCCGCGTTGCCGGTGGTCGGCATCTTCAGCTTGCGCCCCGTGTAGCAGTTGAGCAGGAAATTGCGGAGCATGCCCCGCTCGATCACCGGGGTGCGCCGCGTGGGCACGCCTTCGTCATCGAACGGCGACGTACCGAAGCCGCCGGGGACCGTTCCGTCATCGATGATGGCCACAGCGGGCGCGGCCACCTGCTCTCCCAGGCGGTTGGCCAGGAAGCTGGCGCCGCGGTATACGGCGTCGCCATTGACGGCCTCGAACAGGTTAGCGAGCAGGCTGCGGGCGGTCAGCGGGTCGAAGGCCACCGGCACGCGGCAGGTCTCGACCTTGCGGGCGTTCAGGCGGCGCAGCGTGCGCTGGGCCGCGACCCGGCCCACCTGTTCCGGATTCTCCAAACCCGCCAGGCTGCGCGAGATCGAGTACCAGTAATCCCGCTGCATGGCGCAGCCCTCGGCGATGGCGATGGGCACGGCGCTGAGCGAACAGTAGGACCGCCGGTATTGGCCCACGAAGCCCCGCGAGTTGGCCAGCACCAAGCGCCCGGAAGCGGCGTCGAAGGTGCCCCCTTCCGAGTTCTGCAGGCGCGGGTCGGCGTCCAGGGCGGCGCGCTCGGCCCGCCTGGCCCAATCGATGCGTTCATCAACCGGGAATGCTTCCACGTCGTCGCAGTAGAGCTGCAGATCGCCGGGAATCTGCCCCAGCAGTTCCGGCTCCGGCAGGCCGTGGGCCGGGTCCTCGGAGGTGAAGCGCACCAGGGCCATGGCCTGGTCGATGACCCGCTGGATGCCGTCGGGCGAAAAATCCGATGTGTAACAACTGGCGGCCCGCTGCCCGGCCAGCACGCGCAACCCCAGGCCCTTGGAAGCCGCCTCCTTCAGCGTCTCGATCTCGCCCAGCCGCACGGTGACGGAGAATTCCCGTCCCTCGCGCGCCAGGCACTCCGCGCCACTGGCGCCGGCCCGCGTGGCCCGCTCAATGACCTGTGTTGCCAGATCTTTCAGATCGTCCATTTCAAAGCTTTCAGCTACCAGCTATCAGCTATCAGCCATAAGCGTCTTGCCGCCTTCTGCCTTCTGCCTACTGCCTACTGCCTACTGCCTACTGCCTACTGCCTCCTGCCTTCTGTCTGCTAGCCCGTGCCGCCGACAGTCAGCCGGTCAATCTTGATGGTTGGGATGCCGACGCCGACGGGCACGGTCTGCCCATCCTTGCCGCACGTGCCGATGCCTTCGTCCAGGCGCAGATCATTGCCCACCATGGACACGTGCTTCAGCACCTCCGGTCCGTTGCCAATTAAGGTGGCGTTGCGAACCGGCCGCGTGACACGGCCGCCCTCGATCAAGTAGGCCTCCGAGGCCGAGAAGACAAACTTCCCGCTGGTGATGTCCACCTGGCCGCCGGCGAAGCTGACGGCGTACAGTCCCCGGTCCACCGAGCGGATGATGTCCTGCGGGTCGTCGTTGCCGGCCAGCATGTAAGTGTTGGTCATGCGCGGGATGGGCATGTGCTCATAGCCCTCGCGGCGGCCGTTGCCGGTCAGCGAGGCGCGCATCAGGCGCGAGCTCAGCTTGTCTTGCAGGTACCCGCGCAAGACGCCCTGCTCGATCAGCACGGTATGGCCGGTGGGAGACCCCTCGTCGTCTATATTCAGCGAGCCGCGGCGCCCCGGGATGGCGCCGTTGTCCACGACCGTGCACAGGTGGCTGGCCACGCGCTGGCCGATGAGGCCGGCGAAGGCCGAGGTCTTCTTGCGATTGAAGTCGGCTTCCAGGCCGTGCCCCACGGCTTCGTGCAGCAGGATTCCGGGCCAGCCCGGGCCGAGCACCACGGGCATCTCGCCGGCCGGGGCCTCGGCGGCCTCGAGCTGGACAATGGCCTGGCGCGCCGACTCGGTGGCAAAGTGCTCGGGTGTCTTCTGGCGCTGGAAAAAATCGAGTTCGATGCGCCCGCCGCCGCCGGCGGCGCCGCGCTGCGTAACGTTGCCCTGGCGGGCCAGGCTGAAAACGCTGAGCCGGGCCAGCGGGCGGAAATCGCCGGCCACGCGGCCGTCCGAGCCGGCCATCATCACGTAGCGCACTTCGTCGCCGTAGGCCACCCGCACCTGCACGATGCGGGGATCGTAGGTGCGGGCGGCCCGGTCGGCCCGCGTCACCAATTCCATTTTCTGCGCCGCCTCCACCTCGGTGGGAGCCACAACCACCGGGTAGAGGTTGTGGCCGATGGCCGTTGCGGCCAGCCCCACCGTGCTTACCCGCGCCGGCCCCCGCGCGATATGGACGGCGATGCGCGCCGCCTGGCGGATTTTCTCCGGCGTCAGGTCGTCGGTGTAGGCGTAGCCGGTGCGCTCGCCCGACACCACCCGCACGCCGCAGCCCATGGAGACCCCCTGGGTGGCGCCCTTTACCAGGGACTCATCCAGCGTGATCGAGGTAGTGGCGTGATACTCGAAGTACAGGTCGGCGTAATCGCCGCCGGCCGCCAGGGCCTCCGCCAGGTATCCTTCCAGGTCGCGCTCACTTATCCCGTACCGTTCGTGGAAGAACCTGCACCCTCGATCCATTCGGCTGCTCTCCCGTCTTCGCAACATTCCAGAATATCAGACTAACCACAAAGGCATAAAGCACACCAAGTCCACAAAGGGGTTAATTCTTCGTGTTTCTTTGTGTTCCTTGTGTCTTTGTGGTTAACGGCTCTTGTGGCTGGCGAACAGCTTGCGCAGGATGCGGATGCCGCGGTCCACCTCTTCTTCCCGGATGATGAACGGGGGCAGGAAGCGCAGCACCGTGTCGTGGGTGCTGTTGATGAGCAGGCCGGCGTGCAGGGCCTCCAGCATGAGCGGGCGGCTGGGGAATTCCAGATCCAGGGCCAGCATCAGGCCGCGGCCGCGCACGGCCTTGATGAAGTGGAAGTGGTCCCTGAGGTCCTCCAGGCAGGCCTGCATGTACGCGCCGACGCGCTGGACGTGCTCCAGCAGGTGTTCCTGCTCGAGGATGTCGAGGAACTCCAGGGCCACGCGGCAGGCCAGCGGGCCGCCGCCGAAGGTCGTGCCGTGCATGCCGGCGGTGAGCGCGGAGGCCACCGGCTCCCGGGCGATAATGGCGCCCAGCGGCAGGCCGGCGGCCAGCGGCTTGGAGGTCACCACGATGTCCGGCTTCACGCCCGAGCGCTGAAACGCGAAGTACTCTCCGGAGCGCCCCAGCCCGCACTGAATCTCGTCGAAGATCAGGACGGCGTTGTAGCGGCGCGCCAGCTCCTCGGCGGCGCGCAGGTAATCGGCGTCCAGCTCGAAGATGCCGCCCTCGCCCTGGATGGCCTCCAGCAGGATGGCCGAGGTCTGCTCGTTCACCTTGGCCCGCAGATCCTCGAGGTCGTGGAAACGGGCGAACCCGGCGCCCGGAACCAGCGGCTCGAACGGGGTGCGGTACTTGGCCTGGCCGGTCGCGGAAAGGGCGCCCAGGGTGCGCCCGTGGAAGGAGTTATCCAGCGCCACCACGTGGAATTTGTCCTTGGCCTCCTGGTTGTAAAGGCGCGCGATCTTCAGCGCGCCCTCGATAGCCTCCGTCCCGCTATTGCAGAGGAAGGCGCGGTCCATATCGGCCAGCCGGGAGAGCCGGTAGGCCAGCCGTCCCTGGTAGGCATGGAAGTAAAGATTGGAGACGTGGATGGCCCGCGCGGCCTGCTCCCGGATGACCTTGACAATGCGGGGGTGGGCGTGGCCCAGCGCGTTCACGCCCAGCCCCGAGAGGAAGTCCAGGTAGCGGCGTCCCTCCAGGTCGTACACCCAGCAGCCCCGCCCATGGTCGATCACCAGCGGGTAGCGGGCATAGGTGGGAATCAGATAATTGTTCTCCAGCTCCTGGATC
>Ga0315279_10001837_pt1 | contig 33815 bp, 33 predicted proteins | sample YL17G06_20_MG_FD_203694 | JGI IMG/M metagenome (GOLD analysis project Ga0315279, IMG submission 203694) | Sediment microbial communities from Yellowstone Lake, YNP, Wyoming, USA - YL17G06_20 | ecosystem: Environmental > Aquatic > Freshwater > Lake > Sediment | place: USA: Wyoming | collected...
GGCGAACCGAGCAAAAAATTTTCTTAACCGGAATTCACCCGGGTCACCGGACGGCTGGTGTACCTGGCAGCGTGTGTGGAGAACGGCTGACGCCAGACCTCGACTTCATCGTCATAATGGTCGGGGAGGTTCTCGTGGAATTGCTCAAAGTTAAACTTGTGAAGGATGTGCTGCATGATGGACGAGGACTTGACGACACGGATGTCATACCCGTCCCTCATCCAAGCCATGAGCAGGTTACGGGTATTACCTTGGTTTTTATGCCGCGAGATGATGTAGTGGAGATAGAGCCTGCAGTCAGCGCAGAGTTCAATCCAGCCGCAAAAGAGCTCTGATCCGAATCCGAGCGCATCTCCGTCGGGCGTCCCGGTTTCAATACGTTTTTTCATTGGGGGTCACTCCTCTTTTTTGGGACATACATTTTACAACGATGAAATGAAAAAAATGATCGATAGTACATAACCTGCCACCCGGTTATTGACAGGTGGAGTGAGCCCATGACAAAAGACCAGAACTGTCAGCAATGCGGCCGCTGTTGCGAGAAGTGGGGGTGGGGGCAGAAGGGCGTTCTCGAAGATATCATCCCGTGGATCAAAGAGAACCGTCAGGATATCCTTCAGCACGTTTCAATAACGCTCACCAACGGGAAACGGGCGAACGGAAAGGATATTACTGTCGATGATCTTCCCCGTGTTGCCCGCATACGGTACTGGGTGGAACCAGATGGCAGGGCGTTGAGGTATTGCCCGTTTTTCCATAGAGCGGAAGATGGAAAGGTTTACTGCAAAATTCATGACGCGAAACCAAAAGTCTGCATAAGTTTCACGCCATGGAACGAGGAAATTCGTGATTATGCGCTGAACTGCCCTGCATGCAGGGAAAAAGCCCCGTAAGAAGAGGGGGGTGTCTGAACCGGTGTACCGTTTTATTCTGCATGGCGGGAAATGTGCACATCTTTTACCAGCATATGTTAACAGAACAGCAGTCTGATCTCAATTTTTTTTTTTGACCTAAGCATCTTTATGGGAACATATCCAATAATTTCGTATTGAATATCCATGGTTGCGCTCTCTGTTGATGTTCTTTTTGATGCTGCGGTCCGCATTCAGCTGCTGGAACGATCCATCACGGTCTCGTTTGCCCAGAACACAATTAGAATAAAATTCCCGACAACACGGCGGCTCGCCGAATTCCTTGAAGTTCCCCATTATTACGTGCTCCCCTATTTTGCGATGATGGAGCAGGAGGAACTGGTCACCCGCGCAGAGCGTGTCGGCATCCTGACGACTGCAAAAGGGAGCAGGATGATGATCGGGATCATGAAGGTGCGGTACCTGCAGGAGTCAGAAGGCATCCTTGGGCACACAATTTTTGAAGAGATCGCAAAAAAGTGCGAAATCCAATAACGATGCAACCCGTGCCCTGAATTTTTTCCCCACAGTTGTGGTATCGACGATTCATGCTGGTATACCACCTGTTTATCAATTGGTTAAATAATTTCATTATACAAACTCAAAAAAGAAATAATATCTATTAATAAATCCCAGTCTGATCACACAAGGATTGAACGTTATGAAAGATTCTTTGAAACATTCCATGATACTGCTTTTATTCCTCCTCCTTGCCGGAGGAGTGATCATCGCAGGCTGCACAGATACTGCAAAAACGACACCGGCGCCGACCGCTGCGACACCACAAGCGGAAGTCAGTGCTGCCGCCACAACCGCTGCACCGGCACCGCAGGCAACCACTGCTGCACCGGTTGCAACCGGACCGAAACAGAAGCTGCTGCTTGCGACAACAACGAGCCTGTACGATACCGGCCTCCTCAATTACCTTGAGCCGAAGTTCGAGGCAAAGTACAACGTCGACCTCCTGATCACGTCGCAGGGCACAGGTAAAGCAATTGAGCTCGCAAAGAAAGGTGACGCCGACGTGCTGCTCGTTCACTCGCCCTCGCAGGAGCAGTCGTTCCTTGAGGACGGGTACGGGCTGAACCGGCGCACGTTTGCGAACAACTCGTTTATCATCGTCGGCCCGGCCAGTGATCCCGCAGGCATCAGGGGCAAGACACCCGAAGAGGCATTCAGAGCGATCCTGACGCAGGGCAAATCTGGAAACGCGGCGGTCATGTTCGTCTCCCGCGGTGACGGATCCGGTACTCACACCAATGAACAGAACAACTGGAAAGCAGCTGGTTATGATTATGCCAAGGATGTCCAGAAATCCGGGAAATGGTATATCGAAGCCGGCAAGGGAATGGGAGAGACACTCCAGATGGCTAGCGAGAAAGGTGCATATACCGAGACCGATGAAGGGACATTCCTTGCGTACGAAGGGAAGCTGAATCTGGTGGTTCTTTTGAAAAGAATGGATGCCCCGACCCTGATGAACATCTACAGTGTCATGACGGTCTATCCTGCAAACCCGCAGCCGGAAAAAATTGCCATGGCAAACAACTTTGTCAACTGGATCATCTCACCGGAGACAATGGCCGATATCGGCAATTACGGCATTGAAAAGTACGGAAAGAGTCTGTTCACGCCATTTACCCTTGGAGTCCCGAAGGGAATCACCGCAGACTTTACCACACCGGCAACGGCGACCCGCCCGCTGAAAGTGTATCACGCCGGAAGCCTTGCAAGCTCGTTTGGAAAACTGGAGAAGCTGTTTGAGAAGGCGCACGCCGATGTGGACGTCCAGCTCTTCTCCGGTGGCAGCAGCGCGCTCATCGACAAGGTCACAAAGTCGAACCAGAAAGCGGATGTGCTGGCAAGCGCGGACTACTCGCTCATCCCCAAGTATCTGATCCCGAAGAATGCGACATTCTATGTCGACTTTGCCAAGAACCAGATGGTGCTCTGCTACACGGACAAGAGCAGGGGTGCTGCAACAATCACCGCAGACAACTGGTACACGGTCCTTGCCTCTCCTGATGTGAAGTACGCCATCAGCGATCCCACGACCGATCCGGCAGGGTACCGCTCGCTCATGACCATTGCACTTGCCGAGCGGAAATATGGTGAACAGACCATCTTCAGCACGGTTGTTGCGCCTTACAGCAAGATGACCATGACAACTGACGCGGTGAAACGGACGATTGATGCCACCAACCCGTCACCGGACAGAAAGAAGCTCTTCATCACCGCGACCGGCCCGGACCTTGCCCCGCTCTTAAAAGACGGCAAAGTCGATTATGCATTCGAGTACAGCAGTGTTGCGATCCAGAGCGGGCTGAAATACATCACACTCCCACCGGAGATCGACCTGTCCGATCCAGCCATGACCAGCCGTTACCAGATGGTATCGGTAAAGCGTTCTTCAACCGCGACCGAGTCGGGCATGCCCATCGTGTACGCGGTCACCGTCCCGGTGAGTGCAAAGACCCCGGCTATGGGATATGAATTCATAAACCTGCTGCTGGGCAGCGACGGTCAGGCAGTGCTTAATGCGGACGGTCAGACCCCGATCGTGCCGGCAGAGGCATTCGGCACTGTACCGGATGCCCTTAAGCCATTGGTCACCGTAAAGGTGTAATCGGCCAAGAAATGGAGTTCATCAGGAGAAGGGCCCCTGACATCGGGAGACCACCGGGCGCCGGAAAGGCGCGTCCCTGCAGAACCTTCTCTTTTTATTTTCTTCTTCCCAATAACTATCAGCAGTACGGGTGAATGAAGTGCAGGAGATCATGGACGGTATTACTCAGGCGTTCCAGTTGATTACTACACTCAATCCCGAACTCCTTCAGGTCACTGCGCTCTCGCTGTATATCTCCTTGTCCGCAACCGTGCTTTCCACGCTTATTGCCATCCCTGCCGGAGGGCTCATCCATTTCCGCGAATTTACCGGAAAACGCATGCTCATCACCATCATCCAGACGCTCTACTCAGTCCCCACGGTCATCATCGGGCTGCTGGTTTTCCTGCTCATTTCACGGTCCGGGCCGTTCGGGATCCTCGGGCTGCTCTTTACCCCTACGGGAATGATCATCGGGCAGACGATCCTTATCCTGCCGATCATGACCGGCCTTGTGATCACCGCCCTTTCCGGTGTGGACCGGAATATCCGCGACACGCTTGTCTCTCTCGGTGCAACCGAGTTCCAGTCCATCGCTCAGATCGTGCAGGAGGCGCGGTTTGCAATCCTCGGTGCGGTGATCCTCGGGTTCGGACGTGCGATCTCCGAGGTCGGGGTGGCGATGATGATCGGCGGCAACATACGGGGCGAGACCCGGGTCCTTACCACCTCAATCGCACTCGAGACCGGTATGGGCAACTTCGGGCTCTCCATCGCGCTTGGCATCGTCCTGCTCGCTATTGCACTGATCGTGGTTCTTATCATGAACCTGATCACCTCTGGTGCACTTTCCGAATCCGACCGGATCAGGGGAGGGCCACAGGCATGATCCGGATCTCGGGGGTATCCCGAAAATTTGGCGAACGCGAGGTCGTGAGCGGGATTGACCTCGCGATCCGTCGCGGTGAGATCTTCGCCCTGATCGGTCCCTCCGGCAGCGGCAAGACCACGCTGCTCCGGCTCATCGATCTTCTCGACTTTCCCATGGCGGGTACGATGACGTTTGACGGCATGCGCACGGATGGCCCCGAGCATGAACGCCGTGCAATACGCAGGCGGATGGCGATGGTCTTCCAGAAACCCGGTGTGCTGAACGCGACTGTTGAGCAGAATATCGCGTTTGGGCTGCAATTCCGCGGAATGCAGAAAGACCGGGTCCATGAACGCGTTACATCGTCGCTGGAAATGGTCGGGCTCTCCGGTCTTTCACAACGACGGGCACTCACACTTTCGGGCGGCGAGATGCAGCGCGTTGCGATCGCCCGTGCGATCGTTACCGAACCGGAAGTGCTCCTTTTAGACGAACCCACCGCAAACCTCGACCCGCTCTCCACCGGGATCATCGAAAACCTCATTGTACGGGTCAACCGCGAACAAAAAACCACCGTCATCCTCGCCACCCACGACATGGGGCAGGGGCAGCGCCTCGCCAGCCGGATCGGTGTCATGATGGACGGGCATCTTGTCCAGACGGGCGAAATATACGACATATTCTACCACCCCGTTAACCGGCCTATCGCGACCTTTGTCGGGATCGACCCTGTCAGTGATGGCATTGTGGAATCCAATGAGAACAACCTTGCCATAATCGCCGTCCATGGAGTCAGTGTCCAGGCAGTCACAGCGCTTAAAAAAGGGGAGCGGGTTGCATTCTGCATACGCCCGGAGGAGGTCACGCTCTCGCTGCCGGATGCCTGCCCTCCTGCCAGCAGCGCGAGGAACTGCCTTGCAGGCACGATTACCCGCCTCCTGCCCTACGGGCCCTTCACACGCGTACATGTTGACTGTGGTATACCCGTGACCGCACTGGTCACGCGGCGATCGAGCGAGGAACTCGGCCTTGTCATGGGTATGAAGGTGAACGCGACCATAAAAGCAACTGCCATCCATGTAATCACTGATCCGGAAGATAAAGGCAACCCGACTCATACAACGACAGGATAAGCAAGGTATGACACTCAATATCCCGGCACAATCCTGCCGTTACCTGCAGGGCACGGGGCACAAAAAACACAGAATACTTTTTTCACCGGTGCCATCAGGTAAATACCACCGGATCATACCATTCCATGCAATGCAGTGTACCATCCTTGCGAGCGGGAGCAAAGGCAACGCGATGGTGATCGAGGGGTCTGGAGGCGCCCTGCTTGTCGACGCCGGATTATCGGCAAAAGAGACGTTGTTCCGCCTCATTCGTGCAGGCCGAAGACCTGACGATATCCGTGCGATCCTTGTGACCCATGAACACGGAGACCATATCGCCGGGGTCGATGTCCTCGCCCGCCGGCTCCATGTCCCGGTCTGTGCAACCGAAGGGACACTGCGCGACTTTCTGGCAAACCGCCGGGCATCGGATGACCCGATCGAAACCCGCACATGCCACTACAACAGTGAATTTTGTGTCGGGGATTTTATCATAGAACCGTTCGCCACCTCGCATGACGCAAACGAGCCTTGCGGGTTCTGCATCAGGGATGATGACATCCGGATCGGGTGCTGCACGGACACCGGCATCGTCAGTCCGAAAATGCTGGGCATTCTCCAACGGTGCGACGGGATTGTGCTCGAGAGCAACCACTGTCCGGTGATGCTGAAAGAGGGCCCGTACCCGGAATCCTTAAAGCGGCGCATCCGGTCGGCGCGGGGACACCTCTCCAACGAAGCAGCGGCACGGTGCCTCCAGACACTGGGACGAGATGTGCACATGATCATACTCGGGCATGTAAGTGAAATCAACAATACACCAAAGAAAGTGAGGATGAGTGCCCGCGACGGGCTAGGGCTCCTGTATGAAGAGACATCCCTCATTGTCGCGACGCAGGACGGGACGTCTGAGACCTGTCCGCAGGTGCTGCGTCTCTGAGACGGGTCAGAAAGATTTTTTATCAAAACCTCATGTTGTTCTAATCTTCAGCAGCAGCATGCAGTACTGGTCGAGTGAATCGATCAGTGCCTTTTTTGCTTTTTTTACCTTTTTCTGGTCATCCGAAAAAAATTCGGAAACAACGTAATCAAGCATCGTCACATAATAGTGGCGGGGACCCAGTTTCTGTCTGATCTCATCAAGGCAGGCAAGCGCTTCGTACTGTTTGCCACTCATCAGTTCGAATGCAAAATCTGATAACAGGAGGATATTTGAGGGGAAATTCTTGGCAAGCGCAAGTTTCCGGAACCTGGAGTAGGTCTCGCTGCGGGCTGCCATGACCGCCAGCTTGAGACCATAGTATACCGGTTCGATATCGTCAGGAAACAGCTGGGTCATCTGTTTGACGATTCCTGCAAGCCCGCCGGCATCCCGCTGTTCCAGCTTGAGGCGGTACATCTCCCGCAGGAAGTACATATCGTTACAAAACCGCTCGATCGCGATCGTTAACAGTTCCTCCTTTATGTCGGCGTTCCCGTCTTTTGTCGCTTTCTCAACACCGGTGCGGAGAAACTCCCCCTCACTCGGAAACCACTCAATCGCAAATTTCAGCATGAACCAGAAGATCTTGGTGATCCGCGGGTCTTCTGCCACCTCGTAGTACCTGAGGCGGTTCACCGGGGGTTTCAGGTTGACAAGGTCCATCATCTGCTCGCGTGCGGCAAGCGCGAGATCGCTGGGCCGGGCAGATGGCGGGTTTTCGTCACTTTTCACCTGCTGGGTCGAGAGCGTGTAGTAACAATAGGCAATTGCCGGGCAGATAACGGCGTCAACGTTCCGGTATCTCTTGAGATGCTCAATTGCTTCGGTATACCGGCCATCGGTCACCATCCGGAGCCCGAGAATGATGTCGTAGATCGCTTTTCCCTTCTTGCCCCGCTTGTTGCGCATGGCATAGTCAAACAGTTTTTCAACAGCAGGGACATCACTGGACTTTTTGCTGCATTCCAGCACCTTCATCGTGACGGCATCGATGAACTGGTCATGCATCTCATCGGAGATCCCAGGCAGGGAATTGTCAATCGTGGTTGCAACATGACCAAAAAAGACCGGGATGTTTGCATCGATCTTGTCGATGCTTTTTTCAATGTAATCAAAAAATTCCAATTTGAGCTGACCGGTCTTTGCCTTGAGAACCGCATCCGGTTGCCATTCCTCGCCCATACACTACACTTCCCCCTGTGTTATAATAAGTTTTTAGAAAAGTCCGGAGTAGCATGATCGGGGGATTTTTTTTAATAAAACGGCGACTGTGATGATCCCGTGTGGAGTGATATCGGTAATTTAATTTCCTTTTAACGGAGATGAGAGAGAAGACGCAATGCTCTTTATTGAATTTTCACGCTGCTGCGAACGGCTCGAAGGACTCTCAGGCAGGCTTGAGATGATCGATATGATCAGCCGTGAGCTTCCCCCCCTCTCGGCAGACGAGCTCCCGATATTTGTCAGGTTTGTGATGGGCAGGATCTTTCCCGACTGGAGTCAGGCGCAGCTGGGTATCGGGCCAAACCTCCTGTACGAAGCGATAGGGTATGTAGCCGGTGTGAAAAAGGATGAGGTGGTGGAAAAGATCAATGTCACGGGCGACGTCGGGAAAGCGGTAAAGGACCTGCTTGCCATCAAGTCCCAGACCACATTTTTCCATGAAGAACTCGACCTTGTCAGGGTGTATCATGACCTGATGACCATCGCGTCACAGGAGGGGAAGAAATCCCAGCGGGAAAAACTTCTCTCGGTGCGCAGGTTACTTGGAAATGCACACCCGCTTGAGGCCCGGTATCTTGTGCGGATCATGCTCGGGGAACTCCGCATCGGCGTAGGAGAGGGGAGCGTGCGGGAAGCCATTGCAAAAGCCTTCCATGTGGATGCCGGACTGGTCGAGCATGCGATGCAGGCGTTAAACGATCTCGGCGAAGTGGCACGGCTCGCAAAGATTGGACCTGAAGCCCTCAAAGAAATCCACATCACGCTTTTCCACCCGGTGCGCATGATGCTCGCACAGGCAGGGACAATCCCCGACATGATCAAAGAACACGGGGAGATTGCCGCTGAATACAAGTATGACGGCTCGAGGTTCCAGTTCCACAAAAAAGGCAACTGGTGCCGGATGTACTCCCGCAGGCTGGAAGATGTGACCGGAGCACTTCCGGATGTCATCCAGCAGCTCCTCGGGGCAACAGATCATGACGTCATCATTGATGGTGAGGTGATCGCCATCAAAGACGGCCGCCCGATGCCATTCCAGTCCGTGCTGCGGAGGTTCCGCAGGCGGCATGATGTTGCCGGGGCGACCATTGAGATCAAACTGGTCCCCCATGTCTTTGATATCCTGTACCTTGATGGGGAGACCCTGATCGACCTCCCGTTATCCGAACGCAGGAAAAAACTTGAGGGTGTGGTAAAATTTTTCCTTGCCCCGCAGGTCATCAGCAATGACCAGAAGGTCATCGAGCAGACGTACCAGGCCGCACTGGGCGCCGGTCAAGAGGGACTTATGCTCAAAGTGCCTTCTTCATCCTACTCACCCGGGCAACGGGGAAAGAACTGGATCAAGATAAAACCGGAGGTCGATACCCTTGACCTTGCTGTCGTCGGTGCTGAATGGGGTGAGGGCAAGCGGGCGCATGTGTTCGGCTCCTTCCTTGTTGCGTGCCAGGACCAGGGAAAACTCATCCCCCTGAGCCGCGTGGCGACGGGGTTCTCCGATGAACAGCTTGCCGAGGTGTACGACCTGTTAAAAGACAGTGTGACCACCAAGTCCGGAAAAGAAGTCGCCTTCGAGCCCACCCTCATCTTCGAGGTCGGGTATTCAGAACTGCAGGTCAGTCCAACCTACGAAGGCGGATTTGCGCTCAGGTTTCCGCGGTTCGTCCGTATCCGGGACGATAAGGATATCTCAGAGATCGAGACCCTCGAAAGCATACGGGATCGCTACCAGCGGCAGGCGAACTCCCCGCAGGTGGAATAAACCCAAAAGACCCGACGAGTGATCCGTTTTTGGTCTTTTATAATACAGGGTTCCGTAGAAATGGAACCAGACACGAGAAGAAACAAAAATTTTCTTCGATGTTCGTGGTTAACCCGCATATGTCAATGGTAAACCATGCAGCATTTGTGAAATGCCACGTGATCAATAGGGGGATTAAACGCGATAAAACGAAAAGAGTGTCCTCTGCGTCCTCATCTCATGGATCAGGGTGCTGTGATGCACCCATTGGGAAAAACCCAGCCTTGCAGATGCCTCCTGTATGGCTGAATCCAGCGTGGCGCAATGATGAGGAGGTTGTGCCATCGCACGACGCGTGGCCTCACGGATTATCCATGTACCCAGCGGCGCCCAGTAATCGCTGGAAATACTCCTGACAAGGATGACACGGGCCGACCGGTGAACCTGTATCAGGTACTCGCAGATCGCGAGCCGTGCCGAATAGTATGCACCTGAAATCGGCGAGTAGCCTTTTTTTTTCATGCCTTCGCGGTCCTGCACAATGATATCCTGGTCACCGCCCCACAGGGTATGTTTCCCCCATTTCTCGATCATTTCGTACTTCCAGTCTCCGGGAACAAGGATACAGACGATTCTGTTCCCGAATAGTTCTGCAGAAAAGAGCCGGATCTCCTCGAGAGGGGGGAAACCGGCAATTGCCCTTTTCATTTGGACAGAAAGGGTGTCATCGACAGCAGTGATCGCCCACCGGGTCGGGACAAAGTGCCGCCGCCGGCCCAGCAACCCCGCGGTCATCAGTTTTGCTATCTGGTAGACATCGATATCCGATTCCATGAGCGTGACGCAGGCCTCGGTTGCCCCCAGATCTGTGTCCGAGGTGACACGGTCGACAGCGCGTTCGATACGGGCGCTGCCGGAAAGAGACATCTGCTTGATGGCACCTGACAGCCCGACCGGTGCGACTGTTCCGTCGAAGGTGAGGGAAAAGGCAACCGGCTTTTCAAACGCGACATCCACATCGAGGGGTCTGCTGGAGAGCGCGATCTCCTGGAGATCGCCGCTGAACTGGTGTATGCCGGAAATCCCCCGGATCGTACGGGCACGGATGCCCACGATGTCATCAATCGCCAGCCCCTGTGACAACCAGTCAGGAGGATGATCACTGTCATTGATAAGCAACGGTCCGCCCCGGACCTCCGGATACCCGTAACTCCCGATGAAGACCGAGGGGGAACTGCCCTGATAGCTGCTCGCGGGTTTCAGCGCAAGCTGGGCGTAGAACCGGCTTGTGATAGGGCAGCGGGGCAGCCCGCACATCCCCTTCCCCTTGCACTCAGCGCACTGCACCGCTCTTCACCCTTGTATCCACCACCACCCTGACCCGGTCCCCCAGCATATTCAGGACCGAATCCACCCATTCATCCCAGTGGACAGGGGACTCCCCGGCCATCGATGCCACTTCCACTCCGATATCGTCATCCCGTTCCTGCTGTGCCATCATCACAACGGAACCCGGAGCAAAGGACTCGGTCACGATCGCGTCGCGGTCGCCGTCAACAATGCCAAGCACCGGGATGCCGCGGTGGGCACAGATATGCCCGCAGACCGCGGTGGTATCATCACCAATCGCAAGAATCCCGCAACAGTCATGCAGGATCCGCTGGTAAATCTCGTGACCGCAGTGATCGATCACCACTACGTTCCCTATCCGAAGCGATTGATTGCCCGGTTTAGGAGGGGCTGACCGTATCGGTCCGCTCTTGCACCACGCACTGGCAAGATCGGCCTGACCCTGCCACCCGAGCTTTTCGATCCCGTGGATTTTTGGCGAAAGCCCGGTTACCGGTTCAATTCCACCGCCATCCATACTGCGGAGGACAACGGTGCCTGCCGTGGCACGCCCTATGATAATTCCGTTCACATATACCGGTTCGCCCGGGATGCAGCCGCGGATTGTTCGTTTTCGCATGTCACCACAATGCGTACTCACTCCTCTTTTTAATGCAAAGCCTGTGAGGTGTGAAAGTGTGGCGCCAAGTGCCCGGTCACCGGCATCCCATACAAAGACGGTCCTGTCCGAACACTCAACCTGCACAAGCCCGATTTGGGGAAGCCGGGACGCGACAATATCGCCAAAGATCTGGCCGGACTCTGCAGTCTTCCCATGATTTGCGAGAAAAACGGGACCGGAGATCTTTTTAATAACGTAACTTGGCGGCTCGCCCCAGAACTCCACATTAAGGCAGGATTCCTCCGCGGCGGTCCTTGCCATTACACCGGCAACGATTGTGCGGGCAGGGCAAATGGAGCTGATGAGCCAGCCGGCTTCACCCGAATCAAAAATCTCAGGACCATGGACGACCATCACGGGCTGATCGACAGGACTGGAGGTATCCTTGTCTCGGCCATAGGAGTCCTGATGGCAGAGACAGACATGGATCGGCTGGGTAGGAACAGTCGGTCTCATTCGCTCAGGGGCGCCTTCCATCCCACATCATACCGTGCCCCGCATTCAGGGCAGATGAGAATTATGCGGCTCACTTCCCGTGTGGACCTGATGGGGACGGAGGCATTGCCTGCATTGATATTGAGAAACGAGGTATGGAACCCTGACTTGTAGCCGCAGGCAGGGCATGCGGTGAGTTCACTACCTATTTTCAGAGATCGGATTTCCCCGGGGTCTGGCATCACGGATCACCAGTTGTTGATTCTTTCTCCTGTTCTATGGGTATTAAGCTTGCCTGCTCTGTACAAGTGCGGTGATGATCGCGTATGCATTCTTCCTTCCGTTGACTCCTGCATGCTCTAAGCGGAATGGTTTCGGGACGAGTGCCATTGTCTGGGAAATTTTCTGCTCCAGCACACCTTCTGTTACCTTTCTCCCGTCAATTGAGGTACCCGCCCCCATATCCACGATCTTCTTTGCATTATTCTGCTGTTCCGGATGGTTCGGGTCCATGATGATCAGGACGGGTTTTTCAAACAGCAGCGCCTCGTGCAGGGTTGTAAGCCCACCATGCACAATCGCGATCCGCGCTCTTGCCAGATGTTCGTAGAGGTTAGGCACGTAGCCATGAGAGATGAAATTGTCCGATGATTCCGGGAGCACGGGGCCGGTATAGAATACATCGAAGAACAGATCCTTTCGCTGACCGGCGAGGGACTTTAACATCTGGTACATGGGCAGCTTGTATGGTTCGCCACCGAAACTGGCGAATATGCATTCCTGGCAATAGGTGTATCCCTCCGGATTCACATCAAGGAATGGCCCGGTGAAGCTGTACCGGCGCTCTTCACCTCCCGGGACGACGATATTGTACTCGCTGACCGTATCCGGCGCCGGATAATCAGGGATGATCACGTGGCTGGCGAGCCTGAGATACCGCTGGATCAGGTAATTGAGGATCTTCCATACAGGATTTGTCGTGCCGCCCGGTCCGTTGAAATGGTTCTGGTTGGTGATAAAAATTACCGGGACCCTCGTGAACCGTGCAGCGACCACGCCGCCAAACATGGTATCGCAGATGACACAATCGACAGCGTTTTCGCGGATCAACTCCCCGGCACGCAGTGTTGATCGCACCATGTCCAGCACAATCCATTTTGAGTACCAGAGCGTCTTTTTCAGGCTGAAAAAACCGTCTTCTCCTTCGAGACAGACTTCCCTGTTCGTCCGGTGGAGGTTAGCACACCCGTGTTTGTCGATGAAATCATACGACTTGCCATATGCTGCGAAATGGACGGTGTGTCCCTGCTGCTGGAAATAATGGCCGAGATGGAGGCAGCGGGACGAGTGCCCGAGCCCCTCCCCGCATACAACAAAGAGGACCTTCATAAGACAACCGCCATTCGTGCAGGGGAGAGATGGTCTGGGATCATGGTCATGTGGTGCAGGGTTCTTTGCTACGACATTGTTGGGGTTCCATATTTTAGTGTTTTACGATTGCTGCACGCAGCCTATGGACGAACCACGTAACAATGAATCTCGTGATCGATTTGGTATAAAAACAGTTCAGAGGGTTATATCTTGTCATTCATTTTTTTAAGGTGGGAAACCTGCTCCTCCCCCCGTTCAGCAGGAAGGTAGATCATCTGTTCGAGGAGTGCCATTGCCTTTTCCGGTTCACGGATCCCGTACAGGCAATCGAGAGGATGACGCGATCCCTCATGCCTTGCTTTCGCATACCCGAGGGCAACACTCACATCGTCCTTCTGACCGCCCGCACCCGCCCCCCTTATCGGCATTTCGGAACCCCGCGGGGTTGTCCCGAAGGGAATGATTGTGCCCGTGCGAAAGATGGATCCCAGCCGGTCCCGCTCCATCAGCACTCTGCCGATCTGGTGGCGGGGGATCATATGCTCCTGCCGTCTCCAGACGCCTCCCTGCATCCTCACGCCCGCTTTTGTGATGGTGTACCTGATGCTTCTCCGGAATTTCTCGGTCCACGCGATGACGATGATCGCTGCAACGACACTGAAGGGCTGGATCAGAAACCCGATCCACTGCAGGATCTCCATCGGGTTGCCGGTCGAGATTACCGGCGCACCGATACCGTTTGCCAGCAGCAGTCCGGCCACCCCGCTTAATCCCAGCGAAAGTGCCGTTCCTGTCCATACTTCGGGAATCCGCATCGCCCATCCTGCACAGGCAACAAGGAAGAATATACCAAAAGGTGCGATCATCAGGATCATCAGGTCTGTCAGACCACCCATATTCGGAACAAAGGGGGTTAATGACGGTATTACTGAGGGAAAAAACGCATTGATGATGCCGTATATTATTACTCTCACAATCCACGAAAGAACGACCAGAAACAATGGGGTGAGGGCTAAAATATATTTGTAAATAAAACCCCGCAAATCCGGATTCGTAACGAGGAGAACGGGATCATCACGTTCAGCCTGCCCCGTATTTGTATCTATCATATATAGGCAGATGTTGTCGTCTGCTTATTTATGAACTGTTGCAAAAATCAGGATCATACCCGGACACAGATCATCTCTTCAGTCCATCTCAACATGCAGGAATAACCGGCATGCCGGCCTGTCAGGAGCCCACGGGACAGTCACTATACGATTTCCTGCAGCAGCTCCGCCGGTTGCACGGGTTGTGAAATAAAAACCAGAATGGGCTCGAGGAGATTCGAACTCCTGACCTCCGCCATGTCAAGGCGACGTCATAGCCAGCTAGACCACGAGCCCGCATACCTAAAAGAATGCGCTTTATAGGTGGGTGAACGCAGTATAAAAGAATTCTGTTCTATGCCCGAATGAAGGCTGTGTCCGCCTTTGTTTGTTGCGTTATTTTCTCATACGCACCATCAGATTCAAGCAGGAGCAATATCTACAGTACCTCATCATAAGGGGGTCAACCGATCGTGTGTAACGATGCAAAGAAGCAGCTGTTCATGTACGAACATGCTGCAAGCCGACTTGAACTTCTGATACGAATTCTGTACTGGATCCTGATCGGGATCGTCATGTGGGTCTACGGGCTCATCGCCACGATCTGCCTGATTATCCAGTGGTTCCACATCCTTATCCTCGGGAGCAGGCATGATGCGTTGTCCAATTTTGCCAAAGGTTATCTCGAATATATGGTGCATGTGATGGGCTATGTGTATGTCATGACTGACAGGCGCCCCGATATCCTGCCGGTACCGGTCGGGATCTTTGAACAAGAACTCCAAAAAACCAGTTGATTGTGACCCCGGTAGGCCATTTCTTTTTTATCGGTCAGATCAGTTTTCCGGAGATCTTTGCAAACGTCGCCGTGAAGATGCCGGGCATCGAGCGGATCTCGTCCATCACTTCCATCGGCACCTCGCTGTCGACGTTCAGCACCATGATTGCCTCTTCACCGGGGTTGATGCGCCCCACCTGCATGCCCGCGATATTGATCTTGCACCGACCGAGGATTGTTGACGCCCTGCCGATCACACCGGGTTTGTCGAGGTGGCGCGAGACAATGACATACCCTTCGGGGATCATGTCCATGGTGTAGCCGCCGACCGCAACGATCCGGCTCCTGCCCTTGAAAAATACTGTCCCGCTCACCGACTCTTCCGATGTGTCGGTCCTGATCCGCAGGGTGATAAGGTTCTTGAACCCGCTTGATTCCTGTGTGACCGTCTCGCTGATAGAAATCCCCCGCTCCTTTGCGATGAACTCTGCGTTCACGATATTGACCGGCTGCTGCAGGATCGGGTCGAGCAGTCCTTTCAGTGCAAGGCGGGTGACGAATTTCAGGCTCCCGGAGAACGCGGTAAGTTCGCCGCCATAGATTAATTCAACCGATGAGAGGCGCCCGCTTGCGATCTGGATCGCAAACCTGCCCATCTTTTCTGCGAGATTTGCATACGGTTCAAGCATCTCCGCCTGTTCAGGGGGAATCATCGGTGCGTTCACCACGTACTTCGCCGCACCGCCCTTGAGAACCTCGATGCACTGCTTTGCGACCGAGACCGCGACGTTCAGCTGGGCTTCCACCGTGCTCGCTCCAAGGTGCGGGGTCACGATGACCTGGTCAAGGGTGAGCAGAGGGGATTCCAGCGGCGGTTCTGTCTCAAAAACATCAAGCGCTGCTCCTGCAACCTTGCCGTTCCTGATCGCATCGTACAGCGCTTTCTCATCAATGATACCCCCCCGTGCGCAATTGATGATCCGCACACCGTCCTTCATGGTGGCAATGCTCTTTGCATTGATGACGTGTTTTGTCTCCTTGATGAGCGGGGTGTGCACAGTGATGACGTCAGCGACCCTGAAAAGGTCCTCAAGGGACATCATCTCCACCCCCAGCTGGGCCGCCCTGTCTCTGGTGATGAACGGGTCGTATGCAACGCACCGCATGTCGAGTGCGAGCGCCCTTTTTGCCACTTCCCTTCCGATCCGCCCGAACCCGACAATGCCAAGCGTCTTGTCGTTGAGTTCAAATCCCATGAACTTTGAGCGCTTCCACTCCTTCTTTTTGAGGCTCGCGGTTGCCTGCGGGATATTCCGTGCAAGCGAGAGCATCATCGCCATCGTATGTTCGGTGGCGGCGAGCGTGTTTCCCTCCGGTGCATTCGCAACGATGATGCCGCGACGCGTGGCTGCATCCGTATCGATATTGTCCACGCCGGCACCCGCACGCCCGATGAATTTGAGCCGAATTCCTGCATCGATAACCTTCGCGGTCACTTCAGTGCCGCTGCGCACGAGAAGGGCGTCATACTCCCCGATGATGCTGCAGAGCCCGTCTTCGGAAAGGTCGGTTTTGACCTCAACGTCGCACGCCTTCCTGAGGATCTCAAGCCCTTCCTCCGCCAGCGGATCGCTGACAAGAACCCTGAAATTTGCCATAAAACCCATACAGTATCTGCACCATACCTAATCAGATTTGTTCTTTCTCTTATGGAGAAAAAAAACCCAAAGATCCGAGCGGGGGGTCTTTACAATAACCTCAATTCCCTGCACGGGGGGGGATTGGAACCAGGGATTCCTTTTCCTGATGCACACCGACATGAGAACACCATGATAATTATTAAACAGACATGAGATGAGATCATAAGTGGTGCGACCATGAACACTGTCCCCAATATCCTGTGGCTTGAAGAGATCAGAAAGGAAGACATCATCTCGGTGGGAGGAAAAGGGGCATCGCTGGGCGAGATGTCATCCATCGGCCTTCCGGTACCCAAGGCGTTTGTTGTAACCGCTCAGGCATTCCGGCGGTTTCTTGTCGAGACCGGTCTTGAACAGAAGGTATACAAATCGTTAGACCGCCTCGATGTGGAGAACAACGATGCCCTCGAAAAAGCGGCCGAGACCGCAAAAGGACTCGTGCTGAAAGCCAAGGTTTCCGCGGCCATTCGTGACGAGGTGAAAAAAGCCTACCGCAGGATGGCGTCCGATGACCTTGTTGTCGCAGTGCGGTCAAGCGCAACCGCCGAAGACCTGCCGGATGCAAGCTTTGCCGGCCAGCAGGAAACATATCTTAACATCAGGGGTGAAGCTGCCCTCCTCACCGCAGTCCAGAAGTGCTGGGCGTCCCTGTATGGTGCCCGGGCAATTTATTACCGCGCAAAACAGGGATTCGATGACCATACGGTCAATATTGCTGTCGTTGTCCAACAGCTCGTCAACTCGGAAAAAGCCGGTGTGATGTTCACCTCCCATCCCATAACGGGTGAACCCCTCACCATAATCGAAGGTTCATGGGGACTGGGTGAATCGGTGGTCTCCGGTTCGGTCTCCCCGGACAAATACGAATTTGACCAGCGGACAGAGAAGGTAGTCAACCGGCTCATATCAACCAAAAAAATAGAGATCATTGCTGACGGTGAACACGGGACTAAAACAGTGGAAGTGGCAACCGGGCGCCAGGATTCGCAGGTGCTCTCGGATGCAGAGGTCGCAAAGCTCGCGATGTACGGGAAGATTGCGGAGAACCACTACGGCGTCCCGCAGGACGTCGAGTGGGGTATTGTCGGCGATGCCTTTTACATCCTCCAGTCCCGCCCCATCACCACGATCGGCACGAAAATGAGCGAGCAGGGTGCATCGGCAGAAAAGTCAGGTGCAAAAGAGAGCCATAAAATCCTCGTTCAGGGCCAGGGGGCATCACCGGGGATCGCGTCCGGCAAGGTCTCCATTATCAGGGATGTTAAGGATACCGGGGGCGTAAAAGAGGGGGACATCCTTGTCACCCGTATGACAAATCCGGACATGGTGCCGGCGATGAAGAAGGTCGCTGCCATCGTAACTGACGAAGGCGGGATGACCTGCCATGCCGCGATCGTGAGCAGGGAGCTCGGGACCCCGGCGGTTGTCGGGACAAAGAACGCGACATCGTTGCTGAAGGACGGGCAGCTGGTCACAATAGACGGTGAGAGGGGGCTTGTCTACGAAGGAGTGATCGACCAGCCGCTCCAGAAACAGCAGGCTGTGTCGCAGCAGGTGGGGATCGGGCCGGCGCCGATCATCACCGCCACCAGCGTAAAGGTGAACGTCTCGATCCCCGAAGCAGCGGCGCGGGCGGCGGCAACGGGAGCTGACGGGGTCGGGCTGCTGCGGATCGAGCACCTGATCCTCGGGCTCAACAAGACGCCGGGCTGGTTCATCACCAACCACCGGGAAGAAGAGTTTGTCAGGGAGCTGCACGACGGCATCAAGATCGTGCTCGACGCGTTCCCGGGCAAACCGGTCTGGGTGCGGACCCTCGACGCACCGACCGACGAGTTCCGGAACATGATGGGAGGGGAGAACGAGCCCCATGAGCATAACCCCATGCTCGGGTGGCGGGGGATACGGCGCGACCTCCAGAGCCCCGACCAGTTCCGGCTGCAGGTTGAGGCATTCAAGCAACTCTGGAAGGAAGGTTATGATAACGTCGGCGTGATGTTCCCCATGGTCTCCCACCCCGACCAGTTCGTGCAGGCAAAAGAGATGATGCGGGGCTGGGGGGTGGATGTGGAGACCGTGACGCTCGGGATCATGATCGAGATCCCGTCAAGTGCGATCCTCATCGAGGACTTCCTCACGTGCGGGATCAAGTTCGCCTCGTTCGGTACCAACGACCTGATCCAGTATACCCTTGCGATTGACCGGAACAACGAGAACGTCGCCGATATGTACCAGCCCAAGCACCCTGCGGTGCTCCACCTGATCCACAACGCGATCCAGACATGCCGGAAGTACGGTGTCGAGTGTTCCATCTGCGGACAGGCCGGCTCTGACCCCAAGATGGTGGAGTGGCTTGTTGAGCACGGAATCTCCAGCGTGTCGGCAAACATCGATGCGATTGCCAAGATCCGGGAGACGGTCGCCCGCACGGAAAAGCACATCATCCTTGAGGCAGCGAGAAACCGTAATGCTGAATAAAGGGCTGTCACAAGAAGATCTCTTTTCCTTTTTTGCACAAAAAAAAGAGGAGGATCTGGACTACAATTATATTCTCAGCTCCATGTGCACACCCCCCCACCCGGTCGGGGTGAGGGCGCACGGTATGTTCATGGAGACCAACCTGGGTGATCCGGGCCTTTTTCCGGGTACTGCCTCACTGGAGCACCTGCTCATCCAGCGCCTGGGAACACTTTTTCACCTTCCCAAAGCAGGAGGGTATGCGACATCGGGGGGCACAGAGTCCAACATCCAGGCACTCCGTTGTGCAAAGGAGCAAAGAAAGCAGGTTTCCAGACCGAATGTGGTGGTCCCCGAATCCGCCCACTTCTCATTCAAAAAAGCCTGTGACATCCTCTGCCTCGAGATGCGGACCGTTCCGCTGGACAGCACCCTGAAAATGGATGCAGAGAAAGCCGCAGAGATCATCGATAAGAATACGGTCTGCCTTGTCGGGATCGCGGGTACCACCGAGTACGGTCTCGTAGACCCGATTGCTGACCTTGCTAAGATTGCATCTGATCAGGATCTCTTCTTGCATGTCGACGCAGCATTCGGTGGCATGGTGATCCCGTTCCTTGACCGTTCCATCCCGTTTGATTTTTCACTGCCCGCAGTCACCAGCATTGCCGTTGATCCGCACAAGATGGGCATGAGTACAATCCCGTGCGGTTGCCTGCTGACACGGGATCCGGATATGCTCAATATACTCGACATCGATACGCCGTACCTCTCGGTCAGGAGGGAGTTCACATTGTCCGGCACCCGTCCCGGCGCTCCGGTGGCAGCTGCCCTTGCAGTGCTGGATTACCTTGGCGCTGAAGGGCTTCGTGCCGTTGTCTCCGGCTGCATGAAGAACACGCGTCGTTTAATTGACGGGATGGAGACGTTTGGGATACCAAGAGCAGTGACACCCGATGTGAACGTGGCGACATTTATCTGCAATGACGTACCCGGCCGCTGGAAAGTGTCGTGGACCCGGCGGGGGCATCTGCGGATTGTCTGCATGCCCCATGTCCACCGCGACCGTATTGAAGCGTTCCTCAAAGATATTGGTGAGATGTATGCTTGACAGACTGGTCCAGACCCTTGAGACCTGCCCCATGGTAAAGCGGGGTGATTATAACTATTTCATCCACCCGATCACTGACGGGGTGCCAGTCGTCGACCCGGCGCTTTTACGTGAAGTCTGCAGCGGCATGGTAAAAATGCTCGATCTCAACAACGTCGACAAGATCGTCGTCGTGGAAGCAATGGGCATCCACATCGGGTCCGTCCTGTCGACCATGACCGACATCCCGATGACGATCATGCGCAAGAGAGAGTACAAGCTGCCGGGTGAGATCGCTGTCCATCAGGCTACCGGTTACTCAAAGGGGGAACTCTACCTCAACGGGATCAGGAAAGGCGACCGGGTCGTTATCATCGATGACGTCGTTAGTACCGGCGGCACCATGCGGGCTCTCCTGCAGGCTCTGGAAATTGCAGGTGCTGAAATTGTGGACGTCTGTATCGCGATCCAGCGGGGCGATCCGGATATCGGGCGCCCCTACAAATCGCTTGTCAAAATCAGTGTTGATGAAAAGGTGCATGTGGTTGAACGGCACCTCTGACCTCATCAGAACGTTGAGAGCCCGGGGGGCAAAAAAAGTCGCCCTCCAGTTCCCTGAGGGGCTGAAACGGCGGGCAGCAGCGGTCGCAACTGAACTGAAAGATGCGGGATTTGACGTGATAGTAAGCGGCAACCCCTGCTACGGCGCATGTGATCTGGCACTTGATACCCTGTCAATTGCCGATGTGCTCGTCCATTTCGGGCATGCAGCGGTTGATGAGCGGCACAATGTGATCTTTGAGCCGTACCCGGTCGATTTTGACATCTTAATTCTGGAAAACGCAGTGCCGCTTCTCAAAGGAAAGAAAATAGGACTTGTCACCACGGTCCAGCATGTCCACCTGATCTCCCCGATGGAGGCATTCCTCCAGTCGAAGGGAATCGATGTAAGGGTCGCTATGGGCAGCAGTCGCACACCGCACCGCGGGCAGGTGCTCGGGTGTAGTTTTGCCGCGGCGAAAGCAACGGATGCAGACGAGATCCTTTTTGTCGGCACCGGGCTCTTTCACCCCGTCGGCATCTCGCTTGCCACAGGCACACGGGTGATCGCCCTCGATCCTCTCACCGGCACAGCACAGGAGGTCAGTGGTGACACGCTCAAACGCAGGCGCTTTGCGGTGATGGAAAAGGTCCGTGGCGCAAAAAGTATCGGGATCATCGTAAGTATGAAGAGCGGGCAGCAGCGGATGGCGCTTGCAGAGCGGCTTGCAGCACTCTCCCCCCGTGCAGTCATCGTTACGATGCAGGAGGTCAGCCCGGACGAACTTCTCAATCTCGGGTTTGATGCATTTGTAAATACCGCCTGCCCCCGGCTTGCGTATGACGACCAGGTACGCTTCCCGGTACCTGTCCTCTCACCGCAGGAGTTTGAGATCCTCTGCGGCGTGCGGTCGTGGGACGAGTACTCCATTGACGAGATCGCATGAAGTTGAAGCACCTCGAAATGACCCTCCAGTGTGTGGGCGGCTTTGTCCGGCCACGGGCGGCACTTGAGCAGTACCAGACACCGGCTCCCCTCGCTGCCCGGCTCCTCTACCATGCGCTGATGAAGGGTGATATCGAAGGGAAATCCGTCTGCGATCTCGGGAGTGGGACCGGTGTGCTCGCGATCGGCGCTGCCCTGCTCGGCGCTGCAACGGTGAGAGGCATTGAGATTGACCAGAATGCAGTGGATGCGGCTGACGCAAATGCCACCAGTACCGGAGTTGACGTGGAGTTCATCGTTGCCGATGTGCGGGATGCCGCACTTCCTGGACGCATGGGTACCTGTGACACTGTAATCATGAACCCGCCATTCGGAGCACAGCGGGTGCATGCAGACCGCCCCTTCATCGACCTCGCCCTGGTGACTGCACCGGTCACGTACGGTATCTTTAATGCAGGTTCAGCCCAATTTATTGAGACATACACGGCAGGAAGAGCGGAGATCTCCGAAAAAGTCGGCGGAGTCTTTCCCATCAAACGCACCTTTTCCTTCCATAAAAAAGACGTGCAGGACATCGAGGTCGAGATCCTACGGTTGACAAGCTGTCGGAACAGGAACCCCAAAGCATAAAAAGGACGATTACCGGATTAGCGGCAGCCCATCTTGTCACCGATATCTACATGCCGGTGCTTCCTGCCATCCTGCCATTGCTCATTCTCAATAACGGGTATTCATACCTTGCCGCCGGGCTCCTCATCACCGCATACAACGTCACCTCATCATTCATCCAGCCGGTGATCGGCTGGCTCTCGGATACCAAAGGACTTGCCGTGCATGTGAGCATCAGCCTCCTCATATCCGCCGTCTTCGTAGCGCTCATGGGCATTGCCCACAACTACTATATGATCATGCTCTTTGCCGTTCTTGCAGCATTCGGGCATGCCTGTTTCCACCCGGCGGCGTTAAGCCTTGTCAACCGCCTATGTACAAGCGAGAACCGGGGCAGGATCACCTCGTACTTCGTGGTCGGCGGCAACCTCGGCTACGCGGTCGGGCCGTTGCTTGCCGGGGCGCTGGTCTGGTGGCTTGGCCTTCCTGGGCTCCTTCTCCTCATCTTCCCGGCGCTTTTCATGGCATTTGCCCTGCGTTACCTCCTCCCGGGAGGGATCGCCGCAGCCTCGGCGGCACACATAGTACCAGACACAAAAGAAGGGAAAACTGCCAAAAAAAAACCTTTCATGATCCTGATGGTTTCATCCATCCTGCGGGCATGGGCGATCTTTGCCGCCATCACCTTCCTGCCCATGTATCTTGTGACACAGGGCTATGACCTTGTTGCGGCAAGCGCAATCGTCACACTCATGCTGCTCGCCGGTGTCGGCGGGCAGATCGCGGGGGGGCACATCTCTGACCGGTACGGCAGAAAGGAGTTCATGGTATTCGGGCTTGCATGCTCGATCCCGGCGTTCTACCTGTTTTTTGTGAGCTCGGGTACTGTTGCGATCATCGCAATACTCCTTTTCGGCTTTGCACTCTGGTCGACGTTCGCTGTCGCCGTCGCCATGTCACACGAGCTCCTCCCGCAGAACGTAGGTCTTGCCTCGGGCATCATGCTCGGGCTTGCCATAGGGTTCGGGGGTCTTGGCGTCGCCGTCAACGGGATGATCGCTGACCACTACTCACTTGCTGCAGCACTCGGCACGATCCCGATCCCCATCGCCGGTGCCGTCCTTCTCTTACTTGTGCTTCCCTATCCATGGAAATCGCTCAAAAACCCATGGTGAACGGACCAGTGTCCATTGAATATATCAATACCCTTATTACTTCAGGTTCAGAAGAAAATAATTGAGGTTGGTATATGGATAAAGCGGGGATTGGGGCGTTGCTTGTCGGAATCTTACTGTGTGTTCTGGGAGGTTATGCGATCTGGGCATTTCTTCCCGAAGTAATCGCCGCGGTGAAAGGACTTGTCGGAATCGTAGTGCTCCTCATTGGACTGATGCTGATCATCTTCGGCATCCTGATCATAAAAGATTAAAAAAAACCAAAAAACAGGTTTATTTTTTACACTTTAACCACAAGGCACTGCGAACCCGCCGTTTCAATCACGGGCTCCGGCTTCTCAAAAAAGAATTCGTCAAACGCCTTCATGACTCCGGGTGCCGTGATGTAGTCATGGGAGAGGATGATACCCCCGGGGCTCATCCGTGAGTAGAAGAACTCAAGGCATTTTTTCGTGCTCTCGTATGTGTCGACATCGAGGTTCACAAGGGAGAATGATCGGTCTTTTACCGGCTCTGACGTGGAGGGGAAGATTCCCTTGTAGAAAAAGACATTGCGCTCGGTATTCAGGTATTCCCTCACGCCATCATAGGAAGCAGTAAACTTTCCCTCATAGAACGGCCACACGATGTCGACCTCGTCAACTTTCGGCAAGCCCTCGAATGTATCAAAGAGGTGCAGCACCCGGTCGCCTTTCGCCGAACAGATGATCTTCGCGGATCCCCCCTTGTATACCCCGACTTCAGCGATGTCCCCGGGCACCTTCTGGGTCCGCTTCACTGCCATATAGATGTGGTATGCCTCAATGTCCTCGAGCAGAAGTTCGGTTTCAGAACGGATTTTTTTGAGTGCCCGCGAGAAGTCCTTCCTGTCGGCACAGCCATAGTGTGAGATCCTTCCCCGTGTCGCAATGTCATTACCGATAAACGGCTCGAAAAAAAGCAACTTCCTGAATTTCAGGAGGTATTTACTGGGCGCGATAGTGTCAAATACCCAGATGAGATTTTTTTTGGGGAAGATACTCATGTGCTAGTTTGTTCGATGTTTATGAATTTATAGGATACAGATCGTCAGGCTTTCATTTTCCTCAGCAGCCTCCGATTGGTAGCAAGCACCCCCAGCACAACAGCGGTAGAAAGCAGGAGGAGTCCGATTCCCGTCGATGTCAGGACAAAAATCCCTGCACAGTACGCCACCAGCACTGAAACGAGCCCCAGTAATTTGCCCTTGAGGTAGGCGGCGGCAAGCGAGATGAGGAGGAGCACGGTCGGCAGGATTAAAATAAGGTAGGAAATCTTTTGGTCCGGGTAAGCTGATGCAGCCGCACTGCCGACTACGTTGATAACAACCAGCTGCGGGTCGATCCCGACGGCCGTGAAAATGCCGGAGAGTAATCCCAGCCCGATCACAAACTGCCGGATGAACAGGCCAGTTTTTTTTGTCATATTACCCTTGTTAAAAACCCTGCGTCCAGCAATAAGATGCCCGGTCCGCTCAACAGTACCCTTGGTGACGGGCTGTAAAAAAGGTTGGAGATGGTGTGCCCTGTGCTTATTTCATACCGAACAGCGATTTGAAGAAGTTGCCAATCGCGGTGAATATATCGGCTGCCGGCACCTGCGTGGTCGGGGCGGTGCCTGCCTCACAGTGGCAGGATCTCAGTTCTTTTCCGGTCGCCGTATCCACCTTGGTCATCACCGTGCAGATCCCATTATTGGGGCAGGTACCGGCGCACTGACCCTGATCATCCAGGCGGCACACATCCTTGCACTCACATGCGGTGCATATCTTGTCGGCACCGGGAGCCCATGTGGTGATCACACATGACTGGGGGGCCGGGCAGGTGCCCGTGCAGGAACCGGTGTTCGCGTCACAGGCACACACCGCACCGGGCGATGGTGTCGGGAGTACCGGCACCATCGTCACACCGGTGGCGGTCAGCCCGCCGCCGGCACCCTTGCAGTGGCATTCCGCGTATTCCGTCTTTCCTGTCACGGCGTTACGGTAGATTGTGTTGATCTGGCAGGTCTCGGTGCTCACCGAACATTTCCCGGCACAGGTATCGAGTGCATAGTCAAAGTAGCAGTCTGCGTTCTGGCAGCCGCAGAGCGGGGTGGCCGCGTTTGAAGCGGCACTCTGGGTTTGTCCCAGCTTCATGCACTGCCCGCCATTCGGGCATGTGCCGGTACACCCCTTCTCCTTGTCGTACGTGCATTGTGACACCACTGGCGGGATGCAGTTGCAGACGGTAGTGACCTTGCCTGAATCATCTTTTGTACTGTACGCAATCCCGCAGCTGTTCCCTTGTGAGCAGGAGCCTGTACAGGCATTTGTCTTGGGATCGTACGTGCACGCAGGTGGTGTGTACGGTCCGAAGCAGAAGAGCTGGCGCTGAGACGCGTCGTAGCCGCACGCTGTCTGGATATTGTTGCAGTAATTGTAGTTCTTATTCTTTGCATCTTCGATCGCCATGCAGCTGCACCCGGAGGGGCACGTGGTAGCAGGGGTTGCGGTGGCAGCCGGTGTTTCCACTTTTGCGATGCAGTACTTTGGCACCTGCGCCGCAGTGTACTGATCGTACCCGCAGACTGTGTCAGAGCTTTTCTTGTAATTCCCGTAGGTCTGCTTTGCTGCCGTTTCACTCATGCAGTCAAAGCTTGCCGGACAGACAGACAGGGTAACCTTCTGACGGAAGCAGTACTCCGGTGCAGGTGCTGCACCGGCAGCCGCAGCAGTGTTCGGTGAAGAAGAGCAGAGGGTGTCAGAACAGCGCTCATATGACCCATACACTGCCGCTGCCTTTGCCTCGGCCATGCATGTGCAGCCCTGCGGGCAGACCGTTGTCTGGGTCTTTTGGTAGCAGTAGTTCTTGATGACAGCCGAGCCGGTGACCACCTGGGAGCACGGCGTATCTGAGCACCGCACATAGACGTTGGGCTGCTGCTGGGCCTGCGCCTCCGGCATGCACTCGCAACCAGTCGGACATGTCGGAGCGGGCACAAGGGTAAGGGTCTGGATCGTGACAGTCACGGCCGGTGCTTTTTTCACACAGTAGCGCGGGATCACCGCAGCGGCGGTCTGTTCAACGCCGCAGGTAGTCTCTGAGCATTTTTCATAGCTCCCGAACGTGGCTTTTGCCGCAGCATCGCTCATGCATTCGCAGCCTGACGGGCATGATGCGGCGGGAGGTTTGGTGTAGCAGTACATCGCCTGCTGGGTTCTGTCGTACCCACAGAGCTGCTGCTTTGCGCCACAGTACCCGTAGTTATACTTACCTGCATCGGCAGGGAGCAAGCAGCTGCACCCGCTGGGGCAGTCCGCAAGTGCGAGCACTGCGGGAATCACCCCAATCAAAAGAAGCACCAGCACCCCGGTCAAGAGGATGACGCGGGACGGGCACCGTGTTGTAGGATCTATCATGGATACCACCAGAATAAAGGTCAAAGAACCCTGACACGTCCCTTGGTGTATGGGGTAATAAAGATTGTTCCATCCGCCCGGCTTATGTATCGGAATGATTATGACATGGCAGGAACTACAACCTCCTTGCACCGCTCCGTACCCATCCCCGGTAGGGGTGGGCAGGGCTGTAACCAAGCAAAGAGGAGGAATTACTTTGAAGGTTTCACATGTCAGTGTTATGGTGATTGTTGTTGTGGCTCTGGCAGTTGCCATCGCAGGTTGTTCGAGCACCGGTCCGGTAGCACCCTCAACCGGGGGAGCGCCTTCCGGTGGATCATCCACACCCGCCGGGAGTTCCGCGCCGGCGGCAGGCTCGATCGTCAGCGGGGCAAACATCTTCGGGGGTGCCACGTCATATAACTGGATTGAGTACAAGATAACCACATCCGGGATGACGGCTTATATGAAAATGGAAAAGTCAGGTAAATGCACAATGCGGATGGAAGGAAAAGATTTACCCGGCGGCAGTATGACGATAGACTGCTCATCGAAAGGCGGACAGGCACAGCAGACCCAGAGCAACCCCAATGACGTCAAATCCGATGTACAATTCACTTTTGCCGGTATTGAACCGGTAACTGTACCGGCAGGCACGTATCCGACAGCATCAAAGTATACTGCTGCGTCTCAGGGAATAACAACCACATACTGGATAGCACCGGGAGTTCCGGGCTTTATCAAGACACAATCAAGCGGATCGCAAGGTGGGTCGACCATGGAATTGAACGGCTGGGGATAGGATACTAAAAATATATCCAGCCTTTTTTCCAATTGCAATTCCCTGATACGTATAAAGGGCTGTTATGGACGATCCCTTTTCCCGCTTCGTTTAGGGGCCCGGTTATACCATCGGTTTTACCATTGCACTTCTTGTGGGGCTGTTATCTGCCGTGGTCTCATGGAGCTTTTGATCCGATTCTGATAAAAAAATTGTTCATAAATCACTCAGGTCACGAATGAACCGCACTACCGGGGGGGGATCGGGTGAGGGGGGAGATCACCACACGGGCGGCACATAATATGGGGGGGATTGCTGCTGTTTTGCAGTCCATCATGGCGATCTGCACCGTTCTGATCATCAGTAACGTGTGGCCAGGATAACCCCAAACGGGAGAGCGACCGAGCTAAACGGCCTAAATATCGTGGCCGGGGGTGAGATCGCAACCAGTGCAGGCAAGGCACATGGTCTGTGCCACATCGACAGAAAGACCATATTTCTTGAGGATCTCCCGCGTCATTTTGGTGAGTTTCAGCAACCGCTCAGGGCTGGGCCGGGTAGCCATCGTCAGCTCCTCTTTCCGCAGGGGGGTGATAGAGATGGGGCGGAGGACGGGGATGACGCCCATCTGTGCCAGGTACTCCACCCCCCCACGGACACATTCGTCCGTCTCCCCAAGCCCGATGATGATATTGGAAGAGACATAGTTCCTGCCAAAAACCCGCACCGCATCGCGTAACGATTCCAGGATAAAATCAAGGGTATGCCCTTTTCTGCCTATACACATCCGGTCGAAGATCTCCCGATCCATGGTTTCGACACTGTATTTCACCTCAGTGACCCCTGCATCTTTGAGCCGCTGTGAGGAGTTATCTGCCGGATGAACGGCCACGCCAATGGGGACTTTGTACATTGCAAGGGCTTTAACGACTTCCACCACCCGGTCAATTTCATCATCGGGCGATGTAGCAATGCCGGAAGTCAGGGCGATGACCTTGAGTTTTCCCATTTTACGTGCCTTCTCCACAATGGCAAGGATCTCGCCGGTGGTTTTGATCTTGCCCTGTGACTTGGGTACTGAGCAGAACTGACAATTATAGATACACCGTTCACTGATGGTGATGTAGACCTGATCAGGACAATGGGCGACCACCCCTTCAATATCCCCTTCCACCATCTCCTGATGGTCTCTTACAATCACCACATGACCGTTTTTTCGAACCATCTTGAGGAGTGACTCCTTATTGACCTCTAACCGGACGCGGAGACCACCTGAGGAAAAGAAGATGGACTGGAGCCCCATTCCCGGACCTGCCGTTGACGTTCTGGGCGGGGGCAGTAAGGTTTCATCGACATCGACAGTTCCAATGGATAACAATTCCGCTTTTATCTTCGCATCCATGGGGGTCATCGCATCGCTTCCTCAAGGGGAATCAATGCCAAACAGGGTTGCTGCGTTTCCTGCAAGGAGGTTCTCCAGCACCTCTGGTTTGTAGGAGAACCGCTGGAACTCGGCAAGGCTCTGGCTTAGGGGTCGTACCGGGTAGGAAGAGGCATAGAGAATCCGATCCGAGAGGAAGTGATTGGCGGCCTCGACCCAGTCCTGTGCACCGGGGAATCCGGGGATGAACTGGAAGAAATCGGGGATGACCCACAGGTTCCCCAGCGGGGCGTTGGCGATCATGACCCCGAGCATCTCGCTGGTATAGGGAAATGCACCGTGGACAACGACAATCTGCAGGGCCGGGAAATCATTCGCTACCCGCTGGATGCGGTAGGGTTCGGCATACGAGATATCGGGCCCCTGCATGAGGCTGCACGTAAGGTAGAGCACCCCGCCGAGTTCTGCGCATTTCTGATACAGGGGATGGTTCTTCGTATCATCCACATAGCGGGGCGGAACCCACCACCCGGGATCGACCGCAATTCCGTTGAAATGCATCTCTTTTAATGTTCGCTCAATCTCCTGCACCGCCCCCTCCACGTCCGCTCCGTTGATGCCCGCGAGAGCGACAGGAAACCGGTCGGGATACTGATCACGGAGTTCCGCGATGTCATCATTCGAGACGGTACGATGCCCGGCCTGCCTGCCAACAAGGATGCCCTTATCTACGCCCGCTGCATCCATCTCCTCTAAAAATAGTTCCCACGATTTCTGAATCATGGAGGGGGTGCGTTCGTACCCGCTTACCAGGGGACTGCGTTTGACCGGTGGTCGTGCCCCCGGCTCTGATGCCAGGACCTGCTTCAGACTCTTGTACGGGGGTCGTACCCGTGCGTCGATGATCATTTTTTCCCCTCATCCAAGAAATATTTTTGAAAATGTGCCCGAATATTTCTATAAACTGCCAGTATATAACCTGATAGTTACCAGCACTCATCTCACGGTTCCTCTCGTATCACCGGAATATCGCGATTGTCGCGAAAGTATCTGAAGAGAGAGAGCATTCCTGCATGGGAGAAGCAGATGGATCCCCGATCACCAAGGATGCCGCATTTTCCCCCGTGCCAGGCTTGCAAATATCCCTGCTCCATCCAGTTCGAACAGGATGAGAAAGACCGCATGAACGCTCTCCAGGAACAGGGGATATATCTTTAAAAACCCCTTTACCATTCCCATCACCAGAGCACTATAATAAAAGAGCATCCGCTCATCACTGTACGAATCCTATAAAAACAACAGTAATTTTCAATGCAAAGGAAAGGGGGGTAGCAGATAGGTGCATTTCCCGCAGACTCGCACACTTCTGTACAACATACTACGTGAGTCTGCTTACCTACCTTATTTGGATTGATATCATGTGTGCCTTGGCTCCGATGCAAATGCACCCGGTAATTCATATTCTTTTAACGATTACCTCAATGCATGATGCTGATCCGCCCCGCGATCGCCCTTGTGCTCGTCGTGACGGCGGTTATTACTCTTGTAGCATATCCGGTGATGCCCGACGCCGTTGCTTCACACTGGAATGCTGCTGGTCAGGTAGATGGTTATTTGCCGAAATTCTGGGGCCTCGTTGTCGTACCCTCCCTCATGACCGGGTTTACCGCCCTGTTTGCAGTTCTCCCACGGATCGATCCCCTCCGGAAAAATTACCTGAAATTTCAGAGCTATTACGAGGGATTCATCCTCGCTCTTGCGGTCTTTTTTTTCAGCATCCAGCTGCAGATCATCCTCTGGGGGATGGGGACGCAGGTGAGCCCCAACCTCACGATGCCCGTCATGATCGGGTTTCTGTTCATCTGCATTGGTTTTCTGATGGAGCATACTGAGCCGAACTGGTTTGTCGGCATCCGAACCCCGTGGACCCTGAGCAGTGAGAGGGTCTGGAAAAAGACACACGAGCGGGGAGGCACACTCTTCAAGCTGGCAGGGGTGGCGAGTATGATTGGCACCTTTGCTGGGATCAATGCGTGGCTGTTCATCATTGTCCCGGCAATTGCGGTTGCAGGTTATACGGTAGTGTATTCGTACGTGGAATTCAGGAGGGAGCAGGCAGCCGCAGAAGGGGGATGACAAGTTGTCTGACGATCTCTATCACGAATGGAGCATCATCAAGGGGGCTTTAGATTTTTGTAAAGAGTACCATCAGGTTTTCATCGGTATTTCTCTCCCAATGGAGGGGATTGAATGAATCCTGATCATCACCAGTACGTCCATGGGCACTCGGACCGCGAATCGGAACGACTGCGCTACCAGGCATCAAAACTGGCGGAGCTCCTCCACCACGACACCCGCTATCCTCCCGGGAGCAAGGTGCTTGAAGCGGCCTGCGGTGTCGGCGCCCAGACGGTGATCCTTGCGAGAAACAGCCCCGGCGCGGAATTTGTCTCTGTCGACATCTCACCCGAGGCGCTGGCAACTGCAAAAGATCGTGTTTTGCGGGAAGGAATCCTTAACGTCGCCTTCCGCCGGGCAGACATGTACGACCTGCCGTTTGGACCTGAAACATTTGACCATGTATTCGTCTGCTTCCTTCTGGAGCACCTCCCCGACCCGCTCCTCGCGCTCAATAACCTCAAAGGGATCCTCCGGGCAAAAGGCACCTTAACGGTCATCGAGGGAGACCATGGCTCGGCGTTGTTTTACCCTGACAGCCCGGATGCCCATCGCGTCATTGACGGCCTTGTACAACTCCAGCGGCAGGCCGGGGGGAATGCCCTCATCGGCAGGGAACTGTGGCACCTGATGACAGATGCAGGGTTCGCGGACGTTACCGTCTCACCGCGGCAGGTGTATGCTGATTGCAGCCGCCCGGATTCTATCGAGGGTGTGAAACATATCTTCATCGCCATGGTAAAAGGAGTTCGGGAGGAGGCAATCAGCCGGGGTATGGTGGACAAAGAGACATGGGATAAAGGGATCAGGGACCTCTACCGGACAACAGAACAGGGCGGAACGTTCTGCTATACGTTTTTCAAAGCAGTGGGATATAGAGAGAGATAAAAAAAATCACATATCATGCAGGCTTTGAACCTTATGCTGTCGCTCACCGCCAAAGCCAACGCAGGATTTGAACCGGGGTGCACCTGATCTGCAGTCAGCCGTGCTGCCCCTCCTCTTCTGCCAATTCACCTTTTTTACGGATATTTCTTCTCCTTTTATTGAAATAATCAGAACTTTTTTAGAATAGAAATAAGAGTTTCATCATTGGATGATTTATTCTCGGTATACAGCTCCCTCTTGCTTAATGCCAGATTCTGACCCCATGATGGGTGCATCCCGATAATAAAGAAAATAATGGCAAGCAGGATAAACCCGAACTGAGCGACATCAATATACACGCCCTGCGCAATCGTGAAGAAGAACACATCGATCATTTCGACAATCGTATAGACGAGGAGGAAGGACAACCCTGCCAGAAATTCGTATTTATTCCATTTCACCGCAAGGACTACTGCAACGAATGCGACAATGACCTGAATAAGTCCATAAATTATAATGCCCGATTCTAAGAGTGCCGGGATCATTTCAAAAAACCTTACCAGAATAATGAGAGCGAAGCGATACTTAATGATTGGGGGTGAATTGAAAGGAGTATAGATACAACCCAGAAAACTCAAATTTCACTGATAACGTGCAATTCAACTGAATTTTTTTCCTAAAGAGTAAATTTTTTTTCCAGAAAAGATTCACAGGGAAACATACCCTCCTTATCCTGATCCCGCTGCATCCGGATAGCGCTACGATACCGATATAGAGCATTCGCTCTTTAAGAAAGGTTTCTAAAACAAAATACCGTGTAAGAAGGAAAGGTGATAGCAGCTCACCATGCTTCCCGAGGACTCGCGTACCTCAGTACAACATGATACGTTTGCCGGCTTAACTGCTGGGTTCGGAATGGGTCCAGGTGTGTCCCGACAGCTATGGCCGCTATCACCACGTGTTGTTTGTTTGTCGAAGGGAACGTTCACCTCTCCGAATCGAAGATTTGCTTTTTGCAAATCTTCTCATCGTCGAGGTTCTATCGAACCTCTCCGAAAGCCAAGGTCCGGATTTGAACCGGAGTTGAGTTGATCTGCAGTCAACCGCGTGGCCGCTCCGCCACCTTGGCAGCCGTGTAATATGATACCCTATTTTTTTTGGACAGGATACACTATAAGGTTTGCACTCTGAATTTCGTCTGGGTTTAACGTGGTGAGCACTAGCGGTTGGACGTTAGTACCCGCGGACTGAACACGTCGTTGCCTTCGTGCGTACATCCCGGGCCTATCAAACGGGTCTTTTACCCATGTCCTCAACGGAGTCTCTTTTTAGGCCGGGTTTCAAGCTTAGATGCTTTCAGCTTTTATCCCTTGGCGCGTGGCTGCTCGGCATTGCCCTGTCGGACAACCGATCGACTAGAGGCGCCGAATGAAAGTTCCTCTCGTACTATTTCATTCTTACCCTCAGACTCCAAACACTCCTGATAGATAGTAACCGACCTGTCTCACGACGGTCTAAACCCAGCTCACGATCCCCTTTAATAGGCGAACAACCTCACCCTTGGC